>OKVS01000598.1_pt1 | contig 10610 bp, 16 predicted proteins | sample 1606911 | NCBI WGS metagenome assembly OKVS01 (sample SAMN03281016, study PRJEB24777) | human gut metagenome | isolation source: fecal sample PR161 from 1 month old female Malay infant, caesarean... | reverse complement strand
TCATTCTTCAACAACATCGCGAACATCAATGTCATTTTTTCCATTAAGTATTCTAAAATTTCATCCGCATCGATCACCAGCAAAGCCAATGATACCTGTATTATCAAACATGTAGGAAACAGCACCGCTGACACCCATGTTTCCGCCGTTTTTACCAAATGCGGCCCGCACATCTGCTGCTGTTCGGTTCACGTTGTTTGTTAAAGCATCAACAATGACCATTGAACCATTTGGCCCAAACCCTTCATAGCGTAATTCAGAATATTGTTCATCTGCTGAACCTTTTGCTTTTTCAATAGCGCGATCAATAATATGTTTTGGTACATTGTATGTTTTGGCGCGTTCGATTACAAACCGTAATTTTTGGTTTGCATGAGGATCAGGGTCTCCTGACTTCGCTGCTACGTAAATTTCAATCCCGAATTTTGCATAAACACGGCTATTGTTTGCGTCTTTGGCAGCTTTTTTCTCTTTAATATTTGCCCATTTACGGCCCATATTCTCACTTCGCTTTCTCTGATTTGTTGTTAGTATCTTATCCCTTGTTTATTATACTGGGGAAACTGATTTTTGTTAAGTATTTTTTAGGTATCTGGCGAAAATCGTAAGGGAACCGACCAAATTTGTTCTTTAAAGAAGAATCTCCCATCTGGTATAGTTGATTGGCGCGAATATCTAACGAAAGCATTGCGCGGTTTCTTTAGATACTTGGAAATTACCGGCAATTGAATCTGTGCTTTGGTTTCTTTTAGATAAGCTTGTCCCTTTGGCGTAAATCCTAGCACATGGAGATAGCTGTCTTGCCAAACAGTTTCAACTTCTTCTTTGGTCATATTTAACAATATATAGGTTGCTAATCGTTGCAATCTTGTCCAAGTATAACGCTTCGTTTTCATACGTTCCATTAATTCGTGAAAAGAACCTGCTGCTTGGATTTGATCTTTTAGTCGATATTCAAGTCCTTCCGTCATTTGGTAAATGGCTTGTAACTCTTCTAACGAGGAGTGAACAATTTTATACTTTAGGAAGGGCCAATAATTTTCCCATGAAATCATTGTCTGTGTTTGTAAATGTTGTGCGGTTATAGAAGGAACCGTTGGCAGCACTTGCGTTATTTCTTGTTGAAAAACACTTTGCCTAATCGCCGTGGCGCTAGCAACTTTCCCAGAAATCGTTGCATCATGAAAGCCCGCTTGTTTTCTAGCAATTGGGTAGAGCGTCATCGGGGTTGGATACGTGGCATTTTCCTTTGCATAACTCATCCCCAAAATTATGATTAGGCGAAGAAAAATCGAACCTGCTTTCAGGATATACTTGACGAAAAACAGCAGTCATTTTTGTGGATAACTCAATTGTTTGTCTGTCAATGCGTGGAACGTTTGATCAATTAAGGATTGATTTTCTTGGACAAACTGGCCGAAAGCCGCATAATCAATTGCGCTTGTACTATCTGTTCCAAAACATAAGCTCTCACATTGCAACGCCTGCAATAACTTTATACCGCCTTTGGCAAAGTAATCCGCAGACTGTACCGACCAAGCTGTCGGCAATTCAATGACTAAATCCACACCATTTTGCAAAGCTTCTTCTGCTCTGGCCCACTTATCTAGTAAGGCTGGTTCTCCTCTTTGTAAAAAATTTCCACTCATTATAGCAATCACTACTTCAGCTCCGCTTTGTTGGCGAGCTTGTTGGGCATGATAGCGATGTCCATTATGAAAGGGATTATATTCCACGATAATGCCACAGGCTTTCACTCTAGCCACCTCCGTTATAAAAAAATGGACTTATCAGCAAAGAGACAAACGTTTTTAAGCGCTGTCCCAAGCTCATAAGCCAAATCTTATTAATCTCTTTGACAAACAAAGAACCAGCGTTCACTTGTTTCAGTTGGTGCTTCATCTGTAAAGTCTGCATAAACTTTGACGTTCATGAAACCAGCACTTTCTAACATTCGTAAATAGTTATCTAACGAATAGGTTCGTTCTTGATGCAATTCATCATACCGAACAAAGTGCTCATCTGTTTCCTGTTCTTTCACAAAAAAGTGTTAAGAAATGTTCGATGCTGTGTTCTTTTTCACCAGCGTAACTATCCCATAGAAAAGCAAATTCTTCTGTTTGATAATGATAGCTATATTCTGGAAAAACTGAATCAATTTTGTAAGTAGAATGAACATCAAAAAATGAACGTTCCTTCCTCTTCTTAACGCTTGATAAACTTCATCGAACACTTGTTGTACTTCATTGGCGATTTAGCCATATAGCACAGTGAATCAGAAAAACAAGTGATGGCTTGGTATTGTCCCACTTCAGATAAATCTAGCATATTTCCCTGAACAAATTGAACTGGCACTTCTTCTTCAAAGGCCCGTTCACTAGCAATCATCAACATTTCTTCTGATAAGTCTAAGGCCGTCACATCGTAACCACTTTTCGCAAAATCAACTGCTAAAGCGCCTGTACCACAAGCCATTTCAAGAATTTGTTGGGTTCCTTGTGGGAGATGACGATTGGAAAAATCCAACCATTTTTGGTATAGGCTTTCGTCCATCACTTCGTCATAGACGAAAGCAAACGTTTCATAGGCCATTTTAGTCGACCCAAGCGCTTAGATCAACCATTGGGGCATCTGACCATAATTTTTCTAAATTGTAAAAGGCACGTTCTGAAGATTGGAATACATGGACAATAACATCGCCTAAATCGATTAAAATCCATTTTCCGCCTTCTTTACCTTCCACACGTTTGACTTCTACTTGATTTTTGGCTTCTTGTTCGTTAATTTCATCAACAATCGCATTGATTTGACGTTCACTATTGGCTTGGCAAATTAAAAAATAATCTGCTAATAATGAAATCTCTCTTACGTCTAATGCGACAATTTCTTCTGCTCGTTTTGAATCTGCTGCTTTGACAGCAATTTCTAAAATTTTCTGGCTATCTATGATAGTTCCCTCCTAGTAATTCTTTCTTCTTTTATTTTTGATTAACGACCCATTGATTGTAGGTCTCTAACGTTTTTGGATAAATTTTATGTTCTTGTTCAATCAAATGTAACAAGGTATGTTTCGTTTCATAAGCAACCGCTGCATCTAAGTCAACAAGGACAATTTCACGGGCTTCTTTCACACCTGGAAAATCACGTCCTGGTTCAATGTAATCTGCGACATAAATAATTTTATCTAGCAAGCTCATCTTAGCAGCCCCAGTTGTATGCACACGAATTGCCTGCAAGATTTCTTCGTCATCAATGGCTAATTCCCGTTGAACAATATCCGCCCCAACTAAGCCATGCCAAATTTCATTGCCATAGTTTAATAAAGCCAAATCAAAACCATCTCGGCGAATAATCAACTCGAATTCATCGTTTGGACGTTCTTTGGCGTAATCATGCGTCAAAGCAGCAATACTGGCTTTCGCTTCATCGGCACCATATTTCGCTGCCAAGGCCACAGCTGTTTCCTCGACTCCTAACACATGGCGAAAGCGACGTTCACTCATTTGCATTTGAACTTTTTGCATTAATAATTCACGTTGTGCAGCATCATAATTTGTTATCCAGCTCATCTTGATACAGTCCCTTCTCTTGAATATAGTTTATCACATTCTCTGGAAGAAGATAGCGTATTGAGCAACCACTTTTGACTTTTTGTCTAATCAAAGTGGAACTAATCGCCATCTGCGGAATCATCGACCCAAATAATTGGATAGGTAGATTCCGTTGGATAATTAGGACGCCGAATGCCGACAAATTGAACTAAATGGAGTAAGTCATCAATCCGATGCCATTTGGGCAAGTATTCCACCATATCTCCACCAATTATAAAATAATAATCAGTATCTGGATTGGCTTCTTTTAAAGCTTTCATCGTATCATACGTGTAACTTTTGCCTTTGCGAATTAACTCAATTGGCTCAATATCTAAGCAGGGATTATCAGCCACTGCTAGTTCTAACATTGCTAACCGATGTTCACTGCTAATTGTTTTCTTTTCGTCTACATGTGGTGGTAAGTACGTAGGCATTAAGTAAACTTTGTCCAAACCTAGTTGATTTTGAACTTGATCGGCCATGACAAGATGTGCTAAATGAACGGGATTAAAATTACCACCTAACAAGCCGACTTGCTTTCTTGTTTGAAAACGTAACGGTTCCTCTTGCAAGAGAACGTCCGCTCCTTGACGCGCTTGTCTTTTTTCTCCCATTGTTCATCCCTCCAATATTAAATCTCTTTGACTGCTGCTGAAATTTTTTGATATTTTTCTTTACTTGATGGCTTGAATAAGACCAACACGCGACCAATAATTTGTACCACATCGCAATGAATGGCTGCTGTTAGTTCTTCTGCAACCTCTTCTGCTACTTCATCTGTATTTTGTAATAACGTAATTTTAATCAATTCACGTTTTTCCAACGCTTCATCAATTTGTGTAATCATTGCGTCATTCAAACCACCTTTGCCTACTTGAAAAATAGGTTGTAAATGGTGTGCCTGACTACGTAAATAACGTTTTTGTTTTCCTCTAAGTTTCAAATTGTTTGCCTTCTCTCTAAAATTTAAATTAATGCTTTTCTACGTAAAACATCGACACCTTTAGGCGCCCAACCAGCGACTACACCAGGTTCTGTGACAGTAATCCAACCTAGACCAGCAAACACAATATCCGTTTTTTCTTTCACGGAAAATTCAAAGCGCACTAATTCAGGAAACTCAGCGACTTCATCGGCACGTGGGGGCTGCAATAAGCCACCAACATGTTTTTCATAAAAAGCATCGGCGGTTGCTGTTTTTGTTCGGTGTAAATTTAAGTCATTGGAAACGTAGGCAATGAAGGAACTTTTAGCACCTTGGACATAATCAAAGCGAGCCAAGCCACCTAAAAACAAGGTTTGTTCAGCATTTAATTGGTAAACTTTCGGTTTGATTTCTTTTTGCGGTGCAATAATTTTCAAGTCTTTTTTACCTAGATAATGTGCCATTTGATGACGGTGAATAATTCCGGGCGTATCGATTAAGAAGTGGCCATCGTCTAATGGAATTTCAATTTTATCTAGCGTTGTTCCAGGAAATTGTGATGTCGTAATCACATCTTGAACACCCACTGTTTGTTGAATGATTTGATTGATTAATGTTGATTTTCCAACATTGGTCACACCTACGACATAAACGTCTCGGCCTTCACGATATTTTTCGATTGTATCTAATAACTCTTGCATTTCTTGTGGTTTCTTGCCACTTGTTAGTAAAACATCAACAGGGCGTAATCCTGCTTCATGGGCCCGTTCTCTCATCCATTGAACCATTTTAGGTTTTTTTAATGATTTAGGCAAAATATCCACTTTATTACCAACTAACAACACAGGATTATCTCCGATAAAACGATGTAGTCCTGGAATAAGAGAGCCATTAAAGTCAAAAATATCCACTACGTTCACAATCAGTGCATCTTCTGTTCCTAAACCATTCAATAAACGTAAAAAGTCATCATCTGTTAATTGGACATCTTGAATGTCATTATAATATCTTAAGCGAAAACAACGTTGGCAATAAACTTCCCCTGTTTCCATTCCTTTTTCGAAAGCTGTTTTTGGTGTATAGCCTAATTCATGAGGAATTTTCCGTTTGGATAATCGCACCACAGCCAATACAATGAATTGCCTCTGTCATTCTAATCCGCCTCTCCATGTCATTTCTGGATGATTTTTTTGATAAGTATTTCATAATTTTCCGTTCAAAGAACCGATTGATTCTAGTATTCCAGCCATCTGTATCGACAATCGGTTGAACTAAAACATTGCGTATACCCGCTGCGTTAGCTCCCCGAATATCTGTCATAATCTGATCGCCGACCATTAACATTTCAGATGGCTTCAAGCCTAATTTTTTTTTCGCTAATTTGAAGCCACGTGCGGTTGGTTTCAAGGCACGTGCTACATTAATCTAAGTCAAACTTTTCAACAACGCGTTTAATCCGGCTGTCTTTGTTGTTTGAAACAACGAGGACAGTAATTCCTGCATTTTCATTTCTAATACCAAGTTTTAATTCTTCTGTTCCATCGGGATTATTCCAAGCAATTAACGTATTATCTAAGTCAGTTAGTACTGCCTTAATCCCTAGTTTTTTAATTGTGCGGGGGTAATTTTATAAATCGCATCAATCATCCATGTCGGTTTATATTTTGAAAACATCGTGACTCCTCTCACTGACACTATGTAGTTTCTTCGATTTTAAGAGACTGAAACATAACTAAACAATTATGCTTCAGTCTCTACCTATTGTATTATACTGCATTTTACTGAAAATTTCTATAAAGGACGGTCGTTCCTTGTAAAAGAACAAGTAAATAAAGAAAAAATAAAAAAGCCACCCATCAACCCCTGAAAAGTTCGTTGATGAGTAGTAACTTCTAATATTTGCGAAAACGTTGGTATCTTTTTTCTAGTAACGTTTCCGTATCTAATTTAGCTAATTCAGTTAATTTTGAAATGAACGCTTTTTGTAACATGCGATTAATTTTTGCTTGTTCCAGAGGCTGACCGTTCATAACTTCTGGAATTACTTTATCTACAATAGCTAATTCCTTCAGCTCTGTCGCTGTGATTTTCATCAATTCTGCTGCTTCTTTCGCACGACTGCCATCTTTCCACAAAATAGAGGCGAAACCTTCTGGCGAAAGAACCGCATAAATCGTGTGTTCCAACATCCAAACTTCATCTGCGACTGCTAAAGCTAAAGCACCGCCACTGCCGCCCTCACCAATGATGACTGAGATGATTGGCACTTTCAAATCAGACATTTCTAACAAGTTTTGCGCAATGGCTTCCCCTTCTCCTCGCTCTTCGGCACCAATTCCACAATAGGCACCAGCAGTGTTCACAAAGGTAATGACTGGGCGGTTAAATTTTTCCGCTTGTTTCATTAAACGTAACGCTTTGCGATACCCTTCAGGATTAGGTGAACCAAAATTACGTTCAATATTTTCTGGTAGATTTCGACCCTTTTGGATACCTACCACTGTAACTGGTTTCCCTTGCAAAGTAGCAACACCACCGACTACAGCTAAATCATCGGCAAAGTAACGATCCCCATGAAATTCTAAAAAGTCCTCAAAAATTGCTTCTATATATTCTAAAGTTGTCAAACGATCTTGGGCTCTTGCCAAGGTAACAACATCATTGGCTGTTTTCTTTTCCATGTTAGCGCCACCCTTCCAAAGAATGTAAACGTAACAAGTCGCTCAATCGTTGACGCAAAAGATTTCTTGGCACAATCTGATCTACAAAACCATGTTCTAAAAGAAACTCGGCCTTTTGAAAATCATCTGGCAACTCTTGACGAATCGTTTGTTCAATTACACGGCGGCCAGCAAAACCGATTAAACTCTGAGGCTCTGCCAAAATAATATCTCCATCCATCGCAAAACTTGCGGTAACACCGCCAGTCGTTGGATCAGTCAATACCGTAAGATACAGCAGCCCTGCTTTGTTATGCCGTTGCAAAGCGGCCGAAATTTTCGCCATTTGCATCAATGAAAAAATTCCTTCTTGCATACGGGCACCACCAGATGCAGTGAAAATCACTACTGGTAAATGCTTTTCTGTCGCCCGCTCAAACAAGCGTGTGATTTTTTCACCAACAATCGTTCCCATACTGCCCATGATAAAATTAGCGTCCATGATTCCAATTGCAACAGCTTGTCCTTCAATTGTTGCTTCTCCCGTTAAGACAGCTTCATCTAGCCCAGTTTTTTCTTGCATTTTTTCAATTTTTTACAAGATAACCAGGAAAATTTAGTGGATCTTTTGTGACTAATTCACTGTCCCAATTGTGGAAACTTTTTCATCAACGGTTATCGCTAATCGTTCCCATGCACCAATCCGAAAACTATAGCCACAATGCGGACAGATTTTTTCTGCACCCATTTCTTTTGTATACAGTGTTCGCTTACAAGAAGGGCATTTTGCCCACATATTATCTGGAACAGAAGGCTTCTTTGATGCATCATTTGCATCAGCACGATTTGGATTAATGCGAATGTAATTTTTCTTTTTAAATAATGCCATTTGCTTACTCCTCGTATTTTAGCGGCAAGAGCACAGCTCTTGCGGCGTTCTTTCTTTAATGATTGCTTTCTGGCTCCCAATTTGGTAGAAATGTTTCTTGTAAAAAGCTTGTGTCATAGTCACCTGTCAAAACATTGTCATGTGTAATTAAATCTAATTGGAATTCGGCATTCGTAATAATACCTTCTGTTACAATTTCATTTAAAGCCCTTTGCATTTTCATCAAGGCATCAAAACGATTTTCACCATGTACGATGACTTTTGCAATCATTGAATCATAATAAGGCGGAATTGAATACCCTGAATACATAGCGCTGTCTACACGCAAGCCCATTCCACCACTAGGCAACAAGAGATTTTGAATTTTACCTGGTGAGGGAGCAAAATTAAAGGCAGGATTTTCAGCGTTAATTCGGCACTCAATCGCATGCCCACTCATGATAACATCCTCTTGGGTATAGCCTAAAGGTTCACCTGAAGCAATTTCTAATTGTGCTTTGACTAAATCAATCCCTGTTACCATTTCCGTAACTGGATGTTCGACTTGGATGCGGGTATTCATTTCCATGAAATAAAAATTATTATCTTCATTTAATAAAAATTCTACAGTTCCCACACTATTATATTTAAAAGCTTTTGATGCATTGACTGCTGCCTCTCCCATTCTCTTTCTTAAATTTTCATCAAGTGCTGGTGATGGTGACTCCTCAACAAGTTTTTGATGACGTCTTTGAATTGTACAGTCTCTTTCCCTAAATAACTACATTTCCGTAATTATCACCTATTATTTGTATTTCAACATGCCTCGTATGATTTAAGTACTTTTCAAGATAAACAGCAGAGTTTCCAAAATTAACTATCAGCTTCTTTTTCACATTCCCTTATTGCACTTATAAGCTCACCTTTATTTTCTGCAACTCTCATTCCTTTTCCTCCGCCTCCAGCTGATGCTTTAACTATAACAGGATATCCTATTTTCTCAGCAATTTTTATAGATTCATCAACACTTTTAATTTCACCATCACTACCTGGAACAATAGGTACACTCGCTTCCTTCATGGTTTCCTTTGCATTAGACTTATCTCCTAATTTTTCTATTATAGTATAATGTGGACCTATGAAACATATATTAAATTCTTCACAAAATTTTGCAAAACTTATATTTTCCGAAAGAAATCCATATCCCGGATGTATAGCTTCTGCTTTTGTATGAACTGCAATATTAATTATATTATTTATGTTCAAATCAATGCCCATCACTATCGCCATATATGGCCGTTGGTGATATTCATGGTGACTATCAATTATTACAATCCCGCTTACATCAACTCTCTTTTTGTCCTGAAACCGACTTACTTATTTCGGTAGGCGATAACATCGATCGTGGGCCGGAGAGTCTTAACGTGCTGCGCCTGTTAAACCAGCCCTGGTTTATCTCCGTCAAAGGCAACCACGAAGCGATGGCGCTTGAGGCATTCGAAACTGGCGATGGAAATATGTGGCTTGCCAGCGGTGGTGACTGGTTTTTCGATTTAAATGATTCAGAGCAACAAGAGGCAATAGATCTGTTGCTGAAATTCCATCTCCTTCCACATATTATTGAAATCACTAACGACAACATAAAATATGTCATCGCACATGCAGATTATCCGGGGAAGGAGTATCAGTTTGGCAAAGAAATAGCGGAGAGCGAATTACTCTGGCCTGTTGATCGTGTGCAGAAATCACTTAATAGCGAATTACAAAAAATAAACGGCGCCGACTTCTTTATATTTGGTCATATGATGTTTGATAACATTCAGACGTTCGCTAACCAGATTTATATAGATACCGGATCGCCGAAAAGCGGGCGGCTGTCATTTTATAAAATAAAGTAGTCTCATGCTTCTTCTGTGAAGCATGAGTAACCCGGCGTTATTGCAGGTCATTATTCATTTTTCGCTACCAGCAAAGAGAGATCCAGCTTCGCCAGCGCGCGGCTGGCACTCTCCGGCAGACCGTCGTCAGTAATGATCTGATCAAACTCGCTTAATGGTAACGCCAGCCATGTCGCCACCTGTCCATATTTCGTCGCATCACAGACCAAAACTCGCTGGCGGCTGGCACTGGCAATCGCCCGTTTCACCGTGACTTTATCTTCTGCTGGCGTAGAGATCCCCCGCACACTCCATGACGATGCAGAAATAAAAGCCTGATCAATCATCAGGCTACGCAGCATGGTCGCAGCGGCTTCCCCAACACAGGAACGGTTTTCCCGACACACTGCGCCGCCAGTGTGAATAATTGTGCAATTACTGTTGTCGAGCAAGTAGTCCGCAATAACGAAGTCGTTAGTAACCACTGTGAGTGGCTCCATGTGAATCAGATGCTGTGCAATCGCTAACGTGGTCGTTCCCGCATCCAGATAGATACAACGTCCCGGCTGAACAAGACTTGCCGCCAGCTTGCCAATAGCCGCTTTTTGCGTCATTGCCAGCGCAGTTTTTACCTGATGAGAAGGTTCATGCGCCACGCGTCCCGGAGACTGGACGCCTCCGGACACC
>OKVS01000596.1_pt1 | contig 10643 bp, 14 predicted proteins | sample 1606911 | NCBI WGS metagenome assembly OKVS01 (sample SAMN03281016, study PRJEB24777) | human gut metagenome | isolation source: fecal sample PR161 from 1 month old female Malay infant, caesarean... | reverse complement strand
TTTCGTCTTTCATGCCACGCAACGCATTCTTTAATAATAAGGCGCCCATTTTTCCTTTGACACCTTCAGAAAGAATCGCTGTTTTCAGCAAGCTCATCATGTTCATAGCTGTGCCTTCGATGGATTTTAAAACGGCGTTTCCTGTGAAGCCATCTGTCACCACCACGTCAGCTACGCCATTTAATAATTCTCGTGCTTCAACGTTTCCGACAAAATTAATCGTTTCATCTGCTGCTAACAATTCGAAGGCTTTTTTCGTTAATTCACTGCCCTTTGTTTCCTCAGTTCCGTTATTTAATAGACCGACACGAGGATTCTGAACGTTCCGAACTTTTTCAGCATAGAATGAACCTAAAACGGCATACTGAACCAAATGTTCTGGTTTATTGTCTGCATTGGCTCCTAAATCTAACATGTCAAACCCTTTGTCTGGTTCTCCCATGACAGGTAAAGTTGACATCAAACCGGGACGTTCCACATTTTTGATGCGGCCGACAATGAACAGACCCGCTGCTAATAGCGCTCCGGTGTTGCCTGCAGAAAAAATCGCATCGGCTTCCCCATTTTTAACTGCTTGCGCTGCTAAAACCATGGAAGCAGTTTTCTTACGACGGATTGCTTTAACTGGCTCATCGTCACTAGCAATTTTTTCATCGGTATGAATAATCGTAATGTTTTTTTCATCGGTGATGTATTTTTTTATTTCGGCTTCTTTTCCATATAATTGAAATTCAATGTCTGGGAAGTCTTGTTTGGCTAGCATAACCCCTTCAACAATTGCTTGTGGGGCGTTATCTCCACCCATTGCATCTACAGCAATTTTCATGAGTGATTCCCTCCTACTTTTTTGTTTCCTAACAAGTATAACATATTTTTTTCAAAGAAATACGCATTGGCTTTTACTTTCTGGCTTCAAAAATTACCTCTTCTAATCGAAAAATTGGGCTGCCTCATCTTGGGGTTTCACTCGATTGGCTAAGCCTTGATAAGCAGGATATTGCCACCATTCTTTCACTTGCCATAGGGCACTTGCTTCTTGGCGCGCAACTTCTAAAATGTTAAAGTCCGTCACGATATCTCCTACCGCAAATTGAGGCACCCCTGATTGCCGTGCACCGAACACTTCCCCAGGTCCGCGAAGTTCCAAATCACGCTCACTCAAGACAAAACCATTGGTGGTTTCTGTCATGATTTTCATACGCTCAACGCCCATTTCATTTTTCGGATTGGCCACTAAAATACAATAAGATGCACTGGAGCCACGCCCCACACGTCCCCGTAACTGATGTAATTGTGCTAACCCAAACCGGTCCGCATCCATAATTAACATCACTGTGGCATTTGGTACATTCACGCCAACTTCAATAACGGTGGTAGAAACCAATAATTGCAGCTGATTGTCTTTGAACTCCTGCATAATGTCATCTTTTTCTTGGTTTTTCATTTTACCATGTAGTAATCCCACTTGATATCTTGGGGAATAAAAGCTTTGCATATGTTCAAAAATTTCTGTTGCGTTTTTCACATCTAAGGCTTCTGATTCTTCAATCAATGGACAAATAATATAGGCTTGATGTCCTCGAGCCAGTTCTTTTTCCATCCATTCTAAAACAGTATCTAACTGCGGCGGCCGAATCCAACGTGTTTCGATTGGAATCCGTCCAGCTGGCATTTCATCAATGATTGATACATCCATTTCGCCATAGGCTGTAATGGCCAGCGTTCGAGGAATCGGAGTGGCCGTCATAAATAGAACATCTGGTTTTAAGCCTTTTTCTCTTAATATTTTTCTCTGATTCACACCAAAACGATGTTGCTCATCGGTGATTACCAAACCTAATTGATGGAAACTGACATCTTGTTGTATCAAAGCATGGGTCCCTACCACAATGTCAATCTCGCCATTGGCCAGTTCTTCGAGAATTAGACGACGTTCTTTCGTTTTGGTGGAACCTGTTAATAAGGCCGTTCGCACTTCTAATGGATCAAACAACTGCTGTAAGCTTTCCATGTGCTGTTGCGCTAAAATTTCAGTCGGAACCATTAACGCCCCTTGAAAGCCAGCGGTCATGGTGGCGTATAGCGCAATCGCAGCCACTACCGTTTTCCCACTCCCCACGTCACCTTGAAGCAATCGTTGCATATGCTTCGGACTTCGCAAGTCTCGACAAATTTCATTGGTCACTTTTTTTTGGGGCGCCTGTCAATTCAAAAGGCAGTCCTTGGGGTGAACGTTTTTAAGCGATCCACGTCATATTGAACAGCTAAACCATTTTTTTCCGCTTTTTCTTGTTCTTCAATCCTTGCATTTTAAGTTGGAAAGGAAAAACTCTTCAAGACTACTCGCCGTTTGGCTTGATGGCTTTCTTCTGGATTACTGGGAAAATGCATCGCCCACATTGCTTCTTTTGCTAGGCATCAAGCGGTACTTTTCTAATAATCATTCGGTAAATCTCTTCAACCAGTGAACATACTCTTCAAAAGCAGTGCGGATTAACTGAACCAACGTGCTTTGGCGGACTTTTTATTCACATGATAAATGGGGGCGAAATCTTCATTGTCTCCTTTAGAAGCTAAGATTTTCATGCCATTTAATGATTTTCTCTTGGCATCCCATTTGCCATAAACAGCAATTTCTTCGGAAAGAACTACTTTGTCTTTTAAAAAAGGTTGGTTGAAGAAGGAAACATTAATGACCGCATGTTCCTGCATCATTCGAAACGTTAACCGGCTCTTCTTATAACCGTACCGACTAACGACTGCTTCCGAAACCACTAGCCCTTTTAGCGTAACTTTTTCCTGATCCTGAATCTCACTTAAAATCCTTTTCCTTGGATATCATCGTAGCGGAAGGGATAATACGTCAATAAGTCTTCAATTGTAGCAATCCCCAGTTCTTGTAAATTTTCAGCACGTTTTGGGCCAACGCCGGGCAATACGCTGACTAAATCTGTGATGTCCATAAAATCCCCTCCTCATTAATATACGCAAAAAAAAATGGATCATTCATTAAATAGCTGTTCATTAGCCCTAACTAATGAACCAGCCTATTCGTTTTTATTTTTCATCACGAAAAACCTATTCTGCTGAGAATAAAGTATGGATACACAGGTTGTCCACCTTCATGAAGTTCTGTTTCTAGTTCATCGTTTTCAGAAAACTAAAAATAGCGATTAGCTTTTCAGCTTCTTCAAACCGAACCATCTTCGCCGACAATAATTGTCACGATTTCAGTGTCTTCATCAATCATGCGGTTCAACGTGTCTAATGATGCATTAAACGATCTGCTTCAGAAACGACGATTTTACCATCAATCATTCCTAAGAAGTCATCTTTTTAATTTCAACGTCATCAATGGTTGTGTCACGAACAGCTGTGGTTACTTGACCACTCACAACGCTGTCTAACATTTCCGTCATACTTGCTTTGTTTTCTTCTAATGATTGTTGATCATTGAAAGCTAACATTGCTGTCATTCCTTGAGAAATGGTTTTAGATGGAACAACCGCTACTGGTACATCGGCAACTTCTGCTGCTTGATCAGCTGCCATAAAGATGTTTTTGTTATTTGGTAAGATAATGACTTGCTCTGCATTCACTTCTTTGACTGCTTTTAAAATATCTTCCGTACTTGGGTTCATTGTTTGGCCACCACTAATAATGTAGCTTGCACCTAAACTTCGGAATAATTCTTGAACGCCTTCACCGGCTGCAATAGCAATCACAGCAAACGGTACGCGAACTTTTTCAGTCAACGCTTCTTGCTGAGCATCGCGTTCAACTAACGTTTCATGTTGTAAACGCATATTGTCTACTTTATTTTTACTAACGAACCAAATTTTGGCCGTAGTTCATCACTTCACCTGGATGCTCAGTGTGTACGTGAACTTTGATAATTTCGTCATCGTTAACGACTAATAGAGAATCCCCTAGTTCATTTAAGTAGTTTCTGAATGTTTCATAATCAAAAGCGCTGTCCACGGTTGGGCCTTCGCCGATACGAACCATAATTTCTGTACAATAGCCAAATTTAATGTCTTCTGTCGCAACGTGGCCACTAACACCACGGTGATGTTCAGCATTAACCATTTCGTCCATTTCGGCAGGACTTGGTTCATACGTTTCAGTTGGTAAAAATTCACCACTAAGCGCTTCTAAAAATCCTTCATAGATAAATAGTAGTCCTTGACCCCCGCTATCTACAACGCCGACTTCTTTTAGGACAGGTAATAAATCAGGTGTTTTCGCTAAGGCACGTTTAGCACCTGCTACAACAGCTGTCATAACTTCGATACAGTCATCTGTTTCTTTCGCTTTACGTTCACCAGAACGCGCCGCTTCACGAGAAACAGTTAAGATTGTTCCTTCAACGGGTTTCATCACTGCTTTATACGCTGTTTCTACACCATGTGTAAAGGCAGCGGCCAAGTCTTTGGCATTTAATGTTGTAACCTCAGGAATTTGTTTTGAGAAGCCGCGGAATAATTGAGATAAAATAACCCCAGAGTTTCCACGAGCACCCATTAATAACCCTTTGGATAACGCACCTGCTAATTCTCCTACTTTTTCAGAGCGAGAATCGGCCACAGCCTTTGCACCACTGGTCATTGATAAGTTCATATTTGTTCCTGTATCACCATCGGGTACAGGGAAAACGTTTAATGAGTTGACATATTCTGCATTTGTGTGCAGACGAGTCGCACCTGCCTGGACCATTTCCTGGAACTGACCTGCGCTGATTTCTGTTACATTCACCTAAAAATCCTCCTTCAGATTTACCGCTAACGGCAACACACGACTTCCTTGTGCAATTGCATCGTTGACAGTACACTACCTCTAATCCGGTAATACACGAACTCCTTGAACAAAAACGTTAACTGAATTCGCAGTGACACCTAATAATGTTTCAAGATTATATTTTACTTTTTCTTGGACGTTACGAGAAACTTCAGAAATTTTTGTACCATAACTAACAATCGTGTAGACATCCACTGCGATTCCGTTGTCTTCTTGACGAACAACGACACCACGTGAGTAATTCTCACGACGTAAAATATCGTTTAAGTTATCTTTAATTTGATTTTTGCTTGCCATTCCGACAATTCCGTAAATATCTGTCGCAGCTCCGCCAACTACTGTAGCGATCACATCATTGGTAATCTCAATGGTACCTGCGGGTGTTTGAATTTTTACAGCCATTGATGAAAGCCTCCTTATAAGAGCACATTCGCCCTATTTTCTTCCATAACATTTTATCATATCCAGCCTTTAATTAAAAGGAAGTTCGTCAGATATTATAGACCCTTCCTCATAATTACCAACATTTGTACAATTTACAACGTTTGTCGTGCATTGTCAATGCAGAAAAAGACAAGATTCGACTTGGTTCATTGAATCTTGTCTGCTGATTTTAGAGGTTTTTCATGGCTCTCACTGAGACTAAACATCTTTCTCCATTACTCATTTCGACAATCCGTTCGCTTTTTATAACTTTACTTATATGCTTGCGGTTGATTAAATATGATTTGTGACAACGATAAAAGTCATTAGACTGTTCTTCAATCTCCTTTAAGGAACCATAAAATTCAATTTCTCCGTTTTCAAGATGTAAAACAATTTTATGCGATACGGAAGAAGATTCAAAAAAAATGATTGTTGTCATATCTACAGACCGAATGGTAATCGCCGTCCTTAAATTTAAATAATTTTTTTGTATCTCCACGTTCACTAGTTATACGTTCATGAGCCAATTGAATATTTTCACAGATTTTCTGCTGTAGATGTTCTTTGTTGTCTTTAATGATATAGTCCAGCGCTTCCACTTTATACGTAAACGTCAGATAGGACAGTTCCCCATGTGTTGTGATCAAAAACGATTTTACCTAAATTATCGTAGTCTCTGATTTTAGCTGCTAAAGGTTAATCCTGACATTTCATGTTGTAAATCAACATCTAGAAAATATAACCCAATTATTCTAGACTGACTTTTGACAAATTCAAGTACTTCTAACGGATTTCCTGTTGAAAAAACCAGTTCCATATCAAGACTTTCCATCATTATGTAATTTTTAACATAGGTTTCCAACATTTGTCGTTGTCGCCAATCATCTTCGCAAATAATAATAGAAATCACCTTATTCGCACCTCCTATTGTTTTCAATCGTCAATTTTTGAGTAAACCATCCATCACTGATGGATGTAGCTAGTTGAACATTATTTAGGGATTGAAGCAATTCTTGAACATTACTCAATCCCATTCCTCTATCAGTGCCCTTTAATGAAAAACCGCGTTGCTTAAGTAGATGGAATTTTGGTAAATTTTTCCTACATGAATTTTGGATAATAATATGTACAGCAGAGGCATCTTTATATACAGCGATTACAAGCTTACCCTCACCTAAAATTCGATTTCTTACTATAGAGTTATCTAAAAAAACACCTAGTATTCTAACCAAAGAATTGAATCAATGGCTAATTCTTCAATTGGTTCAGTCACTTCTAACTGTACATCCATTCCCTTTTTCTTGCGTTGAAATCAACTTAGACACAAGGAGACTTTTAACTTCTCTTACTCGAATGTTTCCAATCGCTTCTAACTTGAACCCATTTTGGTCAATGCATTTTGATGCTTTCTTTATTTTACTGAAATAATAGTCATTAAGACTCTCGTAATCTCCACTTACAATAAAATCTTCTAATGAATTTAGGATATTTTTATAATCATGCCGAAACTTCCGAATCTCCTTGAATTGTTTCTCCATTGCCTCCATATATCTCTGATTTTCTAAATATTCTGTTTCCTTCTGTTGAATATCATATTTATTTTTGAGCGAATCTAAGATACACAATAAAAGAAATTAATGAAACGACTAAATAGAGCGTGAGAAAGATTGAATTTACTACAATTATTTCCTTGTTATTCCCCAAATATTTTCCTAAAATCAGGCTGGTATAGTAGATAATCATTGTGCCGATTCCTATCAAATTAAAAAGGCAGAAGACACTCATTGATAATAGAAAACTTTTTTTCTAGTTTTTTTATCCCCTTTATCATTAATATCGTCAGAATTACTGATAGTGCTAGCCGAAATGTACTATGTAAAAACATGTTTAAATTACTTGAAAAAAATTAGTTCTGTGCCAAATATTTTTTCCTTTTATTAATTGTCAAATTAAGTTAGACAATTCCTCTTTGCATATGTGACTCAAGAATACTTCTATTGGTGTTTTATAGTTTAATGATTTTCGAGGGATATTATTTCTTTTCGATGCAATAGATTGGATAAAAGATTCATCAACTTCGTTGAAGTCCATTTGCTTTGGTAAACCATCTTTACGTAATAAACCATTAGAGTTTTCATTTAAACCTCTTTGTGATGGTGTACCAGGATCTGCAAAATAGATATCAATATCATTGATATTACTGATTGATTTCCAATTTGAAAATTCCTTTCCACAATCAAAAGTCATTGATTTGAATAGATGCTTAGGTACAGATTGCATCCATTGGTTCAAACGATTTTCAATATCTATAGCTCGTCTGCCTTCTGGCTGAAGAGTGATGATTACTTTAGATAATCGCTCAACGAGGGTAATAACAGCACTTTTGTGCTTTTTACCTACAATAGTATCCCCTTCAAGGTGGCCAAATTCTTGATTGAATTTAGAATAATCATTTCCTCTGTCACGAAGTGATCGACGAAAAGATTGTTTTCCCCGAGTTTCTTTGTGTCCGTTGGCTTTACGTTTTCCTTTCATAGGTAGGTGAGTCCCTTCAAATACGCCTTGTTTAAACATACGATAAAGTGTACGCATAGAACAAGAAATAGAAAACTCTGCACGGCCAACAATCACATCAGGTGTCCAACCTTGAACAACCCTCTTTTGAATATATTCTGTTTGTTCATCTGATAAGACAATAGGACGTCTGCCACAGCGAGTTTTATTCTTCTTGTATTGATTGAAATAATCTAGAGCATTGTGCCCTGTTTTGAAAAATTGGTAAACTTTATGAATCGTTTGTCTAGATCTATTCAATAGTACTGCGGTTTTGGCTACAGATTGATGATTATTATAATACGCCTCTATCATTGCAAGTTCATTTGATGTAAGATGGGTATAGGTCATTTGTCTTCACTCCTTATAATTCTTTTGCGGGAACTATCTTGAGTGTAGCACAAATGACTTTTTTATTTGTCTAGCTTAATTTTACAATCGGCGTCATTAATTAACCAAGATATAAAGGAGAGAATAAAATGAAGAAAAAAACATTGGTAACTTTATTTGCAGGAACGGCAATTTTAGGGGCAAGCATTGCTCCTGCAGCAGCACATGCAACAACAACTGGTACAACACCAGCAAACGTAGAGATGACAAGTGGTTCATTACCAGGCGGTACGGGTGATGGAGATGATGGAAGCACCCAAGAACCAGAACCAGGCTCGAATACAAATTTTGATTTGTTATATGTTCCAACAGAATTCAAATTTGCTTCGACAGAAGTTAGTTCTGATTTATCAGCGATTTCGTTAGATGCGACAGGTACCCAAACAAAACGTTATGCCGTTGGGGATGTTCGTGGAACACAAGCGGGTTGGTCAGTTACTGCCGGCGTTGCTGAAATGAAAAATGGCACTGCTACTTTAGAAGGCTCAATTACCTTTGCACAAACAGGAGCAGTAGCGAAATACGATGAAACAGCAAAACATACTCACGTGATGTGGCTGCCTTTGCAGCAGATCCAGGAAGTCCTGAATTTGCTGGAACAACTATTCCAGTAGGTGGAGCAGCTGTATCAATTGCTACAGCAGCAGTTGGTAAAGGTCAAGGTACATGGGATTCTGAATTATCAAATGTAAAATTAAACATTACAACACCTAGTTCACAAATTACAAATGGTGCGTATACAGGTAACGTAACTTGGACATTAGTGGCTGCGCCATAAAAAGTTACTAACGAGAATACTGCATTACTAGAAAAGGAGCTGCGCAGTGGTGCACGGCTCCTTTTCGATACATAGGAGGAACAAATAATGAAGACAATGCGCTGGCTAATCGTCACAGTTTTTATTTGTGTGATGGCATTAAGCATCCCTTCTGCTGTACAAGCAGAAGAAGCGGATGACAACATGAATACAAAATTTACAGTTAAACCCAATATTCCTGAGAATCAAGCGAAAAATACGCAATCCTACTACGATCTCATTGTAAAACCAGGACAGAAACAAGAAGTCGAATTATCTTTAATTAATAAAACAGATGAAGAATTGACGATTGATTTAAATTTGGCGAATGCTGTGACGAATGACAATGGTTTAATTGTGTACAATGATTTCGAGAAAAAACCAGATTCAAGTTTAAAAGTACCCTTGACAACATTAATTAAATTACCTGAGGAACATGTAAAAGTTCCCGCTAAGAAAACCGTAACAGCCAAAATGACTGTCGAAATTCCAGCGAATGGTTTCCAAGGATTAGTTTTGGGTGGTGTTTATGCTTCGCTTGCAGAAGATGAAAAGGAAGAAAAAGGAAAATCAACGGGTTTAACCAGTCGATATGGATTTAATGTAGCAATTGCTTTACGAATGTCAGAAGATACACCGATGTATCTAGCAGAGACTCTTCAATTAGTTAAATTAGTTCCGACCATTGCTTTAGGAAATAAATCGGTCCAAGCGGTTATTCAGAATCCGACATCCGCTATTTTTCCTGAAGTACGTTTAGAAGGAAAAGTAACGAAAAAAGGCGAAACGAAAGAATATGCCAAACGGATTTTACCAAAGTGTTCGTTTTGCGCCAAATTCGACGATGAACTTCCATTTAGATTTCGGGTAAAGAAGATGTTCGTCCAGGAACCTATATTTTTGAAGGAAAAGCGGTCTTGAAAGAAGATGAACAACAAGTGTGGCCGTTTAAGCAAGAATTTACCATCAGTAGTCAAGAAGCCAAAAAATTAAATAAAGAAGCAGTAGTGAAATTGGTCCTACCGACTTGGTGGAATCAAGCTTTTTATGGCTTGTTAGCTGCAACAATTGTGAGTCTAATTCTAGCTATTTGGCGTTTTACGCAACAGAAAGCAACACTGAAACAACAAGCCTATTTACAACAAGAAAAACAGGCAGCCTTGAAAAATAGACAAGGAGCACGCTATGATGACAATGAAAAGTAAAGGGTCACTTCTGGTGATGTTGGGAATACTTTTAACCGTTGGCATTGCGAGTCTAATTGTTTCTTCTGAGAGTTTTGCAGAAGAAGTAGGGCAAACGAATATCGGTGTAACGTTCTATGGAGGGAAAGAGCCACTAAAAACGGAAGGTGTCATTAAGCCAATAGAGCAACCAGTCACTGATAAAGATAAAAAAACGTCACAACAACAAGACAAAGTGAGCAGAAAAACCACTGCTAAAACGAATCCGACTAATGCACAGACGTCATTACCAAGGACAGGTGAACGAAATAGCACGTGGCTTTACAGCCTTGGTATTGCCTGTTTACTCGTAGTACTAACAAGTTTCTATTATTTGAATAAAAAAAGGAAAAAGGAAAAATAATGTGCTGTTTTTATAAATAGAGTTAATGTAGAAGGAGGAATATAGATGGAGATTAGATAGTGGATTTGGATTTGTGCTGGCTTGGCCGTCCTTG
>OKVS01000595.1_pt1 | contig 10669 bp, 14 predicted proteins | sample 1606911 | NCBI WGS metagenome assembly OKVS01 (sample SAMN03281016, study PRJEB24777) | human gut metagenome | isolation source: fecal sample PR161 from 1 month old female Malay infant, caesarean... | reverse complement strand
AGCAAATTAAGCGCATGATCCACGACCTGGAAGCGACCGGCATTCGCAAAATTCTGCAAATTGAACTGGCGGTGCTGCCAGACAGCGATCGCCGTGGCATGACCGCTTCCGGCATGATTGTGATTAACCCGCCGTGGAAGCTGGAACAGCAGATGAATAACGTGCTGCCGTGGCTGCACAGCAAACTGGTTCCGGCAGGCACCGGGCACGCCACCGTAAGCTGGATCGTGCCAGAGTAATTGCAGCCATTGCTGGCACCTATTACGTCTCGCGCTACAATCGCGGTAATCAACGATAAGGACAATATGTCATGACTAAACACTATGATTACATCGCCATCGGCGGCGGCAGCGGCGGTATCGCCTCCATCAACCGCGCGGCTATGTACGGCCAGAAATGCGCACTGATTGAAGCCAAAGAGCTGGGCGGCACCTGCGTAAATGTTGGCTGTGTGCCGAAAAAAGTGATGTGGCACGCGGCGCAAATCCGTGAAGCGATCCATATGTACGGCCCGGATTACGGCTTTGATACCACTATCAATAAATTCAACTGGGAAACATTGATCGCCAGCCGTACCGCCTATATCGACCGTATTCATACTTCCTATGAGAACGTGCTCGGTAAAAATAACGTTGATGTAATCAAAGGCTTTGCCCGCTTCGTTGATGCCAAAACCATTGAAGTCAACGGCGAAACCATCACGGCCGATCATATTCTGATCGCCACCGGTGGTCGTCCGAGCCACCCGGATATTCCGGGCGTGGAATACGGTATTGATTCTGATGGCTTCTTCGCCCTTCCGGCTTTGCCAGAGCGCGTAGCGGTTGTTGGCGCGGGTTACATCGCCGTTGAACTGGCGGGCGTGATTAACGGCCTCGGTGCGAAGACGCATCTGTTTGTGCGTAAACATGCGCCGCTGCGCAGCTTCGACCCGATGATCTCTGAAACGCTGGTCGAAGTGATGAACGCCGAAGGCCCACAGTTGCATACCAACGCCATCCCGAAAGCGGTGGTGAAAAATGCCGACGGCAGCCTGACGCTGGAGCTGGAAGATGGTCGCAGTGAAACGGTGGATTGCCTGATTTGGGCGATTGGTCGCGAGCCTGCCAATGACAACATCAACCTGGAAGCCGCTGGCGTTAAAACCAACGAAAAAGGCTATATCGTCGTCGATAAATATCAAAACACCAACGTTGAAGGTATTTACGCGGTGGGCGATAACACGGGTGCAGTGGAACTGACACCGGTGGCTGTTGCAGCAGGTCGCCGTCTCTCTGAACGCCTGTTTAATAACAAGCCGGATGAGCATCTGGATTACAGCAACATTCCGACCGTGGTCTTCAGCCATCCGCCGATTGGTACTGTTGGTTTAACGGAGCCGCAGGCGCGCGAGCAGTACGGCGACGATCAGGTGAAAGTGTATAAATCCTCTTTCACCGCGATGTATACCGCCGTCACCACTCACCGCCAGCCGTGTCGCATGAAACTGGTATGCGTTGGACCGGAAGAGAAGATTGTCGGTATTCACGGCATTGGTTTTGGTATGGACGAAATGTTGCAGGGCTTCGCGGTGGCGCTGAAGATGGGTGCAACCAAAAAAGACTTCGACAACACGGTTGCCATTCACCCGACAGCAGCAGAAGAGTTCGTGACAATGCGTTAAATGTTAAAGGGCTAAGAGTAGTGTGCTCTTAGCCCTTAGCTACGTTTCCGCTATCAGTTCAGAAGCTGAAGCAGAAAGCGGATCAGTTCCAGCAGCGCAATTAACGCCCCAAGAACGATGATTGCTTTATCAATCACCCGTTTTCTCCATGCGATGGAGTGAGAATGCATCCGCTTACTCATCCATTGCCTGTCACGGCGCATGCCTCATTGTTAGATGACGACTATCTCACTCCGGCCAGAGCATCAGTTAACGGCACCACCCGTACTTCTGACCAGGACTTTGAAAGCGTTTATGCGCATTGCCAGAGTGAAAATGTCTCAGAGCTAACTGGATAATCATACAGTACTTGCGGGTTATAAAACCAGCATGTCCTTGCAATAGTTTCAGTATGGTATTAGCATTGATGCGTTAGATGATGGCTATCTCACTCCAGCCAGAGCCACCAACTCAGGGCTGAACAGTAAAAAAACCGACGCGAAGTCGGTTTTTTTACGTCCTGATTCGGGCCTTTTTTCAAATGAATGCCCAACGCTTAATTCACACCTACACCTTTCTCTACACTTACATATTCGTTAAACCATATGTGTTTTTGACTTGTCCGCTTTGGTTTGTAACGCTGGTGGCGCTGGCGCTACGCCTCTCTTTCACATTGTAATGAGATACTGATATGAGCAACATTACCATTTATCACAACCCGGCCTGCGGTACGTCGCGTAATACGCTGGAGATGATCCGCAACAGCGGTACAGAACCGACCATTATCTATTATCTGGAAACACCACCGACGCGCGATGAGCTGGTAAAACTCATTGCCGATATGGGGATTACCGTACGCGCGTTGCTGCGTAAAAACGTCGAGCCGTATGAGGAACTGGGCCTTGCAGAAGATAAATTTACTCACGATCAGTTAATCGACTTTATGCTTCAGCACCCGATTCTGATTAATCGCCCGATTGTGGTGACGCCACAGGGAACTCGCCTGTGCCGCCCTTCAGAAGTCGTGCTGGAAATTCTGCCAGATGCGCAAAAAGGCGCGTTCACCAAGGAAGATGGCGAGAAAGTGGTTGATGAGGCGGGTAATCGCCTGAAATAAAGCGGCTATATTCCCCCACAGGTTGTTAGAAAAATGCGCTTTATTTATGTCGGATGCGACGCTGACGCGTCTTATCCGACCTACAACGTTATGATAATTCGATGAATTGTATGTTATTTGTAGGCCTGACAGTCGTAGCGCATCAGGCGATTTTGCTATTTACACAGTACTCCCTGCGTGAGATTCCAATTATCGCGTCCAGCATGGTGTATCAGTGAGCTGCTTAGTTATCAGCGATACAGTGCAGCACTGTAAAGATGTACTGGATTATGATCTATCAGTGGTTTACACAATAAATAATTTCAACATACGTTAACCCATTTTATTATTACATATCTAAAACATCACAAAAATATCACTTCACACACTATCAGAGAACATCATACCTTTTTAAAACGAGCATTTTCGATAGTTGTTAACGTTTTCTTTTGCGATATTATTATTGCCTTTTTTTGCACTCAAATATTACCAGATGGAAATAAAAGAGAAGTCAAAGGTAATTATATCAGGAAGATATGACGAATTATATTTACTGTATGTAGAAGAAAATCCATTCCTGTTCTAATTATCCAATTTAAAAATCTTAGCATAAAACAAATGATGAATAAGGAATGTTATGTCAATTGACTTTACCCCAGGTGTAATAAATACATATAACGGTGATATTTATAACTGCACAACAAATACCGATAATGTTAAAACGCCAGACACACCGAAGTGGCCTTGTGATAACCGGGAAGAACAACAACCCATTAATTCCCCATTCTCTGGAGAAGGATACACCTCTGAACAATTTGATTTAGCGCAACAACAACGCCAACAAATTAATGCGTGCCATACGAACACCACATATACAAATGCAGACTACTCAAAGTTGAGGCTCAACTTGTAAGTCTTATTAATAACATTGAAACGATAAGCTCGACACCACTTCCGCAAAAGACACAATCAATACTTAATCAGATAAATAACATTAGACACGAAAAGATTAAAAACCTCCTAATATAAATTATGGAACAATGGATACTCATGCCACGCCCAAAAATTAACTGAGCTCAACTAAACAGAAGAGATATAAACATCAGACAGGTTTACGTTACTATCAGGCATATCGCCTCAGAATCAGATGAAAACTATAAAGAAATATCTATTATGGTTTTAATATTTGTTGATAAGATAGTAACATGAACATGACAAAAGGTGCACTCATCCTCAGCCTTTCATTTTTGCTTGCCGCATGTAGTTCAATTCCGCAAAATATCAAGGCAATAACCAACCTGATATTCAAAAAAGGTATAATCCAACCTCTTGGTCCTCTTAAAGTTTTATGAGTTGTTGATGTAACAAAATCAGCATAAGGAACTGGTGATGGATGTAAGCCTGTAGCTACAAGCCCTGCAATGTGAGCTATATCAACCATTAAGTATGCTCCTACCTCATCTGCTATCTCTCTTAAAGTTTTAAAATCTATAATTCTTGAATATGCACTAGCTCCTGCAACTATTAACTTAGGTTTATGTTTAAGAGCTAATTCTCTTACAGTTTCATAATTTATTGTTTCTGTCTCTTTATCTACACCATATGACATGAAATTAAATAATCTACCTGAAAAGTTAACTGGTGAACCATGAGTTAAGTGTCCTCCATGGCTTAAATCCATTCCTAATACAGTATCACCTGGCTCTAATATTGAAAAATAAACAGCCATATTAGCTTGTGATCCTGAATGTGGTTGTACATTAGCATGCTCAGCCCCAAATAATTTTTTTTAACTCTTTCTCTTGCTAAATCTTCAACCTCATCTACTACGTGACATCCACCATAGTATCTTTTTGAAGGGTAACCTTCAGCATATTTATTTGTTAAATATGATCCCATAGCTTCCATAACAGCTTTGCTAACAAAGTTTTCTGAAGCTATAAGCTCTATACTATTTTCTTGTCTTTCTTTTTCCTTTTGAACAAGATGTGCAATTTGCTCATCTTCTCTTTCTAAGTTGTCAAAATTCATTTTCTTCACCCCAAACGTAAAATGTATATTACTTATTATAAATTTATTAATTATTTTTAGCAACAAAAAATAATTTGTTTATATTTTGATTAAACTAATATGAGTTTGTATAGCTTATTTTAACTTTTCATATGTTATAATTACTATATTGGTTATAAATTTACATAGGGGAGAATAATATGGATTTTGACAAAGTATTACATATTGCAACTTTTGCAGGTAGAATAATACTAGAAAGCGGTGGAGAAACTTACAGAGTTGAGGAAACTATTTGTAGAATCTGTGCTGCTTACGGTATTAGATATGCTGAAAGTTTTGTTACCCCAACTGGAATTATGGTTTCTGTTTACGATGAGAATAATTATACAACTACTTTAGTAAAAAGAGTTACTAATAGAACTGTTGATTTGCAGAAAATCCACTTGGTTAATGAACTTTCAAGAAAACTTTATACAGAAAAATATTCTCTTGATGAGGTCTTAGAAAAATTAATAGATATAAATGAAAACTGTCCTAAATACGATTTCAGAACAAATCTAGTATTTTCAGCCATAGCAGCTGCTGGATTCACCACTATATTAGGAGGTAATATAGAAGACTGCGTAGTATCATTTTTTGTTGGAATGTTTGTAAAACTAGCTACCTTTAAGGCTGGCGAATTAGGAATAAACGCCTTTTTTATAAATACTTTAGGGGGATCAATCGCTGCTATCTTATCCTTAATAGCCTATAGCTTAGGAGTTGGAAGCAATCTAGACACAATGATAATAGGTAGTATAATGCTATTAGTTCCTGGTTTATCTATTACAAATGCTATTAGAGATACAATAGCTGGTGATTTAATATCAGGCCTTATAAGGGCAGCTGAGGCCTTCTTAGTAGCTATCTCTATAGCTGTTGGAACTGGTATGGTTATGAGCATTTGGATTTACTTTGGAGGTGGTATATAAGTGGTTTTAATTAAAGAAGTTCTAGCTACCTTCATAGCTACTATAGCTTTTGGAGTATTATTTAATATTCACGGAAAGAATTTATTCTTTGCCGGAATAGGTGGAGCCTTAGGGTGGCTAGTTTATAAAATAGGATTATATTTTGGACTAAGTGTCATATTATCAATGTTCTTTTCAGCAATTGCCTTTAGTGCTTATTCAGAGATATATGCAAGAATTTTAAAAAACTCCAGTAACCACAATAGTTGTTTGTGCCTTAATCCCCTTAGTTCCTGGAGGGGGCATGTATAATACTATGTACGAAGCTATAAAGGGAGATGCTATGTCAACTTGGAATCAAGCCATAATGACAATTTCATCTTCAGGTGCATTAGCCTTAGGAGTTTTATTTGTATCTACAATCACTCGTTTAATAAACAATAGAAAAAAACAATATACTCATGGATCATTAAATCCTAAAAACATATTATTATTTAAAAAATTAAAAAACAAAAGCAATATAGATTTTCATACAAAAAATAGACCACAAAGGTGGTCTATTATTTTACAAAACTATTTAGTGTTTTTATTAATTGTTCTAATCCTGCTAATTCCTCTTTATCCTCTTCTCCTATACCCATACAATTTCTAGCATAGTTTTCTATAAGAAGTACCCCAACTTTGTTTATAGCAGCTCTTATGGCAGATATTTGAGTTAATACATCCCTACAACAAACATCCTTCTCTACCATTCCTTGAATTCCTTTTACTTGCCCCTCTATTTTTCTTAATCTTACAAGTATATCTTTTCTTAAAGCTTCATTATCATTCAAAATTTACACCTCATACCATTATTGTAATCTAATATATAATATTTTTAATTTATATTATTATTTCATATTAATTACTTAATATACCTTAATTCCTAATTGAAAGTCAATAAAAATAGCAATCTATAATTAAGATTTACTTTTTAAATGGTAAAGTAATAAAAACTCTTAACTTATAAAGTATAAGCCTTTTTACTCATTTTCCATATAAATTGACTAAAATTAGCGTGAGTAAAAACCCACGCTAATTAAGTTTACTTTAGTATCTCAATTTAGATTGCTCAAAAATTATTCTGCCGTATCTTCTTTCTTTATTGTTTCAATTCCTAATTCTTTTAATTGTTCTTCATCTACTATATTAGGTGCTTCAGTTAAATAACAGAATGCATTTTGGTTTTTAGGGAATGTTATAACGTCCTTGATATTTTCAGTTCCTGCTAAGAACATTATCATTCTATCTAAACCGAAAGCTAATCCGCCGTGTGGTGGTGGTCCAAATTTAAATGCTTCTAATAAGAATCCAAATCTTTCCCAAGCTGATTCTTGAGTAAATCCTAATACTTCAAACATTTTTTCTTGAAGTTTAGTATCATGTATTCTTATAGATCCTCCACCTAACTCTTCTCCATTTAATACTAAGTCATAAGCCTTAGCTCTAACTCTTCCTGGATCAGTATCTAAATATTGTATATCCTCATCCATTGGCATTGTAAATGGATGGTGAGCTGCAAAGTATCTTCCTTCTTCTTCATCGTACTCAAGAAGATCAAATTCTGTTATCCATGTGAAGTTAAACTCACTCTTATCTTTAACTAAATCAAATTTTCTTGAAAGCTCTAATCTTAATTCTCCTAAAGCTTTTAAAACTACTGAGTTTTTATCAGCAACTATAAGAATTAAATCTCCTGTTTTAGCTCCCATAGTTTCAATTATTTTGTTTAGCTCTTCTTCACTAAAGAATTTAGCTATTGGTGATTTAACACCTTCTTCTTTTAATTGAATCCATGCTAATCCTTTAGCTTTGAAAGTTTTAACGAACTCTCCTAATCTATCAATGTCTTTTCTTCCCATAGAAGCTCCGCCTTCTAAGCATAAACCTCTAACAGAACCGCCATTAGCTACAACGTCTGTGAATACTTTAAATCCACATTCTTTAACAACATCACTTAAGTTTGTGATTTCCATTCCAAATCTTAAGTCAGGTTTATCTGAACCGTATTTTTCCATAGCCTCTTTGAATGTCATTCTCTTTATTGGTAACTGAACATCTACTCCTAAAACTTCTTTAAATACATGCTTTATTAAACCTTCATTTAAAGCCATAACGTCATCTTGCTCAACAAATGACATTTCTAAGTCAACTTGAGTAAACTCTGGTTGTCTATTAGCTCTTAAGTCCTCATCTCTGAAACACTTAACTATTTGGAAGTATCTATCAAAACCTGATACCATTAATAATTGTTTAAATAATTGTGGTGATTGAGGTAATGCATAGAACATTCCTGGATAGTTTCTTGATGGAACAAGATAATCTCTAGCTCCTTCTGGAGTTGACTTTGTAAGTATTGGTGTCTCCATTTCTAAGAAACCATTTTGATCTAAATAATCTCTTATTGCTTTAGTTGTCTTATGTCTTATTTTAAAGATATTTTGCATATCTGGTCTTCTTAAATCTAAGTATCTATACTTTAATCTAATACTTTCAGCAGCATCTAAATCTTCTTTTATATATATTGGAGGAGTATCTGATTCAGATAAAATCTTTAATTCCTCAGCTTTTAACTCAACCATACCTGTTGGCATGTTTGGATTTACTGATTCTCTCTTAACTATTTCACCTGTTACAGCAATACAATATTCAGGTCTTATTGATTTTGCTTTTTCTAGGATTTCTTCTCCTAAATCATCATTAAATACAACCTGTAAAATTCCTTCTCTATCTCTTAAGTCTATAAATTGAAGACCTCCAAGATTTCTATTTCTTTGAACCCAACCCATTACGGTTACTTTTTGTCCAATATGGCTTTCTCTAGCGTCGCCACACATTATGTTACGCTTTAATCCATTTAAAGCTTCACCCATTTTAATTCTCCTCCTGTCTACTACTTAACTATATTTACTATTTCATTTATATCTAAGCTGATTTCGAATTGTTCTCCATCGCTCATTCTCTTAATTTTAATTTTATTTTCTTCTATTTCAGAGTCACCTATAACAAAAGTATATTTAGCTCCTATTTTATTAGCATATTTCATTTGAGCTTTAACACTCTTTCCTAAGTGATCTATTTCAGCCTTTATGCCAGCTTTTCTAAGATTAAATGCTAATTTCATAGCTTCAAGCTTAGCATTATCTCCCATTGATCCAATATAAACTTCGCATCTAACAGGTTCAGGAATTTCTATTCCTTCTTCATCTAATATTAAAAGAAGTCTTTCTAAACCTAATCCAAATCCCATAGCTGGAGTTTTAGGACCATCTACTTCTTCTACTAAGTAGTCATATCTTCCTCCACCACAAACTGTTAATCCATCTTTTATAACTTCAAAAACAGTTTTACTATAGTAATCTAATCCTCTTACTATTTGTGGATCTATGTTATAGTCTATTCCCATAACATCTAAGTAAGCTTTTAACTTGCTAAAGTGATCACTACACTCTTCACAGATGTAGTCTAGTATTGAAGGAGCTTCCTTAACTATTTCCTTACATCTCTTTTCTTTACAGTCTATGATTCTCATAGGATTCTTTTCAAATCTTGTTTTACAAGTTTCACAAAGATTATCATAGTTTTCTTTTAAGTATTGTTTTAAAGCTTCATTGAATTTCGCTCTACATTTTGGACATCCTAAGCTATTTATATTTAAGCTTAATCCTTTTATTCCAAAATCCTCTGTTAATGCTCTCATAACTAAAGATAAGATTTCTGCATCAATAGAAGCTTCTTGTGAACCAAAAACTTCTATTCCATATTGATGGAATTTCTCTTAATCTTCCTTTTTGCATTTTTTCATATCTAAAGCATGGAGTAAAATAGAACATTTTTGTTGGCTGAGCATCAGCATATAAACTATTTTCAATAAATGCTCTAACAGCTGGAGCTGTCCCCTCTGGTTTAAGAGTTATACTTCTTCCACCTTTGTCTTCAAAAGTATACATTTCCTTTTGAACCACGTCAGTAGTTTCTCCAACTCCTCTTTTGAAAAGTTCAGTTGCCTCAAACATAGGAGTTCTGATCTCTCTAATTCCATATTCAGCTGATATTTTTCTTAACTTTTCTTCTATATAATGCCATTTATAAGCGTCATTAGGTAACATATCCTTTGTACCCTTTTGAGCTTGTATCGCCATAAACAACTCCTCCTACATAATATTAAATTTTTTATTTATATAAAGTATCAAGTAATTCTATCTTACCTTCAACCATTTCCTCTATTCTTTTTACATATTCCTTTACATCTTTAACATTTGCAAATCTTTCTATACGATTTTTATCTTCTTCTAAAAATACTACCTTAGAAACTGCATCTGCTCCTAATGCAATTATAGTCTGCTTATCTTCAATCATTTGAATATTGTAGATACATTCCTTGTTATCTTTTGAATATCCCACATTCTCCATGTTACCAACCATAATTTTTTTGTCTATACATATAATATGGATGCATATTTAGTTCTCTACCTAAAACTTTACTCATCTCATACATCTTATTAAGATTTTTTTGCTCTGCAATAGTTATAGTGTTATGTAAAACTAAATTTTCATGAAGTCTTGATGCTCTTTTAATAGACATCCCATGAATAGTTAAACTATCTGGATTAAGCTCCTTTATCATTTTACATGTTTTAGAAACCTCTGAAATATCTTCATTTGGAAGACCTATTATAATATCCATATTTATGTTATCAAAGTCTAGGCTTCTTGCCAAATTGAATTTATCCACTACATCCTCTGTTAAATGCCCTCTACCTATTGATTTCAAGGTTTTATCGTTCATACTTTGAGGATTTATAGATATTCTAGATACTTCATATCTTTTCATAGGTTTTTAATTTTTCTTCAGTTATAGAATCAGGTCTTCCACATTCAACAGTGAACTCCTTTATTCCTTTATTATTAACGAAACTATCATATATATGT
>OKVS01000593.1_pt1 | contig 10680 bp, 8 predicted proteins | sample 1606911 | NCBI WGS metagenome assembly OKVS01 (sample SAMN03281016, study PRJEB24777) | human gut metagenome | isolation source: fecal sample PR161 from 1 month old female Malay infant, caesarean... | reverse complement strand
TTTCAGGCATACCTGCTTTCGTCATTTTGTTCAGCGCTCGTACCAGGGCCATAGCCTCCGCAACCTGACCATCGTAGTCACGCAGCGTCAGTGAACCCCCGAACAGCTGTTTTACCCGGTACATCGCCGTTTCCGCTATCGAGCGACGGTTGTAATCTGTTGTCCATTTCCACCGCGCATTACTCCCGGTCATTCGCTGATTAGCCACTGCACGGTTACGGTCTGCATATTCACCGGGCCAGTAACCCGCACCTTTTCGGGGGGGATAAGCGCGCTGATTTTCTTACGCCGCAGTTCATCGTGACAGAGCGGTTACCAACGGTGCAAAACTGATCCACCCCAGCGGTTGAAAATTGATCCAGGGGTTAATCTGCTCCTCTGAATACAGGGGAGCTTATGATCACTTTTGAGATTCGTATGGAAATTAAAGTCCTGCACAAGCGGGGAATGAGTATCCGGGCCATTGCCAGGGAGCTGGGTATTTCGCGCAATACTGTCCGCAGCCACCTGAAAGCCAAATCTGAAAAGCCGCAGTATTCACTACGCCCGGCACCATCATCACTGCTCGATGAATACCGTGATTACATCTCTAAGCGGATCAGCGATGCGCATCCCTACAAAATCCCGGCGACCGTTATTGCCAGGGAAATCATGGAGCTGGGCTATCGTGGAGGGCTTACTATCCTGAGAGAGTTCATCCGTAAACAGACCCTGCCAGCACAGGCAGAACCGGTCGTTCGCTTCGAAACCGAGCCCGGACGGCAGATGCAGGTTGACTGGGGGACCATGCGAAACGGCAAGTCACCCCTGCATGTGTTCGTCGCTGTTCTGGGATACAGCAGAATGCTTTACATCGAGTTCACCGACAACATGCGCTACGACACGCTGGAAGCCTGTCACCGCAATGCGTTCAGCTTCTTCGGCGGTGTACCGCAGGAAGTCCTGTACGACAATATGAAAACGGTGGTGCTGCAGCGTGATGCTTACCAGACCGGGCAGCACCGGTTCCATCCTTCGCTGTGGCAGTTCGGCAAGGAGATGGGCTTCTCTCCCCGCCTGTGCCGTCCCTTCAGGGCGCAGACTAAAGGCAAGGTGGAGAGGATGGTGCAGTACGCCCGCAACAGCTTCTATATCCCGTTAATGACACGCCTGCGTCCGATGGGGATCACCGTCGATGTTGAAACCGCAAACCGTTACGGCCTGCGCTGGCTGTACGATGTGGCCAATCAACGTAAGCATGAAACTATCCAGACCCGCCCCTGCGATCGCTGGGTGGAGGAACAGCAATCCATGCTGGCACTGCCACCGGAGAAAAAACAGTATGACGTGCAGGTTGATGAAAGCCTGATGACCTTCGACAGGCAGCCGTTGCATCATCCGCTCTCCATCTATGACACGTTCTGCAGAGGAGCCGCATGATGGTCGAACTGCAACATCAACGGCTGATGGTGCTTGCCGAACAGCTCCAGCTGGACAGTCTTATCGGCGCAGCGCCGGCGCTGTCGCAACAGGCGGTGGATCAGGAATGGAGCTACATGGACTTCCTGGAGCACCTGTTACATGAGGAGAAACTGGCCCGGCATCAGCGTAAACAGGCGATGTACACGCGGATGGCAGCCTTCCCGGCGGTAAAGACGTTCGAGGAGTACGACTTCACCTTCGCCACCGGCGCTCCTCAGAAGCAAATCCAGTCGCTGCGATCCCTGAGCTTCATAGAGCGTAACGAAAACATCGTGTTGCTGGGGCCATCGGGCGTGGGAAAAACGCATCTGGCGATAGCCATGGGCTACGAAGCAGTACGGGCGGGCATCAAGGTTCGCTTCACAACAGCAGCGGACCTGCTGCTACAGCTGTCCACTGCACAGCGTCAGGGCCGTTACAAAACGACTCTCAATCGTGGTGTCATGGCCCCGAAGCTGCTTATCATCGATGAAATAGGTTATCTGCCGTTCAGTCAGGAGGAAGCCAAGCTGTTCTTCCAGGTCATCGCCAAACGTTACGAGAAGAGCGCGATGATCCTGACCTCCAACCTGCCGTTCGGGCAGTGGGATCAGACGTTCGCCGGTGATGCAGCGCTGACATCGGCGATGCTGGACCGGATCTTACATCACTCACACGTCGTGCAAATAAAAGGGGAAAGCTATCGACTGAAGCAGAAACGAAAGGCCGGGGTTATCGCTGAAGCTAATCCTGAGTAAACAAGGTGGATCAATATTAAACCGTTGGTGGTGGCGGTAAGTGGATCACTTTTTACCCGTTGTTGACAACGGCTTTCAGACGGTGTACCTAAGCATCCTTGGAAGGCTTTGTGCACAAAGCTGCTATGCCCAAGGCTAACTAAAACCCAGTTACCAGAAAGTGCCTCTATCCAAAAAGCCAAAAAATATGCACAAGAGGCCGAGTTTTGGCAGCATGTTGGTAGCAAAATGCACTTTGTTATGGTTTCGGGTGACTCAATGAAAACGTTGGTTACGGTTTTTGCAGTAAAGTGAGTGAGCTAATGTAGTATTCGAAATTTCTGAATATTTCTTATGTGCCAAAAGCAGACCTTGCCAAAGCACGTTGTGCACGTTGCAAGACTTGACCCCAGACTTTCTTAGCGAAGTGTCCACTTTTGCTGGTACGGATCACTCGAAAGTGTTAGCAATAGAGTAGACGCGATATGAAGTTGTGTAGTGGTAAGTGGCACTGTCAACATTGGTGCTCATATCACGGATTCGCGAAACGCGATTATAGAAACTGTTGCCATATTAGACTTATGGTGTTTAATATCAGGAACTTAAAGAATTTATTGAAATGCTCGTTGGTGATTATCTCGCTAAAAAGTGCTAGATAAGAAGCAAAACTAAACCTGTTTTTCTCGAGATGTAGATGTGTTGAGTTTGCAACACGTAGGTAATCCCTTTATTTATTGTTTGAATAGAAATCATGGCTTTAGAACAAGTTATCTACAACCTTGAAGAGGTTAAAGGGCTCTCTGATGAAGAGCTTTACCAACGCCTTTATGATAGTTGGGGCTTGGAAAATCATAAAATTGATGTCTGGGGTGAACTGAGTATTAACGAGGCAGGGAACTGGGCTGGTATCCGTAACGCAAAAACTCTTAGTGGCAACCAAAGCATAGAATACCCTCTGGCTGATTCGCATGAATTGCAATCAGGTGTGTTTTTAACCCCATCAGTAGCAAAAATAGTGTTAGGCAATGACACTAAAGGGATGGTTGCTTGTGAACTGATGTTAGCATCCATCCCGCAAAGAGCTAAAAAAAACAACCCATTTCTATTAGCCGTCAATGATAAGACGGTTGAGCGTTTGACCTATCTGCCCGATGCATTACCTAATTTAGATCGGCAAGCCCTAATTCAAAATGAAGATGAAACACTGCTACGCAAAGTTATTTATGACGCAGAAGTAAAGCGCGTTAAACATAAAATCGCCTCAGAAACAGAAGCGTTAGAGGCAGCGTTGCAAGAAAAACAACAGGATATGACTGACAAGTTGGCGGAGTTGTCAGACGCATTCAAAAGTACACAGGATAAAATCACAGCATCAACGACAGAGCTTGAAAGCTCAATCAAGAGAAATGAAGAACTAAATAATGATAATCATCGGCTAAATCTGAAGATTCAGGAAAGCAAATCTGAGTTAGACGTCATTATCGAAAAGAGCCGAAAAGTAGAGGAAAGTATGGCAAGAAAAGTCGAGAAACTAACAGATTTCATCAAAGAGAAAGCCATCTTCCTGAAGAGTTTTGAGTTTTTGGATGAGGAAGATTTCGACTTTTTTGTTGGAAGCCCCTTGTCTAATAAGGAGCGTGGTGAACATATCTCTTTTTCACAAGCCCTTTATTCAAACTACAGCGATGCAGTTTCTTACATTCAAGCGTACCTCAAAGAACGAGACATCCTGTACCCTCGCCATATTATCGAGAACTTCCTAACGCTTATTCGCACCAATGATCTCATCATTCTGGCGGGGGACTCAGGCTCAGGCAAAACAAACCTGGTTCAGTCGTTTGCCAAGGCTATTGGTGGGGTATCTAAGATCATTCCGGTTAAGCCTAACTGGACTAGTTCAGAAGATTTGCTGGGCTATTACAATCCCCTAGAGAAGAAATATTTGGCGACACCATTTCTTGAGGCATTGATCGAGGCTAAGCAAAACCCAGATATCCCATACTTCATCTGTTTAGACGAAATGAACCTTGCCCGAGTGGAATATTACTTTGCCGACTTTCTTTCTAAGCTAGAGGAGCGTAACGAGCAACCGACCATTCAACTTTACTCGGATGATGAAGCTGCACACGTTCTTGCCGAGCTAAAAGGGGTTGTTTCTGTCATTTCTAACGCGCAAGAAAAGTTCAGCAAAAATGGCATCGTGGACTTCGTTGCGCTCATGCAAGATGAAGAAATTAACGCTGAAATGAAGCGCGCGTTTGGCTTTAGCGATAAAGACTCACTGATTAAATACCACGGTGATATCAGACGTATGTTGGCAGGTGTTCTCGGCACGCCTTCGTCAATCACGATTCCAGCGAACGTAAGAATTATTGGTGCTATCAACATCGACGAAACAACCCATTACCTCTCACCAAAAATACTTGATCGTGCACACGTGATGAAGTTCAAGAGTCCTTTGCTGACCGACTGGGATGCTATTTTTGATGAGATTGACTCTTACGGGCTCGACGACGTTACTTTACCGCTAGTGTTTGATATTGAAGAGCTTGGTGAGCGTACCCCTTATCCGAAATTTGAACGTTTGAATGAATTCTGCGAGTTATTTACGACTTTAAACCGCGATGTTTTCGACCCGCTTGGCGTGGAATTTGGTATGCGAACTATTCGACAAGGGCTTAACTATGTAAGTTTATTTAGCGATGTAAACGATAATAAGTCTCTGGCCATCAACAACTTTATCGTTCATAAGGTGCTACCAAAATTCACATTTGATGGCGATAAGCAAGTGGGTGATTACAGTAAAGCTGAGCTTGTTAGCCGTGTATTCTTACCTCGCCTTGAGTCGCTGCTGGACAACCAAGTAGAAATAGCGGCGGAGTTTTCATGCACCAAATCGATAGAGCGTTTAGTTAAAACGGCTGAATCGAATGATGGCGTTGTGAACTACTGGGCGTAATCATGGAAGCTCCATTCGTTATCAAGTTTATCGAGACCAAATGGCACGATAAGCAAACCTTAGTCAGTGTTAGCGAGTCGGAGTACTCGCTAAAGCTTGAGCAGACGGGAAACAACGCCTTTTCCGCGCACACCACCATTTACCCAAAGGTCGATGAACTGCGTTTTGCTCAACTTGCGATAAAAACTAAGCAGGGTGATCAGTCACCGCCCTACATTGCCATGCCCAATGGTGAGAGAAGGCAGTTAGAGTCGATTACCGATCCCGCTTCTAATGAGGAGTGGTGGGTTGAGCCTGCCCATTGGGATGCAAAACAGCGGGTTTGGCGCAGTGAAGCGCGAAGGACTGCTGGCCAAATCATGTTTGTCATTGGCAGCTCAACACTGAAGCTTGATATTGATATTTCCGAACAGACTAAATCGGATCTTTCACGTTACCTGTCAGATTTTAAAGCGGACCTGTGGGAGTTGATCCTCGATGAGAGTAGTCATATCACGGGCGACGCTAAAAATTCACAGGTTGCAGCCATCGACCAAGAAGCGCTGTCATTAGTCGCATCAATTCTTAGCAATGCACAAACCATCCTCAAAAAGCCCAAAGTTGAACTGAAAGAAATTCAAGCGTTAAAGCCAGCAAAAGAAGTACGTCCTGTTCCACGTACATTTATGGAGATTTGTACCAAAGGTTCGCGTAAGCATTTAACGAGCCGCGCATCTGAGCCGAGTTACAACGTGCCAGAAAACCAGTATGTGCTGTATGTGGTTTCGAGCACGCTGAGCATTGTAAAGCAATTGGTTAAGGTGGCTGAGAGCAAAAAGAGTCGTTTTTCTGGGGCTATTGAAAAGCTCAATGAGCGTTTAGACAGTTTAAAAGACTATCGTATTATCAACCGTGACCTAGTAGTTAAAGACTTAGAACGACTTAAAAAGCGCTTTGATACAGAAGTAATCAATGCCGAGTTATCGGAACAGTTAGCGAAAATCAACGTTAATCTGTCTCGAAGTTACTCTGAAAAAGGTTACCTAAGATTGGAAAAAGCAACAGGCTCTGAGAATGAGTGGTGGGCTAAAATTAAACCATCGCAAAATGATGACTGGCAACAGTTTGAGCCAGATGGATATACCATTTTTAGTTCTAGAGATCATTACGCCAGCTTGTTTAAATCTTATAGCGACTATGAGATAGAAGCGAAGATCCCTTTACCGTTAAGAAGGGGAAAAGCGGTGGTCTTGTATCCAGAATACATCTCACGAATTTGCGTATTACCAGAGTCTCGTTCTATTCAAAGAGAGCAAGAAAATTTCACTAAATTGCGTGACAAAGGCATTGCTCTAAGTAAAAAGGATTGGCAAGCGAAGCTGACAACAGATGAACTCGCTGAACAGGAAAAAGAACGTGCTACCATCAATAAGCGCTTGGGTTATTTCGCAACTGAACATGAAAAGGTGGGAATCGTACACAAAGCGCTTGAGCCAAAACTGAAACCTTTCCAGCAAATAGAAAAAGAATGGCGTCAATGCAAAGTCAAAAGTAAAAGCACCTTTCCTAACTCTATGACTTTTGTGCAAAACCCTGCCTATCAAGCGGTTCACTCGGGTTTTAAAAAGTTAAAAGAGCAGATTGGCTTGGCCGATGAGGACATTTTGCTTTCGCTGGAGAAGATCGAAGCGATTGGGTTAGTCAACATGCCACTACTTTATGAACGCTGGTGTTTGCTGCAAATCATCAAAGTGCTGACTCAGGCATTCCGCTATCAGCCAGAGGACAACTGGAAACGAAAATTGATTGCGAATATTCAAGGCAATGAAGAACAAATCAGCATTCAGTTTTTCAACCCAAGTGTTTCAAGAGCTATCACTCTGCAATACGAACCGTTCTTAGCAAATGGTAAGCGCCCTGATTTTGTTTTGGATGTAGAAGCGATTACCAAAAGTGGTAACCAAATTTCAAAGCGGTTAGTCGTCGATGCAAAGTACTATTCTGCTGCCTATCTCAAGCAAAGAGGTGGGATCGGTGGGGTGGTAATCCCCCCATTTTTAACCGGGCAGATAAGTAGAATCAGATAAGCGCTGAATATGCTGCATTGGTGTGAAGCCATTCAGTGCCATATTCGGTCGTTCGTGATTATAGAACCATTGCCATTGTGTGGCGTATTCCTGTAACTCACTCAGCGAATAAAACAGATAGTGCCCCAGCCAGTCATAACGCACTGTCCGGTTATAACGCTCAATATACGCATTCTGTTGTGGCTTCCCCGGCTGAATAAAATTGAGGATGATATTTTGTCGTTCAGCCCATACTATCAGAGTGTTACCTGCATATTCTGGTCCGTTGTCACATCGAATCGATGCCGGTTTCCCTTTCCATTCAATCAGTTGTTCGAGAGTTCTGACTACCCGACTGGCCGGAAGGGAAAAATCGACTTCTATTGCCAGGGCCTCGCGATTGAAATCATCAATAATATTCAGCAGACGAACGGAGCGACCATCTGACAACTGATCATGCATAAAATCCATTGACCAACTCTCGTTACTGCCAGTGGGGACCCTCAGTGGTTCCGGCTTTTCACGTTTCAACCGTTTTTTAGGTTTTATCCGCATATTCAGCGACAGTTCGCAGTAAATCCGGTAAATTCTCTTGTGGTTCCAGGCAAAGCCTTTCACGTTACGCAGATACAGGTAACACAGGCCGAAGCCCCAGTTTCGCTGGCTGTCCGTGATGCGCACCAGCCAGTCAGCAATCCGTTGATTTTCCTGACTCAGTAAGCGCCTGTATCGGTAGCAACATTCGCTGACGACAAAGAGCTGACAGGCCAGACGGATACTGATCCCCCGGTGTTCAACTGCATGCAGAGCCATCTGCTTCCGGTCTGATGGCTTCACCACTTTTTTGCCATCGCCTCCTGAATAATTTCGGCCTTCAGACGCTCTTCAGCATACATTTTTTTTAGTCGGCGATTTTCTTCTTCAAGCTCTTTCAGTCGGCTCATCAGTGCAGCATCCATCCCGCCAAACTTTGAGCGCCATTTATAAAAACTGGCACTGCTGATGCCATGCTCCCGGCACAGTTCAGGAACCGGCGTACCCGCCTCAGCCTGTTTGAGAATGGTGATGATCTGACTGTCAGTAAAACGTGATCGTTTCATAGAAATCCCCCTGCATTCAGGTTAGGAGAAAATTCTACTTATTCATGCACTGGTTTTTCGGGGGGATTACCAAAGTATTTCCATGTGAGATAGGGGAAATCTTATGTATTTAAAATCATATAGTTAGGTTTTTTAACGTACGTTTTGCTTCCATTGACCCTCAACCCACTTAGTAGCCCCTAAAAAGGATCCATAAGAGATCCTTTTTAACAATTAAACCTTAACGTAAGTTTTCGTTCCACTGAGCGTCAGCCCCAAGTAAAAACATTTTAAATACAACATGTTAATACCATTATCGTACGTTTCTGTTCCGTTGGACCTCAAACCCCACCAAATGATACGTCAGTGGGAGAGATCCCACTAAAAACTGGGGATAACGCCTTAAATGGCGAAGAAACGGTCTAAATAGGCTGATTCAAGGCATTTACGGGAGAAAAAATCGGCTCAAACATGAAGAAATGAAATGACTGAGTCAGCCGAGAAGAATTTCCCCGCTTATTCGCACCTTCCCTAGCTTGGTGGTTACGATCCGCTCCTCCGGATAGTTGAACAAGCGGATAATTTCACTGCGCGAGAAGTCAGAGACGGTCAGGATCAGCTTTGCCGAATCCAGGCTCTCATGCAGGGACTTCTCCATATAGCGAACCCGATCTTTTGGATGATATTCCGGGCAGGTAAAAATGGAGATGTCATGAAACGTGGTCACCGCGCGTTCCAGGCGATGCGGCAGGTAAAAATTGGGACCATGGTAGATATAATCCTTATAGTCGCGCAATGCCCACGCCTGGCGCCGCGGATGCAGCAGGCGATACGCCTCAATCAGCAGCGGCTGGCGGCGCAGAAACGCCGACAAACGACCATGATTGCTGGCTTTGGTATCGCTCTTATTCTCCACCTGGGGGATCTGATCGATAAACGACGCGCCGTGAAACAGCTTTAGCTCTTCGATTTCGCGGGCGACCGCCAGCCGCTTAACCAGCTCCAGGGAATACCGACCGATGCCCGTTAACGGGTATTTAATTGGCTCAGTAGCAAAAATAATTTTCATAACGAACTCATCACAAGGGCCACCGGGGTAGCCCTGTTGATAGCGATTATTGCTTCGCGGCTGGCGCGATAATCGGCAGGTTTTCAGGAGAAATTCCGCGCTCTGCTTCCAGGTTAACCAGTTGATATTTTCGGAACGAGGATGCGCGTTTTGCTCATATCAGGGCTAACCAGTCTTCGACGGCCTTCGCGATGTCGGCCGGCGCTTCCCCGGAGAAATACCACGCATGTTCCTGAGCAATCTTCTTTAAACACCGGAATGTCACGGATAATCACCGGCAGCTTTTTCTGCGCCGCTTCAATCAACGGCAGGCCAAAGCCTTCTCCGAGAGATGCGAAGATTAACGCACTAGACTGAGAATACAACTTCGTAAGGAACTCATCGCTAATGTTTGTAGCCAAAATAGTTTTTATTTAGCTGTGGATGGTGACGTAAACGTTCACATAAATCATCAACATGCCACCCCTGTTTACCAATGATAAACAGATTGTAGTTCTTGCCCTGTAACCACAATTCTTCAAATGCCGCTAGCGTCTGCGCATGTCCTTTGCGTGGTTCCATCGTGCCCACCATGATAAATGATGGAGCCGCGGCCATCGCTGCTAACAGCGCCTGGGCATTATCCGGCATGCCAGTGGACGGTACGCTGGCATCGAGGTCGGCTCCCAGATGGAAGTTGCTGACGGTCAGCAGCGGGTTCGGTTTCACCCAATGGCTGTTTTCCGCAATCCAGGCTTTACATCCTCTGCAACGCTTGCTGATACACAAATCAAGCGGTCAGCGTGCTGCGCAATGCAAGATAACCAAATGGGGAACACGCGTTGCATTCCCTCATCGCTCCACTCCGGTCTTCTCAGAGGCAGAATGTCATGCACAACAAAACAAACCTTGGCACCGGATAGACGAATAAAATCCAGCTGGACAGTAAGCTCAGGAAACAGATGGGCAGTTAGATCGGTAGCAACCAGAATATCATCTTTGGTAAACAGTACAGGTACATCAGGCCCGAACGCCCCGTTAAAATGGGTATTCAGGTATTCGTTTGGCATAGCGATAGCATTCACCCGGTCGATAATAAACCGCACTGACAGTATAACCAGCAACGCCAGATTTCAGTAATTCACTAAGTATACTGCGAGAAACCCGTTGAATTTCCCGTTTTCGCATCATGCTCAACAAGAACAGAAATATCAACCAGCAGCTTGCGCTGATGTGTAGCAAAGCTATTACGAGCAATCGCCCAGGCTGTCTGTAAGCGTTCGGTTTCACTTAATTCTGCAATACTTTTTAATTCTATTAATGGTGTGTGCGGTGAAGCTTGTGATATCCAGAGGTTCTGATGCGGAAGCCT
>OKVS01000591.1_pt1 | contig 10727 bp, 10 predicted proteins | sample 1606911 | NCBI WGS metagenome assembly OKVS01 (sample SAMN03281016, study PRJEB24777) | human gut metagenome | isolation source: fecal sample PR161 from 1 month old female Malay infant, caesarean... | reverse complement strand
GCGACAGCGCGGTGAACCCGCAGGCGCCGTTTATGCCGGAGTGGTTCTTTGATAACTACGAGATGCCGGGCCGCAAGATGAACCCGTACCGTGGATGGGAAATTTACGAGCCGGGTATTTACGATATTCTGGTTAATCTGCGCGACAATTACGGCAACCCACGCTGTTTTATTTCTGAAAACGGAATGGGTGTCGAAAATGAGCAGCGTTTTATTGAAAATGGCCAAATCAACGATCAATACCGCATCGATTTTATTTCCGGACATTTAGCCTGGCTGCATAAAGGTATTAGCGAAGGGTGTCACTGTCTTGGTTACCATATGTGGACGTTTATTGATAACTGGTCGTGGTGTAATGCGTATAAAAACCGCTATGGCTTTATTCAGCTCGATTTTAACTACGCAATCAGCGCACCATTAAAAATGAGCGGAGAGTGGTTTGCTGCCACCTCTTTACATAATAGTTTTCGAGAAACTAGAGAGAAAAGACGAATGATTGCCTTAGAAGAAGCCGTGATGGAAATCATCGTCAATGCGGGTCAGATCGCGCAGCCTGTGCTTTGGAAGCACTGCACGCTGCGCGGCAGGGCAACATTGACGAAGCCAAAAGCCTGCTGCGCGAAGCCGATGGCTACGCGCGCCAGGCGCACAAGATGCAGACCAAACTCATTGAACAGGATGCGGGTGAAGCCCGTCAGCCGATGACGTTAATTATGGTGCACGCGCAGGATCATTTAATGAATTCATTACTGGCGCGTGAATTATCCGAAGAAATTATTCATTTATATCAGAGATAATCTATGGCGAAATAACGAGTAATACCTCTGTACCTTAAATAGAAATCCACTTGTTCTGATGATAGCGACATACTCTGTCAGATCGGAGCGGGATGGTTATTGTCTGAATAAAATTAAACTATATTGAGATAACCATGAATACGATTAAAAAACTTCCATTAACCATGGCGGTTATCGCCGCGCTTTGCCCAATTTCCGTACTCGCACAAGAATTTACCCAGGAGCAAATCGACGCCATTGTGGCGAAAGCGGTAGATAAAGCTCTGGCCGAGCGTCAGGCCAAAATGGATGCGGCGGTTGCGAAAAAAGCGGACGTGGTGACCGAGCCGCAAAGCGCGGCGCAATCCCCGGACATGGCGATCCCGTTCGGGATTAAATTTACCGGCTACGCCCGCTACGGGGCGCACTTCCAGGCCGCCGATCAGAAATACGTGGCGGTGGACGGCTCCTACAACGGCGCGTCCGCGATTGGTCGTCTGGGTAACGAAGGTAACGGCGGGGAATTCCAGCTCTCCAAGGCCTTCAAAGGGGACAACGGCGCCATCTGGGACATCAACGTGATGATCGACCACTGGGGCGACGAGGTTAACCTGAAAAAAGCCTACGCGGGGGTGACCAACATTATGGCCTCCAACCCAAATGCCTACTTCTGGGCTGGTCGTGACTTCCACCAGCGTCCGCAACAGGGCATCAACGATTACTTCTGGATGAACCACGACGGCCAGGGCGCCGGGGTGAAGAACTTTGACATCGGCGGCGTGCAGTTTGACGTGGCTGCCGTGGCGGCAGTCGAATCCTGCAGTCCGGAAGTGATGGAAGATGAAGCGAACCCGTCGCGCATCACCTGTACCGGCGGCTCCGGCACGGGCGACAAGGGCAACTACGCCGCGACCTCCAAAATCCACGGCATGAAGCTCGGCCCCATCGACATGGAGCTGTACGCCAACTACGGCTTTGATTCGAAAGCGGTTGAAAGCGACGAACGCCTGAACGCCTGGCAGGGCGGCGTGGTGCTGAGCCACACCAACGACAGCGGCGTGAACAAGGTGATCGCCCGCTACTCCGATAATTCGGATAACAGCGTGTTCAACAAAACCGAAGATCTGACCACGGTCTACGCCAGCTTCGAAGGGCTGTATAAATTCACCCAGGCCACGCAGGTGGAGTACATCCTCGCCTTCCACGACTACGACAATAGCCGCGATAAGACCGACAACCGTAAGAACTACAACGCCATCGTGCGTCCGATGCACTGGTGGAACGACGTTCACTCCACCTGGCTGGAAGCAGGCTGGCAGCACGTCGATTACGACAACGGCGGCGATAATAAGGGCTGGAAGCTGACCCTGTCGCAGAACATGTCTATCGCCATGGGGCCGGAGTTCCGTCCGATGCTGCGCTTCTACGTCACCGGCGGCAAAGTGGATAATGAACGCACCGCGCGCGTGAACAATACCAAAGACGAGACGCTCGACGACTTCAACGTCGGCGCGATGTGGGAGGCGTGGTTCTAAGGTCAACAACATGCCGGGTGGCGCTACGCTTACCCGGCCTACGGGGGGGAGGGCATCAGGCCGCACACAACCATGCTATGCTGTTGGCCAATTAACGACAACATAGCAGGGGAGAAAATGGGTTCCACACGTAAAGGGATGCTGAACGTCCTGATCGCCGCCGTTTTATGGGGCAGTTCCGGAGTTTGCGCGCAGTACATCATGGAGAAAAGCCACATTTCTTCGCCTTACCTGACCATGGTTCGCCTGCTGTTTACCGGCGTGATCCTGCTGACGCTCTCCTTCGTTCACGGCGACAAGATTTTCTCGGTCATCAAACATCGCAAAGACGCCCTCAGCCTGCTGTTTTTCTCGCTGGTCGGCGCGCTCACCGTGCAGCTCACCTTCCTGCTGACGATTGAAAAATCCAACGCCGCTACGGCGACCGTGCTCCAGTTCCTGTCGCCGACCATCATTGTGGCGTGGTTCGCCCTGGCGCGGAAAACGCGTCCCGGCGTGTTTGTCCTGTCAGCGATTTTTACGTCGTTGATCGGTACCTTCCTGCTGGTGACCCACGGCGACCCAACCTCGCTCTCCATCTCCCCTGCCGCGCTGTTCTTCGGCATCGCCTCGGCGTTTGCCGCCGCGTTTTACACAACCTATCCGTCAGCGCTGATTGCCCGCTACGGCACGCTGCCGATTGTCGGCTGGAGCATGTTGATTGCTGGGTTAATGCTGACGCCGTTCTACGCCGGGCGCGGCACCACTTTCGTGATTGACGGCGGCCTGCTGCTGGCGTTTTTCTACCTGGTGGTGATCGGCACGGCGCTGACGTTCAGCCTGTACCTGAAGGGCGCGCAGATGATTGGCGGGCCGAAGGCGAGCATTCTGAGCTGCGCCGAGCCGCTGAGCAGCGCGCTGCTGTCGGTGGTGTTGCTTGGCGTGGCGTTTACGCTGCCGGACTGGCTGGGGACGCTGCTGATCGTGTCGTCGGTGGTGCTGATTTCGATGGATTCGCGTAGAAGGGTTAAGGCATCGGCGTAGCCTGATGCCCTCACCCCAACCCTCTCCCACGGGAGAGGGAGAAAAACACTACTTCGCTTTAACCTTCCCTGCCACCAGCAGCGCCGTCAGCAGCATCAGCGTGCCGGAAATCACCAGCGGTGACGTCAGCCCCAGATGGTCGAGCGCCACGCCGCCAATGGCCGCGCCGCAGGTGTTCGCCAACTGGATCACCGCCACCTGAATCGACCCGGCTTTTTCCGCCTGATCGGCAAGCGAGCGGGTGATCCACGTCGACCAGCCCACCGGCACCAGCGCAAAGGCAAAGCCCCAGATAATCGCAATCGCCGAGGCAACCCACTTGTCGCTACCCCACAGAATCAGCACCGTGGCACTCACCGCCAGCAGCAACGGCGCACCCGCCAGCGCCACCTTCAGGGAGCGCTTCAGGAACTGGGACGACAGCGACGTGCCGATAAAGCTGGCGATACCGAAGCTCAGCAGCACCAGCGTCAGGCCGTCCACGTCAAAGCCCGCCATGGTCATAAACACCGGGCGGATGTAGGTGAAAAAGGCAAACTGCCCGGCAAAGGCCATAAAGATGGCGGTCATCCCCGCCAGCACGCCCGGACGCTTGAGCAGCGCGAACATGTTCTGTTTGTGGTGCGCCGCTTCGCCCGGCAGGGACGGCAGCGCCTTCCACACCCAGATAATGCAGAGCACACCCATCACTGCCGCCGCGTTAAAGACGTTACGCCAGCCGATAATCCCACCAAGGAAGCTGCCCAGCGGCGCGGCAATCACCAGCGCAATAGAGACCGCGCCGAAGATAACGGACAGCGCTTTTGGCACGGTGCGCGCGGGCACCAGGCGCATGGTCAGCGAGGCCGACATCGCCCAGAAGCCGCCTAATCCCAGCCCCAAACAGGCGCGACCAAGCAGCAGCAGGGTGAAGCTTTCCGCGAAAGAGACCAGCAGGCAGGAGAGCGTCAGCAGCACGCTGAACAGAATGACCACTTTGCGGCGATCAATCGCGCCAATCACCTGAGTGATAAACAGGCTGGCGAACATCGCCACAAAGGCGGTGACGGTAACGGACTGCCCCGCCACGCCTTCGGAAATGCCCAGATCCTGCGCCATCGGCGTCAGCAGGCTCACCGGCAGAAACTCAACGGTAATCAGGCAGGCGACGCAGAACGCCACGGAGAAAACCGCCGACCAGTTGGGGCGTGACACCTCTTTGGTCTGCGGTCTGGTTGTGGGCTGGATATGTTCTGTCATGGCGTCACCTGAAGATAAAAACGTGCGGAAAAGTCGCGCAGTTTATCATCAAAAGTGTGACGAATTTAACGTTTAGACAACTTTTGTCGTTTTTAATGATTCGGAAGGCAGATCGGCGGTGACTGATACCTTTTCAGCATAACGAAAATGAAAATTCAGTAACCACAATTGAGGTGAAACAATCATAGCGTCTGAAAAGGAGAAACTATGAAAACACGTACTTTATCTCAAAATCTTACCGTCAGTGCCGTCGGCTACGGTGCCATGGGTCTGAGTGAATTTTATGGCCAGACTGATGACAAAGGCTCACTGCAGGTATTGCATAACCTCATCGATCTGAACGTGACGTTTATTGATACCGCAAATTTATATGGCCGTGGCCATAATGAAAGGCTAATCGGTCACTTTCTTGCCGGGCTGGATAAAAACACTCGCGACCAGTTCAAAATCGCCACGAAGTGCGGCATCGATCGCTCTCCTGACGACTCCTACGCCCGTACCATCAACAATACGCCGGACTATATCATCCGCTGCTGTAACGAATCCCTTAAGCGGCTTGGCGTGGAGCGAATCGACCTCTTTTACCTTCACAGGGTGAGCAACGCAACCCCGATCGAAGAGAGTATGGATTGTCTGCGCACCCTTGTTAAAGAGGGCAAGATCAACCACATCGGCCTTTGCGAAGTGTCGGCTTCAACGCTGCAACGGGCTCATGCGGTGCATCCGGTCACCGCATTGCAAACAGAATATTCTCTGTGGACACGAGACATCGAGGAAAACATTTTGCCGGTCGTGAAAGCGCTAGGTATCGGCCTGGTGCCCTACTCACCTCTTGGCAGAGGCTTCCTGACGGGAAAATACCTGAACAACAACGATTTTGCAGAAGGTGATTTCCGCAAGAATAACGAACGATTTGTTCAGTCCAGCCTCGATCATAATCGCCAGTTGCTCGATATCATTACCCCGCTGGCGACAAAATACGGCTGTACCGCAGGTCAGATTGCGCTTGCCTGGCTGTTAGCACAATACGATCGGCTGGTTCCCATTCCGGGTACTAAGCACGTCAGCTATCTGGCCGAGAACGCGCGCGCTGCCGATATTGTGCTTGAGAAGAGCGATATCGAATCGTTGAACAACCTTCATCGCCGGGTAGCGATTAAAGGCGATCGTTATTCTGCCGAGGGTATGAAGGGCGTGAATGCCTGATACAGCATCTTGAAAATAAAAAACCGGGTTTCCCCGGTTTTTTTATATCTACGGATACGCCGTTAGCGATAAACGCTCAACGCGACGCCTTCCCCGCCGCCAACGCACAGTGCGGCAACGCCACGCCTGGCATCATTACGGATCAGGGAATGAACCAGCGTTACCAAAATTCGGCAGCCGGATGCACCTATCGCATGCCCAAGCGCGATCGCCCCGCCGTATGGATTGATACGATCCGGGGAAATCCCGGCCTGCTGAATCACGGCCAGCGCCTGGGCGGCAAACGCTTCGTTAGATTCGAGATGATCGACATCTTCAGGCTTCCATCCCGAGCGGGAAAGACAGTCGGCAATGGCCTGAATCGGGGCTGCACCCATTAATGCTGGCTGGATACCGGAATTGGAAAATACGCCCAGCGATGCCAGAACCGGCAAGCCACGTGCTTCGGCAGTCTCACGCGTACAAAGCAGGACCGCCGCGGCACCGTCATTCAACGATGAAGCATTTCCCGCCGTCACCGTACCCTCTTTTCGGAAGACAGGCTTCAGTTTCGTCAATTTCTCGATACTGGTTGCACGGGGTCCTTCATCCCTCTCCACGCTAATCGTTTCACCTTTTCGCGTCTGCCATTCAACCGGGACAATTTCACGCTCAAAAATGCCACGCGCCTGCGCTTCAAGCGCATTGTGGTGAGAGACAAGGGCATATTCATCCTGCATTTCGCGGCTGATACCAAACTCCGTCGCAACATTCTCTGCAGTGATACCCATGTGATAATCGTTGAAGGCATCCCAGAGCCCGTCAGAAACCAGGCTATCTTTGAGAGTAATATCACCCAGCCGCGTTCCGCTACGCGACGTGGTGGCGATATGCGGCGCGTTGGACATACTCTCCTGACCACCGGCGATAACAAACTCAGCCTCACCCGTCTGCAGCGCCTGCATGCCAAGATGGACCGCCTTAAGCCCGGACCCGCACACTTTGTTTACCGTCAGACATTGCGTATCTACGGGCAATCCAGCATTCAGTGCCGACTGTCGGGCCGGGTTCTGGCCGCACCCCGCAGTAAGAACCTGTCCCATAATGACCTGAGAGATATCACTGGCTTCTACGCCAGATTCTTTCAGGAGCGCCTGAATGACGCGGCTTCCCAGGTCAGAGGCTGAATGCTCCGCAAGCGCGCCCTGAAATGCGCCCGTCGCCGTGCGGCGGGCTGCAATAATAACAATCTCACTCATGCGTCACTTCCCTTCAGTCCTGGCAAAGTATGGCCCGTCGCGGCTATTGCCGCGCGGTATGCAGTAAGACCATTCATGCAGGCGGGAACGCCAGCATATACCGCCATCTGTATCACAATTTCAAGCAGCTCTTCCGGCGTCACGCCAGTATTGAGCGCACCTCGCATATGCAGTTCTAGCTGCGGCATGGCATTACCCAGCGTCACAAGCGAGGCGACGGTCAACATTTCGCGCGTTTTGAGATTCAGTCCCGGACGACCCACCACATCCCCGAACGCATAGTCGGTAATCAGGGCGGGCAGCCCCGGGTCGAGCTCGCTCAGGCGGCGGGTGACTTTATCCGCGAGCCCCGCTTCAAGACGGTCCATAATCTCTCTGCCATAGCGCGTGCGGTCATTAATTTGACTCATAAGATTTCTCCATACGGGATTGTTTTGCGGTCAACGTTGCCGGAATAACCGCGACAAGCAGAACGGACAGACCGATGGCCGTACCGGCGACGATATACAGGAGCGGCATTGAAAATGATGAAACCATCCAGGCACCGACTGACGCACCGATACCAATCGCGGTATTGAAAAATGAAACGTAGATTGCGGAGGCCGGGAAGGCTTTATCCTCTGCCATACGTAAAACCCACGTCTGGAAACCGACAAATATTCCTGATACGGCGACACCCCAGACAACCATACTGGTAAATATCAACGCAGCAGAGAGCGAGGAACCAGACAGGCCCAGGAACAGCAGCACTGCACAGATCAGCAGTACAGACAAAGAGACCGTCAGCTTGAGATACTTATCAATCAACACGCCGGTCAGGAAATTACCTGCCAGACCCGCGATGCCGTAAACAAAAAGCACAGCAGGAATAATGGTGGTGGACAGTAAACTCTGCGTGTGTAGCCAGGGTTCAATGTACGTAAAGGCAGCAAAGTGAGCCGTCACAGCCAGCAAGGTTGCTGAGTAAATTTTCCATAATGTTGACGATTTCAGCACGCCTTTAAGCGCATCCAGCCCGAGCGCACTTTTGCTGGTAATCCTGGGAACAAGAACGCTAATACCCACAAAGGCAATTACGCTCAGCGCGGCCATCAGCCAAAATGCCTGCCGCCAGCCGAAGTGAATACCAATATAGTTGGATACCGGTACGCCAAAAACGCTTGCTGCGGAAACACCACCAAATACGATTGACGTCGCCGCCCCTATATATCTGGCAGGGACCATAGCCACCGCCGTTGCGCCGATCATCGCCCAGAATGCGCCGTGAGCGAGCGCACCCAGTACGCGGGCGCTAAGCAGCATGCTATAGACGTTTACCGTCGCAGCCATAACGTTAGAGACCAGAAGTACCACGGTAAGCACAAGTAAAAGCCGCTTCTTGGCCACATTCCCTAAAAAGACGGAGGCAAACAGCGCACTCAACGCCCCCACCCAGGCATAAAGCGACACGGTCATGCCCACCGCAGATTCCGAAGACTGTAGCCCCTCTGCGATTGGCGTTAATAATCCGACTGGCGCCAGTTCGGTGGTGACAATAGTAAAGGTTGAAATAGCCAGAATGAATAAAGCAAGCCATGACCTTAACGTCATATTCTGCGGAGTGAGTTCTGAAGTCATACTACTTACCTCAATAAGGATTTAAATAATGTGCCAATTTTTTTCAGTTGCATATCTGGTAAGCGCGGAATGCTCTCCCACACAGACGGGATGGCCAGTGGCTTCCAGCATTGGAATATCCGAAAGATCGTCGCCGTAGGCATAACAATCCACGGGGTTAATCTCTTTATCATCGCAAAAGGCGATAAGCGCGTCTTTTTTACCTGTTCCAATTGTTTGAGGCAGGCCGATTTCACCCGTCAACTCACCTGCGTCATTTATTATCACCGGCGCACAGAGTACTTCCGTTACTCCAAGATATTTTGCAATGGGTGAAAGAATCGGAAGCATAGAGCCCGATATAAATACGGTATACATGTTCTGGTTCTGATGTTTTTTAAGGGCTGAAACAGCACTCTCAATAAAAAACTCGCTTTCCAGCTTACGCCTGAACCACTTCTCACCCATTTCTTCCAGATAACGACAAGACACACCTTTAAACTGACGATAATAATCTCTGTTCAGGGCTTCCCTTGGCACGCCGTTTTTCACGTCGGTGCGAAAACGAGACATATAGCGTTGAAGACGATCGTTTTGATTATTTTCCCTGCACCAGAAATCATAGAAATCAAACATGCTTTTAATATTTATAAGCGTTTCATCAACATCAAAAAAAGCGGCATGTTTACGCAAACTTTATTCCTCGTAGTTTTTTCTTCGACTCTTAACCGGAAAATCTCTATCCGTACCAGACACGCCTGCATCCGCCCAGCGGGAAGGCGCAATTTCAGAAACCACCACGGAAATTTTATCCAGCGGCGCACCCGTGTTTTTGTGAACGGCAAATGTAATATCTTCCTGGAGTCTGATGATTTGATTTTCATCTTTCGCAGGCCAGGTCATAACATGAACAAATGGCATATTTTTCTCACTCTATAGTTGTAAATTCATCGAAGGAACGGCCTTTGAGTTTTAAATGGGCATGGATATCGCCTCCAAGACCATAAAAGCCAATTGCCCCGCCGTAGCTCTGACGCGAGCTCATATAAAGTACGACTACGTTAATAATTCTGTTTCCTTTCCTCGCCGGAGCCGGGAAAGGATCGGTTAACTCTGCCCAATATTCGGCATTACCTTCGCTATCGGTTATAAATACGTTGGGTATTCCCAGCGGACCTGGCCTGCTCGGATCCTCCGAGGCTAGATCGTTTTCCCTGAGACTCATCACGGTGTAAACGCTATCCGGAACAAGGCTCCGGAACGAAAACGTGAACCGGGCTCGTTTCTTATCTTCGGACAATGTGACCTCAAAGGAGCCCTCTGCCTCGAGCCAGGCAGCGAGGGTCACTGGCTCGATCTCTCGCTTTCCATCGCTGCTGCGATAATCCGCGATATAGCCTTCATGAAGTGGCAGGCCAGGCCTTATTTCATTATTGGCCTGTGGCCGCTGTTCTGGTGCGAAAATCATCCGATAGTTGTTCATCGGAATGGGTAAAGGAAGAGTATGAAGAATGATGTCCTTCAACGCGTCCTGAGGCATCTTGTCCAGATCGCACAGAATGTTATAGGGTGCGACTTCCCCAAATGCCGGAAGCGGGCTGTCCGGAGAGACAATGACGCTTCGCCACTGCAGTCCGTTATCCCCTGGCACCATGCCAACCACGACAAAATTACCCTTCCCGTCCATGACCTCCGCAGGGGGGTAAAGCGGCCCCTGCGTGGTCGCAGCCAGACGGTATTTCTGGCTACGTAATTCAGGCATGCGTTACCCCCTGAGTCACCCCTTGCTGCTCAACAATGGTCGCCTGCATCGCAACCTCAGCCAGAGATTTCTCTTTCTCTGTAATCAGGGCGGAAGGATAGACGGTGAACGAGACATCCATTGTCGCGCAAAGCGTTTGGTGCTGAGTGACGCGAACCTGAGCCTTGAAACGCCCCGGCGGTCGTTAATATCTTTTTTCAAGAAATTCAAACGTGGACCAGCGCCGGTAAAGGGAATCAGGAAACTGGCGAAATTGATTGCCATGCTATTAATGACGTAATAGCGTCCACTTTCCTGCTGGTAAATAAATTCTTCGGTGACGCCGATAAAAGGCCTGTCGGCTGGCTTCAACC
>OKVS01000590.1_pt1 | contig 10731 bp, 11 predicted proteins | sample 1606911 | NCBI WGS metagenome assembly OKVS01 (sample SAMN03281016, study PRJEB24777) | human gut metagenome | isolation source: fecal sample PR161 from 1 month old female Malay infant, caesarean... | reverse complement strand
CATGGCGAAGGGCGGCGGCTCTGCCAACAAAACCTATCTATACCAGGAAACCAAAGCGCTGATTACCCCGGCGAAGCTGAAAAACTACCTGGTTGAGAAGATGCGTACTCTGGGGACCGCAGCCTGCCCGCCGTACCATATCGCGTTTGTTATCGGCGGCACCTCAGCGGAAGCCACGCTGAAAACCGTGAAGCTCGCCTCCACCCGCTACTATGACGCGCTGCCAACCGAAGGCAACGAGCACGGCCAGGCGTTCCGCGACGTTCAGCTCGAACAGGAACTGCTCCAGGAAGCACAGAACCTCGGCCTCGGCGCGCAGTTCGGCGGTAAATACTTCGCCCACGATATCCGCGTGATCCGCCTGCCGCGCCACGGTGCCTCCTGCCCAATCGGCATGGGGGTCTCCTGCTCCGCCGACCGTAACATCAAGGCGAAAATCAACCGCGACGGGATCTGGATTGAAAAACTGGAACACAACCCGGGTCAGTATATTCCTGAATCCCTGCGCCAGCAGGGCGAAGGCGACGTGGTGAGCATCAACCTGAACAAGCCGATGAATGAGATCCTGGCGCAGCTTTCCGCGCATCCGGTCTCTACCCGCCTGTCGCTGAACGGCACCATTATCGTGGCGCGCGACATTGCCCACGCGAAGCTGAAAGAGCTGCTCGACAACGGTGAAGAACTGCCGCAGTACGTCAAAGATCATCCGATTTACTACGCGGGTCCGGCCAAAACGCCGGAAGGCTACGCGTCCGGCTCGCTCGGCCCGACCACGGCGGGACGTATGGACTCGTATGTGGACTTATTGCAATCCCACGGCGCGAGCATGATCATGCTGGCCAAAGGCAACCGCAGCCAGCAGGTGACTGACGCCTGCCATAAACACGGCGGTTTCTACCTCGGCAGCATCGGCGGCCCGGCGGCGGTGCTGGCGCAAAACAGCATCAAGAGCCTGGAGTGCGTGGCCTATCCTGAGCTGGGTATGGAAGCGATCTGGAAAATTGAGGTGGAGAACTTCCCGGCGTTTATTCTGGTGGATGATAAAGGCAACGACTTCTTCCAGCAGATCCAGAACCCGCAGTGTAAAGGCTGTTCACAGCGCTGAGTGCTTCCATACGTCCGGCAGGAGCGACAGCGTTTCAGCGATCGTGCTGCGCTTGTCGCTCCCCGGCTTCCAGATGGTGACCATCGTCTGACCAATCCCCTGGCTGCCCACTTCGGTGTGCAGCCTTTTTACGTTTTGCCACTGACCGGCATGAAAATGCGTCGGTAAGAATCCCCAGCCGCAGCCGCGCTCCAGCAGACCGCGCAGCATCTCCGGTTCGTTGGTAAAGAGAGTATGCCCGGAGATCTGCAGGCGGCGCGCCACCGGCTCGTCCGAGGCGGGGTGCATGACGACCTGGGGCACCAGGGAGAGATCGAGCAGCGACAGTGGGGAAGCACTGTCCGCAAACAGCCCGCGGGCGGCATAAAAATCCATATCAATGGCGCCGAGGGCGCGCCACTCCATGTCATTGCCCACGCTGCGGTTGCGCGCCTGGCAGATGGCCAGATCCGCGTCGTTGTTCGCCAGCAGCCGTTCCGATTCATCCCTAGAGGTGCAGATAAGGCTCAGCCGGATGTTTCGCGCGGCCATTTCAGCAATCACCCCGTGCAGAAAGGCTCTGGGCGTAAAAGGATCGTAGGCCAGCGTCAGGTCCTGCGTGGCACCGTGCGGCACCTCTCTGGCAAACGCCTCAAAGGCTTTTACCTGCCGCATCAGCAGGTGCGCCTGGCGCTGAAGCTGTTCCCCTTCGGGCGTGAGCCGCAGGGTGCGGCCGTCGCGAATAAACAGTGCGTAGCCCAAGCCATCCTCAAGAAAATCAACCAGATCGCGAAGCGTCGTGCGGTCCTTCTTCAGCGCCACCGCGGCTTTACTCAGGCCCCCGTTCTCGGCCACGGCGGTAAATGCCTCGAGCTGTGCAAAAGAGTAAATCAGTCCCGCCACGCTACGCTCCCTCTGTTTTATAGGGGGATTTTCCCCCACTACGCGTTTTTTATTATAGCCCCCGGGTTTTTAAACTGAAGCCGTTCTTAACCTGAAAGAGACGGATATGAAAAACAGAAAAGTAAACCATGCCCTGCTGGCGGGACTTGTCTTCAGCACCCTGCTCTCCCCTGCGGCAGTGGCCGCCTGTAAAGGCACCGACCTTAGCGCCTGCCCTGCCCCCTTTGACGCCGCGCTGCCGGACACCCATAAGATGCTCACCTGGAGTCAGGCCGACCGCGTGGTGGGCTTTCGCAATGACTACCGCAACTACGCCGGGGATGTTTTCCGCCACGGTAGCGCCGTGGCGCTGGAAATGTCGGATAAGCCGCTCACTGACGCCTGGTATCAGGTCAACGGCAGGCGCTACGGCCTTCAGGAGTACCTTAAACGCCAGAACGTCAGCGGCATGCTGGTGCTGAAGGACGGCAAAATCGCCTGGAAGTACCTTGAAGAGGGCAATACCGACTCCACGCTCTGGACCTCGCGCTCGGTTGGGAAATCGGTGGTATCGGCGCTGGTGGGCGTGGCCCTCAAAGAGGGAAAAATTCACTCGCTCGATGACCTGGTCACGCGGTATGAACCCGACCTGAAAGGCACCGCGTGGGACGGCGTGACGCTTAAGCGGCTTATCACCCATACCTCCGGCGTGGCGTGGAACGAGGATTACACCAACCCTAAATCCGACTTCGCGCAGCTCACCGAGTGCGAGGCGAAGCCGGGTACCTATGACTGCGTGCGCAAGCTGGTGAAGGGGTTACGCAGGGCGCACCCGGCCGGAGAGAGCTGGTCTTACTCTTCGGGCGGCGCCTGGCTGCTGGGTGACGTGCTGGAGCGGGCCACCGGCATGACGCTGGCGGCCTATCTGGAGAAAAGCATCTGGCAGCCTTACGGCATGGCGAGCGACGGCGTGTGGCATGCCTACAGCAAAGGCCAGCATGACGTTGGCGCGCACGGCTTTAACGCCACACTGGAGGACTGGGGGCGCTTCGGGCAATTTATCCTGAGCAACGGTACGCTGCCGAACGGTAAGACCATTCTGCCGGAAAACTGGATCCGGCAGTCGTCAGACTGGACGAAGGCCAAAGGCTCGGTCTCAGACGCCCATCCCGAGGGGCTGTACGGCTATCAGTGGTGGAACAACGAAGTGCCCGCCAACGCCACGGGCGTAGAGCCGACGGCCCAGGATTCGCTGAAAGGTTCACTCTGGGCGCTGGGCATTTTCGGGCAGATGATTATGGTGAACCCGAAGGAAAATCTGGTCATCGTCCAGTGGTCTACCTGGCCGCAGGCGGAACCGTCCTTCAGCGCCCAGCCGCTGGAAGCCTCTCTGATGTTTAGCGCGATTGCCAGGGCGCTGCGCTAAATGGCCTCCGCCGGGTAACGACGCGGTTACCCGGCTCATTCTAAAACGCGCCTCTGCGCTACATCACAAAATCGCAATATCAGAGACTTACAGAATATTGGTGAATAAAAAGCCAATATTTTGTTAAGTTATTGTTGCCATTAAATGTATTTATTCGCCGGATTACATTCATGCAAGAAATGCATCAGTCGATGCGGCATTTGCGCTTATCGAATTCCTCATCCTGATCCAGTTTTCAGAAACAGACGCGTAAAACGTCAACAATAAACTGGAGATAACCATGTTTTCCTCAACCTCACCTGCAACCGTACGCTCTAAGGCGGGCGCGATACTTCGCGTGACGTCCGGCAACTTTCTTGAGCAATTCGATTTCTTTCTTTTCGGCTTCTACGCCACCTACATCGCCCACACGTTCTTCCCGGCGAGCAGTGAGTTTGCCTCGCTGATGATGACCTTCGCGGTCTTTGGCGCCGGCTTTTTGATGCGTCCAGTCGGGGGCCATTGTGCTGGGGGCTTATATTGACAAGGTCGGTCGCCGCAAAGGGCTGATCGTGACGCTTTCCATCATGGCGGCAGGCACCTTCCTGATCGTGCTGATCCCGTCCTATCAAAGCATCGGGCTTTGGGCACCGTTGCTGGTACTGACGGGCCGTCTGCTGCAGGGCTTTTCCGCCGGTGCGGAGCTTGGAGGCGTCTCGGTCTATCTCGCTGAAATCGCCACGCCGGGCCGCAAAGGGTTCTATACCAGCTGGCAGTCGGGCAGTCAGCAGGTTGCCATTATGGTCGCCGCGGCGATGGGCTTTGCCCTGAACGCGCTGATGGAAGAGAGCGCCATTCGTGAATGGGGCTGGCGCATCCCGTTCCTGTTCGGCTGTTTAATCGTGCCGTTTATCTTTTTCCTGCGCCGCAAGCTGGAGGAGACGGAAGAGTTCAGCGCGCGCCGCCATCATCTGGAGATGCGTCAGGTCTTTAAAACGCTGCTTGGCAACTGGCAGGTGGTGGTCGCGGGCATGCTGATGGTGGCGATGACCACCACCGCGTTCTACCTGATCACCGTCTACGCGCCAACCTTCGGCAAAAAAGTGCTGATGCTGAGCGCCTCGGACAGCCTGCTGGTCACGCTGCTGGTGGCGATCTCTAACTTCATCTGGCTGCCGGTGGGCGGCGCGCTGTCGGACCGCTTCGGGCGTAAACCGGTGCTGATTGCCATGACCCTGCTGGCGCTGGCCAGCAGCTATCCGGCCCTGACGCTGCTGGCTGATGCGCCAAGCTTCTCCATGATGCTGAGCGTCCTGCTGTGGCTCTCCTTCCTGTACGGGCTGTATAACGGGGCGATGATCCCGGCGCTGACGGAAATTATGCCCGCTGAAGTCCGCGTGGCAGGGTTCTCTCTGGCTTACAGCCTCGCAACGGCGATCTTCGGCGGCTTTACCCCGGTGATGTCCACCGCGCTGATTGAATACACCGGTGACAAAGCCTCGCCGGGCTACTGGATGAGCTTCGCTGCGGTATGTGCCCTGCTGGCAACGCTCTACCTCTACCGCCGTCGTGCGATGTCGCTGCAAAATACCGTCAAGTCACAGGGGGCCGCATGAAACGCACGTCTCGCTATACCGCCAGCGCGCTGGTGCTGATGTTACTGAGCGTCAATGCCTTTGCCCAGGACGTGAAGGTCATGATTTCCGGCGGCTTCAAAGCCGCCCTTGAAAAGCTGGCACCGGAATATGAACGCCAGACCGGGGATAAAATTGTGGTCATCCCCGGCCCCTCAATGGGCAATACGCCGCAGGCGATCCCAAACCGGCTCGCGCGCGGCGAGAAAGCCGACGTGGTGATTATGGTGGGCGATGCGCTGGAGAAGCTCGAAAAGGCCAGCCAGACCCAGCCGGGTTCGCGAACCGAACTTGCGGACTCCCCCGTCGGAATGGTGTGAAAAAAAGGGGCGGATGTCCCTGATTCAGCAGCGAGGCGACGCTACGTAACGCGCTGCTTCAGGCCAGCTCCATCGCCTACTCAGACAGCGCCAGCGGCAGGTATGTCAGCCAGACGTTGTTTAAAAAGCTGGGGATTGAAAAGGAGGCGGCGGCTAAAGCAACGATGGTCGAACGCATTCCGGTTGCTTCGGAAGTGGCAAAAGGGAAATACGCCGTGGGCTTCCAGCAGGTGAGCGAGCTGCTGCCGGTTCAGGGCGTCACCTTTATCGGTAAAATCCCGGATAATCTGCAGTACATCACGCGCTTCGCAGGCGCGGTCACCCGTCACGCAGAGCATCCCGCGGAGGGGAAAGCGCTGCTGACCTATCTCGCCTCACCGCCCTCACGCGCCGTCATCGAGAAGACGGGGATGATCCCCGTTACGTCCGGCGATACCGCTCGGTGATCTCTTTTTCCAGTTCAGCCGCGATATAAGACTGGATGCGCCCCCGGCGCCGGATAAGCCCCACGGTGCGTTTCACTTCCGGCGCCACCAGCGGCAGATGCGTCAGCGGCGTGTACTCTGACGTCGGCATTGACATGGCGGGAACGGCGGCAATGCCGATCCCCGCCTCTACCATACCGAGCATCGTGGTGACGTGGCGCGTTTCGCAGACGCTGGGCCGCTCGGGAATGATATCCCCCAGCATCCGATCCAGCAGGTTGCGGTTCCCCGACGTTTTATCGAGGGAGATATAGTCCTGCTGGTAAAACGCCTGCCAGGTCAGGTGGCTCTTCTGCGCCAGCGGGTGGTCCTTTCTGCACGCCACAACGTAGACATCCTCCACCAGCGGGAAAAATTCAATTTCAGACGGCAAGTTTCCCGCAAAGCAGATGCCAAAATCCGCCTGGCTTCGGGCCACGGCGTCAATCACATTCCCCGCGCTGCTGTCGATGAGCTTAATGCGAACGCGCGGAAAGCGGGACTGAAAGCGACGGATCACATCAGGCATAAAGTAACAGGCGGCGGAAGGTACCGCGGCGACCGTAATCAGCCCCGTCCGCTCTTCACTGGCCTTATCGACATCCGCCAGCATTGATTCTACGTTGTCGAGCAGCTGTGCTGAGCGTTCAGCAAAGTTTTGCCCGTATAACGTCAGGGCGACGCGGCGGGTGGTTCGGTCAAACAGCCTGGTTCCCAGCGCGGCTTCCAGCTTTTCGATCCTTCGGCTTAGCGCCGACTGGGATATGCAGATTGATTCAGCGGCGACACGGAAGTTACCGTATTCCACTAACGCCCTGAAGGCATAGAGATCGTTAAGGTCGAAATTCACGGGCATAGCGTCTGGATGTCCTGTCAGGGAAAGCAACAAAGTCAAAAATAATAGCGTCTTATTGACCTTCCGCAACCGGCGCGGTGTTGAAATAGGTCAGAGGTCGTTGAGATTGAGGCGAATGCGCCCGGCCTGGTCAGCAATCGCCTGCCGTTCCTCTTCCTTCATATCCGCAAGCTGTTTATAGACAATGCCCAGGCGGGGATTGTTACCGAGGCGCGCCCGGTTGCGCGCAAAGAAATCCCAGTAGAGGGCATTGAACGGGCACGCCAGCTCTCCGGTGCGCTGGTTGTGCTGGTACCGACACCCCTGACAGTAATTACTCATCTTATGAATGTAGGATGCGCTTGAGACATAGGGCTTACTGGCCAGTAACCCGCCATCGCCAAACTGGCTCATGCCGAGAGTATTGGGCAGCTCCACCCATTCAAACGCATCAATATAGACCCCCAGATACCACTCATGGACCGCCTGCGGCGACAGACCGCTGAGCAGACTAAAGTTCCCGATCACCATCAGGCGCTGGATATGGTGGGCGTAAGCCTCGGTAAGCGATTGCCCAACGGCATGCGCCAGGCAGCGCATCTGCGTTTTGCCCGTCCAGAACCAGTCCGGCAGCGGGGCGTGCTGCTCCAGGGCATTCAGCTCGCGATAGCCCGGCATTTGCGACCAGTAGATCCCGCGCACGTACTCCCGCCAGCCGAGAATTTGTCGGATAAACCCTTCAACGGCAGGCAGCGGCGCGTGGCCAGAACGCCATGCCTGCTGGGCGGCGGCCACCACTTCCCGGGGATTAAGCATTTTGGTATTCAGCGCAAAAGAAATTAACGAATGAAAAAGAAAAGGTTCCTCCGCGTGCATCGCATCCTGCCAGTTTCCAAACTGCGGGAGCACGTGAGAAATAAACGCATCCAGACTGGCTTTGGCTTCCGAACGGTTGAGCGGCCAGCGAAAATTGTCGGCCTGCGGTTCGCCGAAGGTCTTTACGCCGCAGCGTTGGATCTCTGCCCACAAGGCTGAACGATCGTGGCGGGGGCGCGAGTCACCCGGTGCGGGCGGCTCGCCCGACCAGCGCCTGCGGTTTTCAGCATCATAATTCCATTTCCCCCCTTCCGGCTCGCCTTCAGAGGTCAAGAGAATCCCGTGCCGACGGCGCATTTCCCGGTAAAAGTATTCCATTCGCCAGCTTTTACGCGACGCAAAAAACGCGCTTACCGCGTCCCGGGGGGTGAAAAAATGCTCGCTGCTGACGCAGGCTGTTTCGACGGACGCTGTTTTCGCCCACGCCTGCAGCTGCTTATCAAGACGCCATTCGTCGGGCTCCTGCCACAATACCCTGTCGGCGCTGTAATGCGTAACAAGCGCGTTGAGATTGTCTTCCAGCGCGCCGCGGTTTGAACCGTCAGAGAGCCGGACATACCTTACCCGATGCCCCTTCTCTTTCAACGCTGAGGCAAACGCCCGCATGGCGGCGAAGATAGCGATAACTTTCTGGGCATGATGCAGCACGTATGCGGTTTCCGCCCGCAGCTCCAGCATCACGTAAATGACGTTCGGACTGCAGGTATCAAACCAGCTGTGATGCGGATTAAGCTGATCGCCCAGGATCAGACGCAGCTCGGTCAACGGTGGCTCCTGCGGCAACGCTCGGAACAGTATTTGACCTCATCCCAGCATTTCGCCCATTTTTTGCGCCACGTCATGGGCCGCTGGCAGTGCACACACAGCCGACTGGGCAGGTCCTGCTTGTTGCCTTTGAAATCGCTCATCTTTTCAATACCGTACTGATTTATTCACCCCACCTGCGGATAAAGGCTACGACAGACGTCACAAATGAAGGTGATGCCTGCAAAGCGCTACCCACCGCTACGTACGAAATGATAGTTTATTCGGGCTGTAAGTGTTGCAATGATAACGTTCCCCTTTGTGTTCAAGTGACGAGTTTGCGAGCAAAGCGATGATTAAGTGGCCCCTGGAAACGAATGAGGCTGGCCGGGATATGGCGCTGCCGTGGGATGACGCGCTGGCGATCCCTGTTCTGGCGAATCTTAAGCCGGATTGAACAATACGAAGCTGGTTCAGATGGCGGATCGTTTTTTGCAGCAAAAACGTCTGGTGACCGCTGCAGGGGTTCGAGCTTGATCCGCTGAAAAACGCCCGCATCGCCCTGCTTTTCTGCCTGCCGGTGCTGGAGCTCGGCATTGAGTGGCTGGACGGTTTTCATGAAGTGCTGATTTATCCTGCACCGTTCGTCGTCGATGACGAGTGGGAGGATGATATCGGGCTGGTACACAACCAACGGGTGGTGCAGTCCGGACAAAGCTGGCAGCAGGGGCCAATTATCCTCAACTGGCTCGACATTCAGGACTCGTTCGACGCCTCAGGCTTTAATCTGATTATTCACGAGGTGGCGCATAAGCTTGATACCCGCAACGGGGATCGCGCCAGCGGCGTGCCTTTTATTCCGCTACGTGAAGTCGCAGGATGGGAGCACGACCTGCATGCGGCAATGGATAACATCCAGGATGAGATCGATCTGGTGGGCGAAAGCGCGGCCAGCATTGATGCCTATGCGGCAACTGACCCCGCCGAGTGCTTTGCGGTGCTCTCGGAGTACTTCTTCAGCGCCCCCGAACTCTTCGCGCCCCGTTTCCCGGCGCTGTGGCAGCGTTTCAGCCAGTTTTATCAGCAGGATCCGCTCCAGCGCCTGCGGCAAAATGAGGGCGCTGGCGGCCCTTCATCCCACCACGTCCATTAATTTTTTTCGACAGGGGTACGCTCGGTTAACCGTACCCCGATGCTCAGCGCTAAAAACAGCGCCGCTACGCCAAAGGCCGCCGTCGTTAAATAGTGTTCGCCGAAAAAGCGCGTCACAACGGGCACCAGCAGCGCGCTGACGCCATAGCCCAGCGTGTGGCTGGTCGCAATAGCGCCCGCCCCCTTCCCCGTGGTCAGGCGATCGTTCAGCAGCAGCTGATAGCCCGGTGTTGCCATTGCCGCGCCGAGCGAAGTGATAGCAATCCCCACATAGAACAGCGCCAGTTCGGCGATACACATTAGCGCCAGCCCAGCCACCATCAGCACCGCCGCCATGCAAAGCAGGGTCAGCGGGCTGAAATGCTGCGGACGAACCACCAGGAACTGCGCCGCGAGCGTAGCCAGCGCGGCCAGGCTCAGCAGGAGCGCAACATGATGGCTGATATCCCGGGCGTTGCCGTCCAGCAAGGGGCTGAGGTGCGGTGACAGGCCGAGCTGCATCAGGCTCACCAGCGCCGCCAGCAGCATCGCCAGCAGCAGGAACGGCAGCATGGACATCTGCAGACGGGTCGCCTGGTGTGCCACCGGCGGCAGCGGCGGATCCGCCACCTCCCGCAGCACCAGCAGCAGAGCGATTAACGGCGCGATCGCCATCAGCCAGAGCGGCGCGACCGGGTTAACGCTGAGCATCAGCGCCGCCAGCGGAGGCCCCAGCAGGCGGCCGCAGCTGAGGCCGGAACTGATGGTTGCCAGCGCCGCCATGCGTTTATCCAGGCCCGCACGCTGAATGGCCCACGTCTGCGCGGCAGGCACCATGCCCGACACCGTCAGGCCATATAGCAGACGCGAGAGGATCAGCCTCGCCAGCCCCCAGGTGCTTTCCAGCCTCCCTGCCGCCATAGCCCAGACCACCAGCGCCATGACGCCAAAGCTGGCGAGATAGCCGCTGAGGGAGGCCACCATAACGACCTTACAGCCGCGGCGCTCGCTCTGGCGTCCCCACCAGGGGGACGCGGGTAAAAAAAGCATGGAGCCGAACATCAGCAGCCCGGCCCAGACCGAGAGTGAAAGTCCGGTCAGGGTCACCAGCTGCGGAAGCATGACCAGCAAACCGTTTTGCCCGATGCCCAGCAGGCCCGCGCAGAGCGCCAGGGGCCAGTTGGCTTTGGAGGTGATATTTTCGGTCAACGTTTCAGAATCAGCGCGCATGAAAATGTGAACATAGTGTCAATAAATGTGTGGAAATCATGAAGTTTATGAAAACAAATATTGCAAAAATAGTTGCGACTGTAAACAGAATGAATATCATAACGAGAATTATTATCAGTCATGGAA
>OKVS01000588.1_pt1 | contig 10760 bp, 9 predicted proteins | sample 1606911 | NCBI WGS metagenome assembly OKVS01 (sample SAMN03281016, study PRJEB24777) | human gut metagenome | isolation source: fecal sample PR161 from 1 month old female Malay infant, caesarean... | reverse complement strand
GATGTCTTTGGTCTGGGTGGAGACGCTTGTGATCCCATCGTGGGCAAAGGGTTTTACCCGGCTGGCGCACCGGACGCTTGTGCGCGCGCAGGCCGTCGAAGGCCTGTGGAGAGGTCACTTCGTGCACCAGGTGGCGGTTCAATGTACAGCAGCAGGGGTTTCGCTTTGGCGCCTCGTAGACAACGTGCGCATCAAACAATTTTTCGTATAACGTCTTCGCCATGATTACACCCCTTCTGCGACATAGCGGGCAATAATATCGCCCATTTCATCAGTGCTGACCGCCGCCGTGCCGCGCGCTAAGTCACCGGTACGGACGCCTTCTTCTAACGCCCGGTTAATGGCGTTTTCAATTGCGGTTGCTGCGTCGCCTGCATCGAGGCTGTAGCGCAGCAGCAGAGCCAGGGAGAGGATCTGCGCAATCGGGTTCGCAATGTTCTTGCCTGCGATATCCGGCGCGGAACCGCCCGCCGGTTCGTACAGGCCAAAGCCTTCTTCATTCAGGCTGGCCGATGGCAGCATGCCCATAGAGCCGGTGATCATCGCGCACTCGTCAGACAAAATATCGCCAAACAGGTTGGAGCACAGCAGCACGTCGAACTGGGACGGATCTTTAATCAGCTGCATGGTGGCGTTGTCGATGTACATATGCGACAGCTCAACGTCCGGGTACTGCTTAGCGACTTCACTGACGATCTCGCGCCACAAAATGGACGACTGCAGCACGTTCGCCTTATCAATGGAGGTCACCTTATGGCGGCGCTTGCGTGCAGATTCAAAGGCGATATGGGCGATACGTTCAATTTCGAAACGGTGGTACACCTCGGTATCAAACGCTTTCTCGTGCTGACCGCTGCCTTCGCGGCCTTTTGGCTGACCGAAGTAGATCCCGCCCGTCAGCTCACGCACGCACAGGATGTCGAAACCGTTGGCCGCGATATCCGCGCGCAGCGGGCAAAACTCTTCCAGCCCTTGATACAGCTTAGCCGGACGCAGGTTACTGAACAGTTTAAAATGTTTACGCAGCGGCAGGAGCGCGCCGCGCTCTGGCTGCTCTGCTGGCGGCAGGTGTTCCCATTTTGGGCCACCGACGGAGCCAAACAGCACGGCATCGGCATTCTCGCAGCCTTCAACGGTGGCTTTCGGCAATGGCGTTCCGTGGTTATCAATCGCAATACCGCCCACGTCGTAGTGGCTGGTGGTAATTTTCATCGCAAAACGCGAGCGAACGGCTTCCAGTACTTTCAGCGCCTGTGCCATCACTTCCGGACCAATACCGTCACCCGGCAACACAGCAATATGGTAGTTCTTCGACATTACACGGTTTCCTTGTTGTTCTCTTTATTCTGAGCTTTGCGTTGCAACTCTTTTTCGACTTCAGCGGCGCGCCAGATGTTGTTCAGGACGTGCACCATCGCTTTCGCGGAGGATTCGACAATATCCGTCGCCAGGCCCACACCGTGGAAACGGCGGCCATTATAGTTGACGACGATATCCACCTGACCCAGCGCGTCTTTACCGTGCCCTTTCGCCGTCAGGTCGTATTTCACCAGCTCTACGTCGTACTCGGTAACGCGGTTGATTGCCTGATAGATGGCATCCACAGGGCCGTTACCGTTGGCGGCTTCCGCTTTGATTTCATCACCGCAGGCCAGCTTGACCGAGGCGGTAGCGATGTCGCTGGAGCCGGACTGCACGTTGAAGTAGTCCAGACGGAAGTGCTCTGGCTCTTCCTGCTGCTTGTTGATGAAGGCCAGCGCTTCCAGGTCGTAATCGAATACCTGGCCTTTCTTGTCGGCCAGCTTCAGGAACGCGTCGTACAGCTGATCCATGTTGTAATCGCTGTCCTGATAGCCCATCTCTTCCATCCGGTGTTTCACTGCCGCACGACCGGAACGGGAGGTCAGGTTCAGCTGAACCTGGTTCAGGCCGATGGATTCCGGAGTCATGATTTCGTAGTTTTCACGGTTTTTCAGCACGCCGTCCTGGTGAATACCGGAGGAGTGGGCGAACGCGCCGGTTCCAACAATCGCCTTGTTAGCCGGGATCGGCATGTTGCAAATCTGGCTGACGGTCTGGCTGGTGCGCCAGATTTCGTTGTGATTGATGCGGGTGTGCACGTTCATGATGTCTTTGCGCACTTTGATCGCCATGATCACTTCTTCCAGTGAACAGTTGCCCGCGCGTTCACCGATACCGTTCATTGCACCTTCTACCTGACGTGCACCGGCGTGCACCGCAGCGATGGCATTGCCTACGGCCAGGCCCAAATCATCATGGGTATGTACTGAGATGATTGCTTTATCAATGTTAGGTACGCGCTCATACAGGCCGGTAATGATGTTGGAGAACTCAAACGGCATGGTATAGCCGACGGTGTCCGGGATGTTGATGGTTTTAGCGCCCGCGTTGATGGCGGCTTCGACTACGCGCGCCAGGTCTTCAATCGGCGTACGGCCCGCATCTTCACAGGAGAATTCAACGTCATCGGTGTAGTTGCGTGCGCGCTTAACCATGTATACCGCGCGTTCAATGACCTCATCCAGCGTGCTGCGCAACTTGGTTGCAATGTGCATTGGTGAGGTTGCAATAAAGGTATGAATACGGAAGGCTTCGGCCACCTTCAGCGACTCAGCCGCAACGTCGATGTCTTTCTCTACGCAGCGCGCCAGACCGCACACGCGGCTGTTTTTAATGGTGCGGGCGATAGTCTGTACGGATTCAAAATCACCCGGAGAGGAGACGGGGAAACCGACCTCCATCACGTCGACGCCCATACGCTCGAGAGCCAGCGCAATCTGCAGTTTCTCTTTTACACTCAGGCTTGCCTGTAATGCCTGTTCACCGTCACGTAAAGTAGTATCGAAAATAATGACTTGCTGGCTCATGGGTTAGGTCCTTGTCAGTCTTAGGGCGCCTTGCTACGAGCATAAAAAAACCCGCGCAGTGGCGCGGGTTTATAGTCTTACTGGTGACGATTCAACGCTGAATTTCGCCCGCCAGTCTACCGCGCACAGTGGATGCGTTTAGTAGTAGTAGACCGATGAAACGAATGGTGCGTGTCATGAATCGTGCTCCGTTAAATTCAATATGCTTTTAGTGGTACTGGATACCGCTGGGCATGTCAACCCCTGATGGTAAAAACGGCCCCGGAAGGCTAAACAGAGAGGGTGTGTTGTTTAGCTTATTGTGCTGGGTTTTCGATTTTTAACTTAACTAATTGTCTATTTTTGGACTTAAAAAACATTTGCAGAAACGAATAAACATAACTGGTATTTTTCAGGTGACGCAGTCCTCACAAATGCTTTCTCTTTAAACCGTTTTACTATCATCGAGTTATCTTTTTTTGAGAGAGCTTTTTCTCCCTTCAAATAGAATCATTGATAACAGATTGTTAACTTAATTCTGCTCAATGTCGATAACAGTTTAATTATACTTAAGTCATCCTTAACTGGATGGTTATTGTATATTGATTTGGTTTATGGTTTCATTCAAACACTAAAGTTAAGCATATCCTTTGTGCCGTTTTGTATTATAGCATTATTAGATAATCTTTATATATTCCGATTTTTAAACAATTTTCTTTCGCTGGTCGTATCTGCATGGTAAATCATATTTTTCGAAATTATTACAGTGCGTTGGCGAAGGGAGTGTAGCGTGACAGTGGAGTCAGAAGTGCCAGAAAATAATATTAAACAACCACAGATTACTGATGGAATTAAACCACAGTTACGCACGGTGGATCTTAATCTACTGACGGTGTTTGATGCTGTCATGCAGGAGCAGAATATCACGCGTGCGGCACAAGCCCTGGGGATGTCACAGCCTGCCGTAAGTAATGCCGTTGCCAGGCTTAAGGTTATGTTCAACGACGAATTGTTTGTTCGTTATGGAAGAGGGATCCAGCCTACAGCGCGGGCTTTCCAGCTTTTCGGCTCCATCCGCCAGGCGCTGCAGCTGGTGCAAAATGAGCTGCCGGGCTCGGGCTTTGAACCCTTAAGCAGTGAGCGAGTATTCCATCTCTGCGTCTGCAGTCCATTAGATAATTATCTGACGTCAATTATTTATAATAAAGTTGAAGAGATCGCACCTAATATTAATCTCGTCTTTAAATCGTCCTTAAATCAAAACACCGAACACCAGTTACGTTACCAGGAAATCGAATTCGTCCTGGGTTATGAAGAATTCCGCCGTCCTGAATTTTCCTGTGTACCGCTGTTTAAAGATGAAATGGTGCTGGTTGCCAGCAAAAAACATCCACGACTGAATGCGCCGTTACGTGAAAGTGACGTTTATAGCGAACAGCATGCCGTTGTTGCGCTCGACAGATATGCCTCCTTTAGCCTGCCCTGGTACGACACTGCGGAGAAACAGGCGAGCGTGGCTTATCAGGGGATGGCCATGGTCAGCGTGTTAAACGTCGTTTCCCAGACGCAGCTGGTGGCAATTGCCCCACGCTGGCTGGCAGAAGAGTTCTCTGGCGCGTTAAATCTGCAAATTTTGCCTCTGCCGCTCAAGCTAAATAGCCGCACCTGCTATCTCTCCTGGCATGAAGCTGCTGGACGGGATAAAGGACACCAGTGGATGGAAGAGCTACTTATTAGCATCTGCCGTCGGTAATCGAGTCAGGATAAATTGCATCTTTGCATGTGATTTATCCTGGTTTTGTTTCTTTTATTAATATTTTGTTCTGTTACGTATTTTATCTGGCGCCTGCCAGGCCCGTAAAAATAGATGATTTTCTACATCGCCGCGCTTTTCAGCGATGATTTATCATCTCATCCCCTAATTTCAGATGAATTAACCATATCCTCTGACAATGTCTGTTTTTTCTGCTTTCACGGCCTCTTCTCTCTCCTGGTTTGCGAATTGCCTGCCTCATAACGAGCGGTTAAGGTAAGTATCACTCTGCAAAATAGAAGACGGGTTCATCCCGATCGCAAGACGGTGCGGAAATGAATTCGGCGGTCCGTCTATAACAAAATGCCTGGAGGCAAAGCATGGAGATGTTGTCTGGCGCGGAAATGGTCGTCCGGTCGCTGATCGATCAGGGCGTAAAGCAAGTGTTCGGCTATCCTGGCGGCGCGGTCCTCGATATTTATGGACGCACTGCATACGGTAGGGGGTATTGACCATGTGCTGGTACGCCATGAGGCAGGCGGCGGTACATATGGCCGATGGCCTGGCGCGTGCGACGGGTGAAGTGGGCGTGGTCCTGGTCACGTCGGGGCCCGGTGCGACAAACGCCATTACCGGCATTGCGACCGCGTACATGGACTCTATTCCGCTGGTGATCCTTTCCGGACAGGTCGCGACATCACTGATTGGCTATGATGCGTTTCAGGAGTGCGACATGGTCGGGATTTCGCGTCCCGTCGTGAAGCACAGCTTCCTTGTCAAGCAAACCGAAGACATTCCTGGCATTCTGAAGAAGGCGTTCTGGCTGGCGGCAAGCGGGCGCCCGGGGCCGGTGGTGGTCGATCTCCCTAAAGATATCCTGAACCCGGCAAACAAGCTGCCTTATGTCTGGCCGGAATCGGTGAGCATGCGCTCTTACAACCCAACAACGCAGGGCCACAAAGGTCAGATCAAACGCGCGCTGCAAACGCTGCTGGCCGCTAAAAAACCGGTGGTCTATGTCGGTGGCGGGGCCGTCAATTCAGCGTGTGAGGCACAGCTTCGTGAACTGGTTGAAAAGCTCAATCTTCCTGTTGCGTCATCGCTGATGGGACTCGGAGCGTTTCCCGCTACCCACCGACAGGCGCTCGGCATGTTGGGTATGCACGGTACCTATGAAGCCAACATGACGATGCATCATTCTGACGTCATCTTTGCCGTTGGCGTGCGTTTTGACGATCGTACCACCAACAACCTGGCGAAGTATTGCCCGAACGCCACCGTGCTGCACATTGATATCGATCCGACGTCAATTTCAAAAACGGTGTCTGCTGATGTACCTATCGTCGGCGACGCGCGACAGGTCCTTGAACAAATGCTGGATCTGCTGGCGCTGGAAAACACAGCGCAGCCGCTGGATGAAATCCGTGACTGGTGGCAGCAAATTGAGCAATGGCGCGCGCGGCAGTGTCTGAAATATGACACCCAAAGCGAGCATATTAAGCCGCAGGCGGTCATCGAAACGGTATGGCGACTGACGAAAGGCGACGCGTATGTGACCTCTGACGTGGGCCAGCATCAAATGTTTGCCGCCCTCTATTATCCGTTTGATAAACCGCGTCACTGGATCAACTCGGGAGGTTTAGGCACGATGGGCTTTTGGCCTGCCTGCCGCGCTGGGCGTGAAGCTGGCGCTGCCCAATGAAACCGTCGTCTGCGTGACCGGAGACGGCAGTATTCAGATGAACATTCAGGAACTTTCCACCGCGATGCAATATGAGCTGCCGGTACTGGTGCTCAACCTTAATAACGGCTATCTCGGTATGGTGAAGCAGTGGCAGGATATGATCTACTCGGGCCGCCACTCTCAGTCATATATGAAATCGCTGCCGGATTTTGTTCGTCTTGCTGAAGCTTACGGTCATATAGGGATGCGGGTGACCGATCCGGCTGAGCTGGAAACGAAGCTCGCCGAAGCGCTTGAGCACGTTAAAAACAACCGTCTCGTCTTTATGGATGTCATCGTTGATGGAACCGAGCACGTTTATCCGATGCATATTCGCGGCGGCGGTATGGACGAGATGTGGTTAAGCAAAACGGAGAGAACCTGATATGCGCCGGATATTATCGGTATTACTGGAAAACGAGTCTGGCGCACTGTCGCGCGTCATTGGGCTTTTTGCGCAGCGTGGCTATAACATTGAAAGCCTGACCGTGGCGCCAACGGACGATCCGACGCTGTCGCGTATGACGATTCAGACCGTTGGCGATGCCAAGGTAATTGAGCAGATCGAGAAACAGCTGCATAAGCTGGTCGATGTGCTGCGCGTAAGCGAGCTAGGGCAGGGCGCTTACGTTGAGCGTGAGGTCATGCTGGTCAAAATACAGGCCAGCGGTTACGGGCGCGAAGAGGTCAAACGCAATGCGGATATCTTCCGCGGACAGATCATCGACGTCACGCCTTCTCTTTATACGGTTCAACTGGTCGGAACCAGTGACAAGCTGGACGCTTTCCTGGCATCCGTGCGGGATGTAGCAAAAATTGTTGAGGTGGCGAGATCGGGGATCGTTGGTCTGTCACGCGGCGAGAAAATCATGCGGTAGTTGTTAAAAAGGTTCGCCTCTTTCAGCCCGGTCACCAAAGCCGGGCCTTTTTTTTGCGTAATCAGCCGACAACGCAGATAAAAGCGGTTGCCGCGAAGGCTTTTCTGCGTTTAGATGTTAAAAGATTTAACCATAACCTTGACAGGGCCATGGACTCTTTTCTTTTTTTAAGGGGCAATTGTGAAACTGGATGAAATCGCCCGGCTAGCCGGCGTGTCACGAACAACGGCCAGCTATGTGATTAACGGCAAAGCAAAGCAGTACCGCGTCAGCGATAAGACCGTTGAAAAAGTTATGGCGGTGGTTCGTGAGCATAACTACCATCCGAATGCTGTCGCTGCCGGCCTGCGTGCCGGGCGCACCCGCTCTATTGGTCTGGTGATCCCGGATCTGGAAAACACCAGCTATACCCGTATCGCCAACTATCTCGAACGTCAGGCCCGCCAGCGCGGTTACCAGCTGCTGATAGCCTGTTCTGAAGACCAGCCCGATAACGAGATGCGCTGCATTGAACATCTGCTCCAGCGTCAGGTCGATGCCATCATCGTCTCGACCTCCTTACCGCCGGAGCATCCGTTTTACCAGCGCTGGGCGAACGATCCGTTCCCCATCGTGGCTCTGGACCGCGCGCTCGATCGTGAGCATTTCACAAGCGTAGTGGGTGCCGATCAGGATGACGCGGAAATGCTGGCCGCTGAGCTGAGAACCTTCCCCGCTGAAACGGTGCTGTATCTTGGCGCGCTGCCCGAGCTTTCCGTAAGCTTCCTGCGTGAGCAAGGGTTCAGAACCGCCTGGAAAGACGATCCGCGTGAAGTCCACTATCTCTATGCCAACAGCTATGAACGCGAAGCCGCTGCGCAGCTGTTCGAAAAATGGCTGGAGACGCACCCGATGCCCCAGGCGCTGTTCACCACGTCATTTGCCCTTCTGCAGGGGGTAATGGATGTCACCTTGCGTCGTGAAGGCAAGCTTCCCTCTGACCTGGCGATCGCCACGTTTGGGGATAACGAGCTTCTCGATTTCCTTCAGTGCCCGGTGCTGGCGGTGGCCCAGCGTCACCGAGATGTAGCGGAACGCGTCCTGGAGATTGTTCTGGCGAGCCTGGATGAGCCGCGCAAACCGAAGCCGGGTCTGACGCGTATCAAACGTAATCTCTATCATCGCGGAATTTTGAGCCGTCATAAATGAAATGACGGGGCGGCGAAAAACCGCCCCTTTTTACTGGAATAATTGGCCGAGTTAATTCCCGCAATGAAATTAGGATAATTCTTGAGAGTTCCTAATCTACTATTTTTCTTAATTCATTTTGCCGTTTAAAATGGTCCTTAAAGAATCATGAAGCGATTTTTAAAAGCCTCTCTTTGTATTACTTTGTTACAAACCCTCTTCGGTCGATGAATATTCAGACGTTTTTCCTTCCCCCCGACCGGCCAGCAACGCAACCGCCGCTTCTACCGACCGATTGAGCGAATCTGGCGCTGTCATCCCCTGACAATCTGTCATAAAATGCTGCCCGCGTCGCAAACTGACACTTTATATTTATCTGCGATGATATTGAGTGAGCCTTAACGCTAGTGTGCATATTCGGTTTTTTTCTTACAAATATTCATAACGTTAATTTTGCCTCGCCAGTTGTGCAGTTATTAACCAGGACTGTTTATCTCTGTAAATAGAGCCCTTTCGGGTTCGTATAGAGAGAGTCCTGGCTTGACAAGCTTTTCCCTCGCTCCGTAAACTCCTTTAGGTGGGAATTTGTGGGTTAAAGTGGTGAGGAGGGGTGAGACTGGCATGTTCCGTGGAGCAACGTTAGTCAATCTCGACAGCAAGGGGCGTTTATCGGTACCAACCCGATACCGCGACCAGCTGATTGAGAATGCTTCGGGTCAAATGGTTTGCACCATTGACATTAACTCCCCCTGCCTGCTGCTTTACCCCTTGCCTGAATGGGAAATCATTGAGCAAAAGCTGTCGCGACTGTCGAGCATGAACCCGCAGGAACGCCGCGTGCAGCGGCTCTTATTGGGACATGCCAGTGAATGTCAGATGGATAACGCCGGGCGATTACTGATTGCTCCTGTGTTGCGGCAACATGCCGGTCTGACCAAAGAAGTGATGCTGGTCGGGCAGTTCAACAAGTTTGAACTGTGGGACGAAACGACCTGGTATCAACAGGTCAAGGAAGATATCGACGCTGAGCAGTCTGATTCCGCAACTTTATCGGAACGGCTGCAGGACTTGTCTCTATAAATATGATGGAAAATTATAAACATACAACGGTGTTGCTGGATGAGGCCGTCAACGGCCTGAATATTCGTCCGGATGGCATCTACATTGATGGCACTTTTGGTCGCGGTGGTCACTCGCGTTTGATCCTCTCCCAGCTTGGAGCGGAAGGACGTCTGCTGGCAATTGATCGCGATCCGCAGGCGATTGCTGTTGCGCAAACCATCGATGACCCACGCTTTTCCATCGTGCATGGACCTTTCTCTGCGCTGGCGGATTACGTTGCTGAGCGCGGCCTGACGGGCAAGATCGACGGGATTCTTCTCGATCTTGGCGTCTCTTCACCCCAACTTGATGATGCTGAACGCGGTTTCTCCTTTATGCGCGACGGCCCGCTGGACATGCGCATGGATCCCACGCGCGGTCAGTCTGCCGCCGAGTGGTTACAGACCGCAGATGAAGCCGATATCGCCTGGGTGATCAAAACCTTTGGCGAAGAACGTTTTGGCAAGCGTATCGCGCGCGCCATTGTTGAGCGCAATCGTATTGAGCCAATGACCCGCACGAAAGAGCTGGCCGAGGTGATTGCGGCGGCAACACCGGTGAAGGATAAACACAAACATCCCGCGACCCGTACCTTCCAGGCGGTTCGCATCTGGGTAAACAGTGAACTGGAGGAAATAGAGCTGGCGCTAAAAAGCTCGCTCGACGTGCTGGCCCCGGGAGGGCGGTTGTCCATCATCAGCTTCCATTCGCTGGAGGATCGTATTGTGAAACGCTTTATGCGTGAACAAAGCCGCGGTCCACAGGTGCCAGCAGGGCTGCCGATGACGGAAGAACAACTCAGGAAGCTGGGTGGCCGTCAGTTGCGAGCATTAGGCAAGTTGATGCCGGGCGAAGAAGAGGTGGCAGAGAATCCACGCGCCCGTAGTTCAGTGCTGCGTATCGCAGAGAGGACGAACGCATGATCGGCAGAGTGACAGAGACCCTAAGCAAAGTTAAGGATTCGTTAGGAAGCAACGAGCGCCATGCCTTGCCTGGCGTGATCGGCGACGATCTTTTGCGATTTGGGAAGCTGCCACTCTGCCTGTTCATTTGCATCATTGTGACGGCAGTAATGGTGGTGACGACAGCCCACCACACACGTTTATTGAGTGCGCAACGCGAGCAGATGGTACTGGAACGCGATGCGCTGGATATTGAATGGCGAAATCTGATCCTTGAAGAAAACGCGCTCGGCGATCACAGCCGGGTCGAGCGGATCGCAACAGAAAAGCTGCAATTGCAGCATGTTGATCCTTCCCAGGAAAATATCG
>OKVS01000586.1_pt1 | contig 10809 bp, 15 predicted proteins | sample 1606911 | NCBI WGS metagenome assembly OKVS01 (sample SAMN03281016, study PRJEB24777) | human gut metagenome | isolation source: fecal sample PR161 from 1 month old female Malay infant, caesarean... | reverse complement strand
TGTTAGCCACCCGTTTGGCTATCCGTCGTCTTCCTGGCCGGTGCGGTTTCCGCGGTGGTGGGGATCGTGGTGACGCTGGTGGCGTTCGCAGAACGTGAGTCGTTGTTGCCGGGTGGCCGGCTGCGCCTTACCCGGCCTACGGTTCAAAGCCGTTGTAGGCCCGGTAAGGCGCAGCGCCACCGGGCAAAATATCAGGCAACCAGCCAGAAAATCGCCAGCGCAATCAGTAATGCAATAAACATCAATCCCGGACGCGCAGAAAGTGTTCTGAAGGTCTCCACGACCGGCGCAAACAGTGGGCTGTAGATCGGCTGAATATTTCTCACCTCCGGTACGCCGCCTTCGCGCTCGGCGCGGCGAACAAAGATCTGGTTGAGCAGATCCTGCACCTGCGCGGTGGTCAGTACCGTTTGCGGCGTGGCCTGCCAGTTCTGCTGGGCATAATCCCGAATCACCTCGAACTCGTGCGGCTCAAGCGGCTGTTTCAGCGCGGCCTGCACAGTATGCAGGGTAGGGGCGCTCTGGGTGCTGAGCGTCTGGCGCGCCTGGAGCCAGGTCACCAGATGGGTAAACTGTTTGGCCGGGATCAGCTCGCCTGCCTTCACGCCCGACAGCTCCAGCATGGATTGCCAGATAAGCTTCGTCGGCTCGCCGGTGGCCGCGGCCAGCTTTGTCAGCCATCTGCTTGAGCGTATTGTGCTCGGCGGGCAGCAGCGGGCGCTCGGTCGCCGGGCGCACCTGCGGCTGCGGAATCGACAGCTCATTGTTCTGCAGCAGCGTCAGCACGGTTTTGAGCTGGTCGGGCGTCAGTTGGCCCAGCGCGGTCTGACCATACTGCTGGCGAATAAAATCACTCACCGCCTGGCGGTTATTTCCCTGGCCCAGCAGCTCCGTCAGCTGAGAAACAATCTGGCGCGTGGTGTGGTTCTGCTGCGCGGTCGTAATACGCTGGTTGAGATTTTGCTCGGCGGCAGGGAAATGGCGCGACTGCAGCGGTGCGTCGTTCCTCACACCTAAATCATGCTTTACCCCGGCCCAGACTTCCGCGTTTTGCTGCGAAGTCAGCGCTATCAGGCGCGTGATCAGTCGCTCCAGCACGGTGCGCTGTTGCGTGGATAGTGGCTGTTCACCGGCAACGTTTGGCGTGACAGGGCCTTCACCCGGAGGGCGTGGCGGCGTACCTGAAATGGGCTGCATCGTCAAAAATCCTTAAAGTCAAAACTCAGCGTAAACCCGGCATACGTATATGCCTGGCGGCCAGATTATGGCACACTTGGCAGGTTTTCTTCCTCTCAAACAGGTACTCAGACGTGAAAATCCTCGTTGATGAAAATATGCCTTACGCCCGCGAGCTGTTTAGCCGCCTCGGCGACGTTAAGGCTGTCCCTGGTCGCCCGATCCCGGTTAACGAACTGGATGACGCAGACGCGCTGATGGTGCGCTCGGTGACCAAAGTAAATGAGGCGTTGCTTGCCGGTAAAGCGATTAAGTTTGTCGGAACCGCAACGGCAGGGACCGATCATGTGGATGATCAGTGGCTGAAGCAGGCCGGAATCGGTTTTTCCGCCGCGCCGGGCTGTAACGCCATTGCCGTCGTGGAATACGTTTTCTCCTCGCTGCTGATGCTGGCCGAGCGCGACGGGTTTGCGCTGAAAGACCGCACCGTGGGGATTGTCGGCGTGGGTAACGTCGGCGGACGCCTGCAAAAGCGCCTGGAAGCGTTAGGGATCCGCACGTTGCTGTGCGATCCGCCGCGCAAAGACAACGGCGATGATGGGGATTTCCGTTCGCTGGACGAGCTGGTTGAACAGTGCGACGTGCTGACGTTCCACACGCCGCTGTTTAAAGAGGGGCCGTATAAGTCTCTGCATCTGGCCGATGAGGCGTTAATTCGCCGTCTGAAGGCTGGCACTATTCTGATAAATGCCTGCCGTGGTCCGGTAGTCGATAACGCCGCGCTGCTGACGTGTCTGAACGAAGGACAAGACCTCAGCGTGGTGTTGGACGTCTGGGAGCCGGAGCCGGACCTCAACGTTGAACTGCTAAATAAGGTTGATGTGGGCACGGCGCATATCGCTGGTTATACCCTCGAAGGGAAAGCCCGCGGTACGACGCAGGTCTTCGAAGCCTACAGCGCCTTTATCGGCCATCCGCAGCAGGTGGCGCTGGATACCTTACTCCCCGCGCCTGAATTTGGCCGCATTACCCTTCACGGCCCGCTCGATCAGGCAACGCTGAAAAGGCTGGTGCATTTGGTGTATGATGTGCGCCGCGATGATGCGCTGCTGCGTAAAGTGGCGGGGATCCCGGGTGAATTTGATAAGCTGCGCAAGAACTACGTTGAGCGCCGCGAGTGGTCTTCCCTGTATGTGATGTGCGACGACGCAGCGGCTGCGACGTTGCTCAAGAAACTGGGTTTTAACGCCGTTCATCACCCGGCGCATTAATGTCTTCTTAATGCTCCCTGTCGGATACGCCGACAGGGACGCTTTTTTATTTCTGGAGTAAACCACCATGTCTGAAGGCTGGAACATTGCCATTTTAGGTGCCACGGGTGCCGTGGGCGAAGCCCTGCTCGAAACGCTTGCCGAGCGTCAGTTCCCGGTGGGCGACATCTATGCGCTGGCGCGTACCGACAGCGCGGGTGAGCATCTGCGTTTTGGCGGTAAATCCGTGATGGTTCAGGATGCGGCCGCGTTTGACTGGACCCAGGCGCAGCTGGCGTTTTTTGCCGCAGGTGCTGAAGCCACGGCGTCTTATATTGAAGAGGCGACCAATTCGGGCTGCCTGGTGATCGACCTGAGCGGTCTGTTCTCCCTGGAGCCGGACGTGCCGCTGGTGGTCCCGGACGTTAATCCGTTTGTGCTGGCTGACTACCGCAACCGTAACGTTATCGCGGTACCGAACAGCCTGACCAGCCAGCTGCTGACCGCGCTGAAGCCGCTGATTGACGACGGCGGCCTGTCGCGCATTACCGTCACCAGCCTGCTGTCCGCGTCGGCGAACGGTAAAAAGGCCGTTGACGCGCTGGCCGGGCAGAGTGCGAAGCTGCTGAACGGCATCCCGATCGACGAAGATGATTTCTTTGGCCGCCAGCTGGCGTTCAACATGCTGCCGCTGCTGCCGGATCGTGAAGGTTCCGTGCGCGAAGAGCGTCGTCTCGTCGACGAAGCGCGCAAGATTCTGCAGGACGAGGGGCTGATGATTTCCGCCAGCGTCGTGCAGTCCCCGGTCTTCTACGGCCACGCGCAGATGGTCGGTTTTGAAGCCCTGCGCCCGCTGGCGGCAGAGGAAGCGCGCGACGCGTTTGGCCGCGGTGAAGATATCGTCCTTTCCGAAGAGAGCGAGTTCCCGACCCAGGTGGGCGACGCTACCGGCAGCGCGCATCTTTCCGTTGGCTGCGTGCGTAACGACTACGGTATGCCGGAGCAGGTCCAGTTCTGGTCCGTCGCCGATAACGTGCGCTTCGGCGGCGCGCTGATGGCGGTCAAGATCGCCGAGAAGCTGGTGCAGGAGTATTTGTACTGATGTCCGAAGTGGATCAAAAGCCGGTTCATAAAATTGCCCTCGGTATTGAGTACGATGGCAGTAAATATTATGGCTGGCAGCGTCAGAATGAGGTGCGCAGCGTTCAGGAAAAGCTGGAGAAAGCGCTCTCTCAGGTGGCAAACGAGCCGATAAACGTCCTGTGCGCGGGGCGTACGGACGCGGGTGTTCATGGCACGGGGCAGGTGGTTCACTTTGAAACCACCGCCGTGCGTAAGGATGCCGCCTGGACGCTGGGTGTAAATGCGAATTTACCTGGTGACATCGCGGTGCGTTGGGTGAAAGCTGTGCCGGATGATTTTCACGCGCGCTTCAGCGCAACGGCGCGTCGCTATCGCTATGTCATCTACAACCAGCGTCTGCGCCCCGGCGGTGTTAAGCCAGGGCGTGACGCATTTTTATGAACCGCTGGATGCAGAACGTATGCATCGCGCGGCGCAGTGTCTGATTGGTGAAAATGACTTTACGTCGTTTCGTGCGGTGCAGTGTCAGTCCCGTACGCCGTGGCGTAACGTCATGCACATTAACGTCAGTCGTTTTGGCGCGTATGTGGTGGTGGATATCAAAGCCAATGCCTTTGTACATCATATGGTGCGGAATATTGTGGGCAGCCTGATGGAAGTGGGCGCCGGACACCAGCCGGAGAGCTGGATTGCAGAACTGCTGGCAGCGAAGGACAGAACGCTTGCGGCAGCAACGGCGAAAGCGGAAGGGCTTTATCTGGTCTCGGTAGACTATCCGGATCGGTTTGACCTGCCAAAACCGCCAATGGGCCCGCTGTTTTTAGCGGACTAAACAAAGGTGCAATTAAGGCTTAGACAATATGGACGTAATACGTTTTCTGATTGATTTCATTCTGCATATTGATGTTCACCTGGCGGAGCTGGTCGCGCAGTACGGCGTCTGGGTTTACGCCATTCTGTTCCTGATTCTGTTCTGTGAAACCGGTCTGGTCGTTACCCCGTTCCTGCCGGGAGACTCGCTGCTGTTTGTGGCCGGTGCGTTGTCGGCGCTGCCCACCAATGATTTAAACGTGCATCTGATGGTGGTGTTGATGGTGATTGCCGCGATTGTCGGGGATGCGGTCAACTATACGATTGGCCGGGTGTTCGGTGAGCGGTTGTTCAGTAATCCGGACTCGAAAATTTTCCGCCGCAGCTATTTAGACAAGACCCATGCCTTCTATGAACGTCATGGCGGAAAAACCATTATCCTTGCGCGTTTTGTGCCTATTGTGCGCACATTTGCACCGTTTGTGGCGGGAATGGGCCATATGTCCTATCGTCATTTTGCAATGTATAACGTGGTGGGCGCACTGCTTTGGGTGTTGCTCTTTACCTACGCAGGCTACCTGTTTGGCGACTTGCCGGTGGTTCAGGAAAACCTTAAGTTACTGATTGTAGCGATTATTGTGCTTTCCGTACTGCCTGGCGTTATCGAAATCATTCGTCACAAACGCGCGGCAGCAAAGCAAGCGAAGTAAATGCACGCTGGCGGTTCGACCACTTTTTTATCCAAAGTTTCGGGCTGTTATGTTTTAATGTGCAACATTCATGGTCTGTTGGAGGCAAAAATGGCATTATTCGCCTCTTATAGCAAAACTGGCATACGACCAGGTTCAGGCAGAAAGGTTATCAATGAGCTGGATTGAACGAATTAAAAGCAACATTACCCCGACGCGCAAAGCGAGCATTCCTGAAGGGGTATGGACGAAGTGTGATAGCTGCGGCCAGGTTCTGTATCGCGCAGAGCTGGAACGCAATCTCGAGGTGTGTCCGAAGTGTGACCACCACATGCGTATGTCGGCGCGCAACCGCCTGCATAGCCTGCTGGACGAAGGTTCTCTGGTAGAACTGGGCAGCGAGCTTGAGCCAAAAGACGTGCTGAAGTTCCGCGATTCGAAAAAAATACAAAGATCGTCTGGCCTCTGCACAGAAAGAGACCGGCGAGAAAGACGCGCTGATCGTCATGAAGGGCACCCTGCACGAGATGCCGGTGGTTGCCGCTGCGTTTGAGTTCTCCTTTATGGGCGGCTCAATGGGCTCCGTGGTCGGCGCGCGTTTCGTGCGTGCCGTAGAGCAGGCGCTGGAAGACAACTGCCCGCTGATCTGCTTCTCCGCCTCCGGTGGTGCGCGTATGCAGGAAGCGCTGATGTCCCTGATGCAGATGGCGAAAACCTCTGCGGCGCTGGCGAAAATGCAGGAGCGCGGTCTGCCGTACATCTCGGTACTGACCGACCCAACCATGGGTGGCGTCTCCGCAAGCTTCGCGATGCTGGGTGACCTGAACATCGCTGAGCCAAAAGCGCTGATCGGCTTTGCCGGTCCTCGCGTCATCGAGCAGACCGTTCGTGAAAAACTGCCGCCGGGCTTCCAGCGCAGTGAGTTCCTCATTGAGAAAGGCGCTATCGATATGATCGTCCGCCGTCCGGAAATGCGCCTGAAACTGGCCAGCATTCTGGCGAAGCTGATGAATCTGCCAGCGCCTAACCCGGATGAGCCGCGCGAAGGCGTGGTGGTACCGGATCAGGAACCCGAGGCCTGATAACTGAAAAGGGCAGGGCCAGATGGCGCTGCCCTTTTGCTTTATAACCTGTTAATGACAACCGGGCATTATGGAAAATAAAAGCATTCCCCAAGCCACGTCGCCCCTGGCCGCGTGGCTTTCTTATCTGGAAAACCTGCACAGTAAAACCATCGATATGGGCCTTGAGCGCGTAAGCCAGGTTGCCGCGCGTCTCGACGTGCTGAAACCGGCTCCGTTCGTGTTCACCGTTGCAGGTACTAACGGTAAAGGGACGACCTGCCGTACGCTGGAGTCAGTCCTGATGGCTGTGGGGTACAAGGTTGGCGTTTACAGCTCACCGCATCTGGTGCGCTATACCGAGCGCGTGCGGGTGCAGAACACCGAGCTGGCGGAATCTGCCCATACGGCGTCGTTCGCGGCTATCGAAGCGGCGCGCGGGGAAACCTCATTAACCTATTTTGAATACGGCACCCTGTCGGCGCTGTGGCTGTTCAAACAGGCGCAGCTGGACGTGGTGATCCTGGAAGTGGGGCTGGGCGGGCGTCTGGATGCCACCAATATGGTGGATGCGGACGTGGCGGTGGTCACCAGCATCGCGCTGGATCATACCGACTGGCTGGGCCCGGACCGTGAAAGCATTGGCCGCGAGAAGGCCGGTATTTTCCGGGCGAATAAGCCCGCCGTGGTGGGCGAGCCGGACATGCCGCATACCATTGCCGACGTGGCGAAAGAGAAGGGCGCACATCTGTTGCGCCGAGGCGTTGACTGGCAGTATGAGTTGCAGGGCAACGGCTGGCGCTTTAGCGATGCGCAGGGCGTGCTGGAGAATCTGCCGCTGCCGCAGGTACCGCAGCCGAACGCGGCAACCGCGCTGGCGGCACTGCGCGCCAGCGGATTAGCTGTAAGTGAGCAGGCGATCCGTGACGGCATTCAGAATGCGCTGCTGTCGGGGCGTTTCCAGATAGTCAGCGAGTCACCGCGTCTGATCCTCGACGTGGCGCACAACCCGCATGCGGCGGCGTATCTCGCAGGACGTCTCAAATCGTTACCAAAAACCGGGCGCGTGCTGGCGGTTATCGGTATGCTTCATGATAAAGATATCGGCGGCACGCTGGCCTGCATGGAGAGTGTGGTCGATAGCTGGTATTGTGCTCCTCTGGAGGGGCCGCGCGGTGCGACTGCTGAGCAGTTGATGGAACATCTCGGCAAAGGTGCAATCTACAGTAGCGTGGCGCAGGCCTGGCATGCCGCGATGGCGGATGCTAAACCAGAAGATACCGTGCTGGTGTGTGGCTCTTTCCACACGGTGGCACATGTCATGGAAGTGATGGACGCGGGGAGAACCGGTGGCGAGTAAGTTTCAGAACCGTTTAACAGGAACCATTGTGCTGGTCGCGCTCGGGGTGATTATTCTTCCCGGGCTGCTCGACGGGCAGAAAAAACATTATCAGGACGAGTTTGCAGCCATTCCGCTGGTGCCGAAGCCGGGCGACCGCGATGAGCCGGATATGCTGCCCGCGGCGACTCAGGCGCTGCCTGCTCAGCCGCCGGAAGGGGCGGCGGAAGAAGTTCGCGCGGGCGATGCCGCTGCACCGTCACTCGACCCGTCGCGTCTGGCGGCGAATAACAACATCGAGATCGATCCGGTACCGGTAGAGAAGCCTAAGCCTGTCGAAAAACCGAAGCCGGTAGAGAAACCGCAGCCGAAGCCTCAGCAACAGCGAGATAAAGCAGCAGAGCAGCTGGCTGCAGCGTCTGAAACTCCACCACCTGCGAAGCAAGACGCAGCGCCGACCGGCAAAGCCTACGTTGTGCAGCTGGGGGCGCTGAAAAACCGCCGATAAAGTCAACGAGGTTGTGGGTAAACTGCGCAGTGCGGGCTATCGCGTTTACACTTCACCTTCCACGCCGGTGCAGGGTAAAATCACCCGTATCCTCGTGGGGCCGGAGGCGTCGAAAGACAAGCTGAAAGGGTCGCTGGGCGAGCTGAAGCAGATCTCCGGGCTGAGTGGTGTGGTGATGAGCTACAGCGCGAACTAAGTACGACCTGCTCCTTTAGAGAGAGGCGATAAGGCCACGGCGTTGAACATTTTTTCAGCGCCTTTTTTATTTACGCGCGGGAAGGAAATCCCTACGCAAACGTTTTCTTTTTCTGTTAGAATTCGCCCCGAACTGGATGACAGGGCGTTAAATCGTGGGACACATATGGTCTGGATTGATTACGCCATCATTGCGGTGATTGGTTTTTCCTGTCTGGTTAGCCTGATCCGTGGCTTTGTTCGTGAAGCGTTATCGCTGGTGACTGGGGTTGTGCTTTCTTTGTTGCCAGTCATTACTACACTTACCTGGCTGTCTGGTTCACGGGCTTTGAAGATGAACTGGTCCGAAATGGAATCGCCATCGCGGTGCTGTTTATCGCGACGCTGATTGTCGGCGCTATCGTGAATTACGTGATAGGTCAGCTGGTCGAGAAAACCGGTCTGTCAGGAACGGACAGGGTACTCGGGATCTGTTTCGGGGCATTACGAGGCGTGCTGATTGTGGCCGCGATCCTGTTCTTCCTGGATACCTTCACCGGGTTCTCCAAAAGCGAAGACTGGCAAAAATCGCAGCTCATTCCAGAGTTCAGCTTCATCATCAGATGGTTCTTTGACTATCTGCAAAGCTCGTCGAGTTTTTTGCCCAGGGCATAAACCCTGAGATGTGGCTTAACGAGGAAAAGACGAATGTGCGGTATTGTCGGTATCGCCGGTTTCATGCCGGTAAACCAGTCGATTTATGACGCGTTAACGGTGCTTCAGCACCGTGGGCAGGATGCTGCGGGTATCATCACCATTGATGCAAACAACTGCTTCCGTTTACGTAAGGCCAATGGCCTGGTAAACGATGTGTTTGAAGCCCGCCATATGCAGCGTCTGCAAGGTAATATGGGGATCGGTCACGTTCGTTATCCTACTGCTGGCAGTTCCAGCGCCTCTGAGGCACAGCCTTTCTACGTCAACTCACCGTATGGCATCACGCTTGCCCATAACGGCAACCTGACCAACGCTCATGAGCTGCGTAAGAAGCTGTTCGAAGAGAAACGTCGCCACATTAACACCACCTCTGATTCAGAAATCCTGCTCAATGTGTTCGCCAGCGAGCTGGATAACTTCCGTCACTACCCGCTGGAAGCAGACAATATCTTCGCTGCCATTGCCGCGACCAACCGCCAGATCCGCGGTGCGTACGCCTGCGTCGCGATGATCATCGGTCACGGCATGGTCGCCTTCCGCGATCCAAACGGCATTCGTCCGCTGGTGCTGGGCAAGCGCGACCTCGGCGATGGCCGTACCGAATATATGGTTGCCTCTGAGAGCGTGGCGCTGGATACCCTGGGCTTCGAATTCCTGCGCGACGTTGCGCCGGGCGAAGCGGTGTATATCACCGAGAAGGGCCAGCTGTTCACCCGTCAGTGTGCCGACAACCCGGTCAGCAACCCGTGCCTGTTTGAATACGTCTATTTTGCCCGTCCGGATTCGTTCATCGACAAGATCTCCGTCTACAGCGCGCGCGTCAATATGGGCACGAAGCTTGGCGAGAAGATTGCCCGCGAGTGGGACGATCTCGACATCGACGTGGTGATTCCTATCCCGGAAACCTCCTGCGATATCGCCCTGGAGATCGCCCGCATTCTGGACAAGCCGTACCGTCAGGGCTTCGTGAAGAACCGCTACGTTGGCCGCACGTTTATCATGCCGGGTCAGCACCTGCGCCGTAAGTCCGTTCGCCGTAAGCTGAACGCCAACCGCGCGGAATTCCGCGACAAGAACGTTCTGCTGGTGGATGACTCCATCGTTCGCGGCACCACCTCTGAGCAGATTATCGAGATGGCGCGCGAAGCGGGTGCGAAGAAAGTCTACCTGGCGTCTGCCGCGCCGGAGATTCGCTTCCCGAACGTATACGGCATTGATATGCCAACCGCCAACGAGCTGATTGCTCATGGCCGTGAAGTGGATGAGATTCGCCAGATCATCGGTGCCGACGGCCTGATTTTCCAGGATCTGAACGATCTCATCGACGCGGTGCGCGCCGAGAACCCGGAGATTCAGCAGTTCGAATGCTCCGTGTTCAATGGCGTCTACGTGACGAAAGACGTTGACCAGCAGTACCTCGACTACCTTGATTCGCTGCGCAACGACGATGCGAAAGCCGTTCAGCTGCAAAACGATCTCGAAAGCTTAGAGATGCACAACGAAGGTTAATCTCTCCGCAGGTGAGGGCGCTCGCCCTCACTTGCAACTCCCCGCAAAATCCTGCACAGTCAGCCCAGAATTCAGCAAGGGCGAAATCATGAAACGACTCATAATAGGCATCAGCGGTGCCAGCGGCGCGATTTACGGCGTACGCCTGCTACAGGTTTTGCGTAACGTGGCAGAAGTGGAAACGCATCTGGTGATGAGCCAGGCGGCGCGGCAAACCCTCTCCCTTGAAACGGATCTCTCCCTGCGCGATGTCCAGGCGATGGCGGACGTGGTTCACGATGCCCGCGATATCGCCGCCAGCATCTCCTCAGGCTCGTTTAAAACCGCCGGTATGGCTGATCCTGCCCTGTTCAATCAAAACGCTTTCCGGGATTGTGAACAGCTATACCGACACGCTGGTAACGCGCGCGGCGGACGTGGTTGCTGAAGGAGCGCCGCCCGCTGGTGCTCTGCGTGCGGGAAAACGCCGCTGCACCTGGGCCATCTGCGCCTC
>OKVS01000585.1_pt1 | contig 10818 bp, 6 predicted proteins | sample 1606911 | NCBI WGS metagenome assembly OKVS01 (sample SAMN03281016, study PRJEB24777) | human gut metagenome | isolation source: fecal sample PR161 from 1 month old female Malay infant, caesarean... | reverse complement strand
AGCTGATGCACGACGCCATCGGCCGCATCATGACTCTGCGCGACGAACTGAAAAGAGCGGTATCACTACGGATGCCTTCACCGTGCCGTATCCAACGCTGAACCTCGGGAGCCTGCACGGTGGCGATGCCTCTAACCGTATCTGCGCCTGCTGTGAGCTGCACATGGATATCCGTCCGCTGCCGGGCATGACGCTGAGCGATCTCGACGGCTTTGCTGACCGAAGCGCTGGCCCCGGTGAGTGAACGCTGGCCTGGCCGCCTGACGGTGTCTGAACTACATCCACCGATCCCGGGTTATGAATGTCCACCGGATCATCAGCTGGTTGAAGTGGTGGAAAAACTGCTCGGCGAGAAAACCGACGTGGTGAACTACTGCACCGAAGCGCCGTTTATTCAGACGCTGTGCCCGACGCTGGTACTTGGCCCAGGCTCCATCAACCAGGCGCACCAGCCAGATGAATACCTGGAAACCCGCTTCATCAAGCCCACCCGCGAACTGATTACCCAGGTTGTGCATCACTTCTGCTGGCATTAAAAATGCCCCTCACCCTAACCCTCTCCCTTTGGGGAGAGGGCAGGTGAGGGAGTAAATCCCGCGATCTCCGTCACATTCCCATAAGCATCTCTTATCTGACGCAATGCGAATTAAATTTCGTAAATTGCCCGCATTTATTCGTTTGCTGAACCGTTTTCGCAGCAATTGACGACGGGGGTTTTACGTGGCTTTATAAAGGGAGATGACAAAATAATGTCCAGAAGATTTTCGCCTGGGCATAAACAAAAATGATGGGGTGACTGGGTTTTTATGAACGAACAATATTCCGCGTTGCGTAGTAATGTCAGTATGCTCGGCAAAGTGCTTGGAGATACCATCAAAGATGCGTTGGGGGAGAACATCCTCGACCGCGTTGAAACCATCCGCAAGCTGTCTAAATCTTCCCGTTCAGGTAACGAGGCCAGTCGTCAGGAGCTGCTTACCACCTTGCAGAACCTTTCGAACGATGAGCTGCTGCCCGTTGCCCGCGCCTTCAGCCAGTTCCTGAACCTGGCCAACACCGCTGAGCAATACCACAGCATTTCGCCAAACGGCGAAGCGGCCAGCAACCCGGAAGTCATTGCCCGCACCCTTCGTAAACTGAAAGACCAGCCAGACCTCAACGAAGCCACCATCAAAAAAGCGGTGGAGTCCCTTTCGCTGGAGCTAGTGCTGACCGCACACCCAACCGAAATCACCCGTCGTACGCTGATCCACAAGATGGTGGAAGTAAACAGCTGCCTGAAGCAGTTGGATAACAAAGACATTGCCGACTACGAGCGCAACCAGTTGATGCGCCGTCTGCGCCAGCTGATCGCCCAGTCCTGGCATACCGATGAAATTCGTAAGCATCGCCCAAGCCCGGTCGACGAAGCCAAATGGGGCTTTGCGGTGGTGGAAAACAGCCTGTGGGAAGGGGTACCGAACTACCTGCGCGAGCTGAACGAACAGCTGGAAGCGAACCTGGGCTACCGCCTGCCGGTAGACTTTGTGCCGGTGCGCTTCACCTCCTGGATGGGCGGTGACCGCGACGGCAACCCGAACGTGACCGCGGAAATCACCCGTCACGTCCTGCTGCTGAGCCGCTGGAAAGCGACCGACCTGTTCCTGAAGGATATTCAGGTGCTGATCTCCGAGCTGTCGATGGTTGAAGCGACGCCGGAACTGCGCGCGCTGGCCGGTGAAGAAGGTGCCAGCGAGCCGTACCGTTTCCTGATGAAAAAGCTGCGCGGTCAGCTGATGGCCACCCAGGCGTGGCTGGAAGCGCGCCTTAAAGGCCAGCGCCTGCCGAAGCCGGAAGGTCTGCTGAGCCAGAACGAACAGCTCTGGGAGCCGCTGTACGCCTGCTATAAATCACTCCAGGCCTGTGGCATGGGCATCATCGCCAACGGCGAACTGCTCGACACCCTGCGCCGCGTGAAGTCTTTCGGCGTACCGCTGGTGCGTATCGACGTGCGTCAGGAAAGTACCCGCCATACCGAAGCGCTGGGCGAGCTGACCCGCTATCTCGGCATCGGCGACTATGAAAGCTGGTCAGAAGCCGACAAACAGGCGTTCCTGATCCGCGAATTGAACTCCAAGCGCCCTCTGCTGCCGCGCAACTGGGAGCCAAGCAACGACACCCGCGAGGTGCTCAACACCTGTAAAGCGATCGTCGATGCGCCGAAAGGATCGGTGGCCGCCTACGTGATCTCCATGGCGAAAACCCCGTCCGACGTGCTGGGCGTTCATCTTCTGCTGAAAGAAGCGGGCATCGACTACGCCCTGCCAGTCGCCCCGCTGTTTGAGACCCTCGACGACCTGAACAACGCCAACGACGTCATGACCCAGCTGCTGAACATCGACTGGTATCGCGGCTTTATTCAGGGCAAGCAGATGGTAATGATTGGCTATTCCGACTCCGCGAAAGATGCGGGCGTGATGGCGGCGTCCTGGGCGCAGTATCAGGCTCAGGATGCGCTGATCAAAACCTGCGAGAAAGCCGGTATCGAGCTGACCCTGTTCCACGGTCGCGGAGGCTCCATTGGCCGCGGTGGCGCGCCTGCTCACGCGGCGCTGCTCTCTCAACCGCCGGGAAGCCTGAAAGGCGGCCTGCGCGTGACCGAGCAGGGCGAGATGATCCGCTTCAAGTATGGCCTGCCGGAAGTGACCATCAGCAGCCTGTCGCTCTATACCAGCGCGATCCTGGAAGCGAACCTGCTGCCACCGCCGGAGCCAAAAGAATCCTGGTGCCGCATCATGGACGAGCTGTCAGATATTTCCTGCGATCTGTACCGCGGCTACGTGCGTGAAAACAAAGATTTTGTCCCTTACTTCCGCTCGGCCACGCCTGAACAGGAGCTGGGTAAACTGCCGCTGGGCTCGCGTCCTGCAAAGCGTCGCCCGACCGGTGGCGTTGAATCCCTGCGCGCCATTCCATGGATCTTCGCCTGGACGCAGAACCGCCTGATGCTGCCCGCCTGGCTGGGTGCCGGTGCCGCGCTGCAAAAAGTGGTGGAAGACGGCAAACAGAACGAACTGGAAACCATGTGCCGCGACTGGCCCTTCTTCTCAACGCGTCTGGGGATGCTGGAGATGGTCTTCTCTAAAGCCGACCTGTGGCTGGCGGAATACTACGATCAGCGCCTGGTGAAGCCAGAGCTGTGGCCGCTGGGTAAAGAGCTGCGCGACCTGCTGGAAGGCGACATCAAAGTGGTGCTGGATATCGCCAACGACTCCCACCTGATGGAAGACCTGCCGTGGATCGCCGAGTCAATCCAGCTGCGTAACATCTACACCGACCCGCTGAACGTTTTACAGGCTGAACTGCTGCACCGTTCCCGTCTGGCGGAAGAGGAAGGTAAAGAGCCGGATCCTCGCGTTGAACAGGCACTGATGGTGACGATTGCGGGCGTTGCGGCGGGTATGCGTAACACTGGGTAATGCTTTATGCCGGGCAGGCGTTTTTAGCGCCGCCCGGCACGTTTCGGTAGTCTTCTCATGTATTCCGATATCACCCAAATTTTGACTGACCTGGTGAACCGTACGTTACCGCTGGGCCAGATTCATTTCTCAGCGCTGGCTGAACAGCATCCCCGAACCTCTCCCTGCCTCGTCATTACCCTTGCTACCCCCTGTGAGGCGATATTTTCATCCTTTGGGCACATCACGCTTCCACCGCCTAACGCCCTGAGCATACATTTCGGTAAGCAGCAGCTGACTCTCGATTTACAGCGTGACAACGCGTTTTTGCAGCAGCTACAGGTTCCCCGGCGTGGCCCGCGAACGGGTGCTTTTCTTCTGCAAGCGCTCACCGAATTACAGATGCAGCCAGACGAGCAAGACACAGCCATGCTGGTGGTATTAAGCTTGCTCAGCCACTGCCGGGATCTGCTTGGCAGTGACATCCACACCGCTAACCGTAGCCGGGCGCTATTCGAAGCCGTTCGTAGCTATATCGAAGAAAATTACGCCTCTTCGTTAACGCGCGAATCCGTAGCACAGGCGTTCTACATCTCGCCGAATTACCTTTCCCATCTCTTTCAGAAGATCGGCCACGTGGGGTTCAACGAGTATCTGACACAAACGCGGCTGGAACATGCCCGCCAGTTGCTGAAAGGCTACGATCTCAAAATTAAAGATATTGCCGCACGCTGCGGATTTCCTGACAGCAACTACTTTTGTCGCCTCTTTCGCAAGCACACCGAGCGTTCCCCTTCCGAATATCGTCGCCAGTATCACAGCCACCTTATCGCCAAAAAATAGCATTGTGATCGCTATCGCACTTCGCTAAGGACATTACATTTGTCCAGTATTTGGCAAAATTGACCTGTATCCGCCGCACTCAGCCGGGCCTTATCCTTTATTCAACCTTTCTGACTTAAGGAAAAATAATGGAACTGTATCTGGATACCGCGAACGTGGCGGAAGTGGAACGCCTTGCCCGCGTCTTCCCCATCGCGGGCGTCACCACCAACCCAAGCATCATTGCCGCCAGCCGTGAATCCATTTGGGACGTGCTGCCGCGGCTGCAAAAAGCCGTCGGGCCGGAGGGTACGCTGTTTGCTCAAACCATGAGCCGCGACGCCGAAGGCATGGTGGCGGAGGCCAAACGCCTGAGTAACGCCATCCCGGGTATTGTGGTGAAAATTCCGGTCACCGCGCAGGGGCTTATCGCCATTAAAGGGCTGAAAAGAGAGGGTATTACCACGCTGGGCACCGCCGTTTACAGCGCCGTTCAGGGTTTACTGGCCGCGCTGGCAGGCGCGAAATACGTTGCGCCGTACGTCAACCGCGTCGACGCACAGGGCGGCGACGGTATTGGCATGGTACAGGAACTGCAGTCCCTGCTGGAATTGCATGCGCCGGAAAGCATGGTGCTGGCTGCCAGCTTTAAAACACCGCGTCAGGCGCTGGACTGCCTGCTGGCCGGATGCGAGGCAATCACGATCCCCTTAGACGTAGCGCAACAAATGCTCGGTACCCCAGCGGTAGAGTCGGCCATAGAAAAGTTCGAGCAGGACTGGAAAAACGCGTTTGGTAACCTCAACCTCTAAGGGAGAACTGTTATGGACCGTATCATTCAATCGCCGGGGAAATATATCCAGGGCGCGGATGTGCTGACCCGTCTCGGCGACTATCTGAAACCCCTGGCAAACCGCTGGCTGATCGTCGGCGATAAGTTTGTGCTGGGTTTTGCCGAAGAGACCCTGCGCCAGAGTTTTAAAAAAGCCGAACTGCATGCCGAAATCGCGCCGTTTAGCGGCGAATGTTCGCAAAATGAAATCGATCGCCTGAAAAAGTTGGCCGACAGCGCCGACTGCCTGGCAGTACTGGGGATTGGTGGCGGTAAAACGCTTGATACCGCGAAAGCGCTGGCTCACTTTATGGACGTGCCGGTCGCCATTGCGCCGACTATCGCTTCCACCGACGCGCCGTGCAGCGCCCTTTCCGTTATTTACACCGACAGCGGCGAGTTCGATCGCTACCTGATGCTGCCGCACAACCCGAACATGGTCATTGTGGATACGCAAGTGGTAGCAGGTGCGCCTGCACGTCTGCTGGCCGCCGGGATTGGCGACGCGCTGGCGACCTGGTTTGAAGCACGCGCCTGCTCGCGCAGCGGCGCGACCACCATGGCCGGGGGTAAATGTACACAGGCGGCATTAGCGCTCGCCGAGCTGTGCTACAACACGCTGGTTGAAGAGGGTGAAAAAGCGATGCTGGCGGCGGAACAGCATGTGGTAACGCCTGCGCTGGAACGCATTATCGAAGCCAACACCTATCTCAGCGGCGTCGGCTTTGAAAGTGGCGGGCTGGCGGCTGCACACGCTATTCATAACGGCATGACGGCGGTGCCTGACGCGCATCACTTCTATCATGGGGAAAAAGTGGCGTTTGGTACGCTGACGCAGCTGGTGCTGGAAAACGCGCCGGTAGAAGAAATTGAGACCGTCGCGGCGCTTTGCCACAGCGTAGGGCTGCCGATCACCCTGGCACAGCTGAACATCAAAGAGGATATTCCGGCCAAAATGCGTCTGATTGCTGAAGCCTCTTGTGCGGAAGGAGAAACGATCCACAACATGCCGGGAGGCGTCACGCCGGATCAGGTGTATGCGGCGCTGCTGGTGGCAGACCAGTATGGACAGCGATTCCTGCAGGAGTGGGAGTAATAAAAAAAGCCGGGTGGCGCTGCGCTTACCCGGCCTACATGGCACTTTAATTTTGTAGGCCGGGTAAGGCGTAGCCGCCACCCGGCACAATGGCTACTTCACGTCAAACCGATCCAAATCCATCACCTTCGCCCATGCGGCAACGAAGTCACGGACAAACTTCTCGTGCGCATCGCTGCTGGCGTAAACCTCGGCCAGCGCGCGCAGGACGGCGTTCGAACCGAAGACCAGATCGGCGCGGGTCGCGGTGTATTTCACTTCACCGCTGGCGCGATCGCTACCGGCAAACAGCTCGTTTGAATCGTCGGTCGCTTTCCACTGCGTGTTCATGTCCAGCAGATTCACGAAGAAATCATTGCTCAGCACGCCTTCGCGGTTGGTGAACACGCCGTTCTTACTGCCATCAAAGTTCGTGCCCAGCACGCGCAGGCCGCCGATCAGCACCGTCAGCTCAGGTGCGGTCAGGGTCAGTTGCTGGGCTTTGTCGATCAGCAGCGACTCGGTGGTAGACACATCCACCTGCGCGCGATAGTTGCGGAAGCCGTCGGCAATCGGTTCGAGCAGGTTAAACATCTCGATATCCGTCTGATCCTGACGTGCATCCACACGGCCCGGCGTGAACGGCACGTTGATGTAAACGCCCGCGGCTTTCGCCGCCTGCTCAACGCCCACAACGCCCGCCAGCACGATGATATCCGCCAGCGAGGCTTTATTGGTGGTGCGCTGAACAGCTTCCAGAGCCGGTAACGCACGTACCGCCGCGGCGTTCACATCCCAGTCGCGCTGAGGTGCCAGCGCCAGACGCGCGCCGTTGGCGCCGCCGCGCTTGTCGCCACCGCGGAAGGTCGATGCAGACGCCCATGCCACGGAAACCAGCTCGCTCACGGAGAGGCCAGAGGCCGCGATTTCCGCTTTCAGGCTTTCAATGTCTTCCTGCGTCGGATGGAACACCGGCTGAGGCAGCGGATCCTGCCAAATCAGATCTTCTTTCGGCACTTCCGGGCCGATGTACCGCACTTTTGGCCCCATATCACGGTGGGTCAGTTTGAACCACGCGCGGGCGAAGGCTTCGTTAAAGGCCTGCGGATCGTTCAGGAAGCGACGGGAAATTTTCTCGAATTCCGGGTCGAAACGCAGCGTCAGGTCGGTAACCAGCATCGTTGGCTTACGTTTTTTGGACGGGTCGAACGGGTCAGGCATGATTTCCGGCGCATCCACGGCTTCAAACTGAATCGCTCCCGCCGGGCTGCGGGTCTGCACCCATTCGAATTTAAACAGGTTCTCGAAGAAGTAGTTGCTCCACTGGGTCGGGGTTTGTGACCAGATGACTTCCAGCCCGGAGGTAATGGCATCAGCGCCCACGCCCGTACCGTGCGTGCTGGCCCAGCCTAAGCCCTGCGCTTCAATCGGCGAGGCTTCCGGATCGGTACCTACGTGCGTGGCTTCACCCGCGCCGTGGGTTTTACCGAGCGTGTGACCACCGGCAATCAGCGCGACGGTCTCTTCGTCGTTCATACCCATGTTGCCAAAGGTGGCGCGGATTGCCGCAGCCGCAGACAGCGGTTCACCGCTGGCGTTTGGCCCTTCCGGGTTCACGTAAATCAGCCCCATTTCGGTGGCCGCCAGCGGGCGCTTCGCCAGTGCTTCCGGGTCACGGTGGGTCAGCCAGGCTTTTTCATCACCCCAGTTCACGTCCAGATCCGGTTCCCAGACGTCTTCACGACCGGCACCAAAACCGAAGGTACGGAAGCCGGAGTTTTCCAGCGCCACGTTACCCGCGAGGATAAACAGGTCGGCCCAGGAGATTTTTTGTCCGTATTTTTGCTTGATTGGCCACAGCAGGCGGCGCGCTTTATCCAGGCTGACGTTATCAGGCCAGGAGTTCAGCGGCGCAAAGCGCTGTTGGCCGCGTCCGGCGCCGCCGCGTCCGTCAACGGAGCGGTAAGTACCTGCCCCGTGCCAGGCCATGCGAATAAACAGACCCGCGTAGCTGCCCCAGTCGGCAGGCCACCACGGTTGAGAATCGGTTAACAGGGCTTTGAGATCGCCCTTGAGGGCGGAATAGTCGAGCTTGCTGAATTCTTTGCGGTAGTCGAAGTCTTCACCCAGAGGGTTCGAACGGTTGGAATGTTGGTTTAGAAGATCGATGCGGAGTTGTTTAGGCCACCACTCTTTGCTGCCGGTACCTGCGCCCGCGCTGTGATCGACGCCGCCCTGATGGAACGGACATTTGCCGGCGGATGCCGCGTTATTGGTCTCGTCTGACGTGCTCATCGCTATGCTCCCTTTACAGTGATACCGTTACGATATACACCACTAGCAATAAGATATAGTTGAATTAATCCACAGATTCGATAGTTAATACCTTTTAACTTTTTATATGATTAAAAAGCCCTCACTTTGTGAGGCTTTTTGCTGATTACGCCGGACGAACGCCCAGCGTATGACAAATGGCGTAGCTCATCTCCGCGCGGTTAAGCGTGTAGAAGTGGAAGTCTTTCACCCCTTCGCGGCTTAAGATCTTCACCATGTCCATCGCGATATTGGCCCCCACCAGCTTGCGGGTTTCCGCGTCATCGTCCAGCCCCTCGTACATTTTGGACATCCACAGCGGAATGCGAACGTTGGTCATATCGGCGAACTTCTTCGCCTGTTTGAAGTTAGAGACTGGCAGAATGCCCGGGATAATTTCGACGTCGATACCTGCCGAGACGCAGCGGTCGCGGAAGCGCAGATAGCTTTCCACGTCAAAGAAGAACTGGGTGATGGCGCGGTTGGCACCGGCCTCCACCTTACGCTTCAGGTTAAGCAAATCCGCCTGGGCGCTTTTCGCTTCCGGGTGGACTTCAGGGTAGGCGGCCACGGAGATATCAAAATCAGCAACGTCTTTCAGCAGCGCGACCAGATCGGTAGCGTACATGTCCGGCTTGCCGCTTCCCGGCGGCAGATCGCCACGCAGGGCCACAATGTGGCGAATGCCATTATTCCAGTAGTCCTGAGCAATGGCGCGCAGCTCATCGCGGGTGGCGTCAATACAGGTCAGATGCGGCGCTGCTTCCAGACCGGTTCTGTCCTTAATGCCTTTAATAATGCTGTGCGTGCGGTCGCGCTCGCCGGAGTTGGCGCCGTAGGTCACGGAGACAAACTTCGGCTTAAGGCTGCTCAGGCGATCGATAGAGCTCCACAGGGTTTGCTCCATTTCACTGGTGCGCGGCGGGAAAAATTCAAAAGAGACGTTAATCTGGCCGTTTACTTCGGCCAGGCTCTGATTCAGTGCTTCCCGCTGGTTGGCGTGAAAAAAGCTCATACCTTACCTCTATCTTTCGCGTGTCATTGTCTGTTGTGTTGTGAACTTCTATACGTTTAGACGTCCAGATGTAAAAATGACGGAAAAGCGGCGTGACGTCAACAGAAATAATCAACAATAACGGTGAGGAATGCTCAGGGAAGATGAAGGAAATTCATGATGGGGTGAGTGCGGTTGCTTGCCCTCACCCTGGCCCTCTCCCACCGGGAGAGGGAACATGCGGGATTACAGCAACTTAGCGAGACGATTGATGTCCGACTGGATCGCCCCGGCGGTGACATCGCGCCCTGCACCCGGGCCACGGATCACCAGTGGGTTATCGCGGTACCAGCGGGCTTTTCGATTGCAAAGACGTTATCGCACGGCAGCAGCGCCGCCCAGAGGATGTTTCAGGACGCACCGCCTCAACCCCCACACGCGCTTTACCGTTGGCCTCGAAACGCGCCACATAGCGCAGCACCAGCCCCATCTCGTTTGCGGCTTCCAGACGTTGCAGCATCTGCTCGTTCAGTTCATCACCGTTTTCAAAGAAGTGATCAATGGATCCTTCCTCGCAGCCTGCCGGCACCAGCGACTCGACGCGAACAGCGCCGGGTTCAATGTCATAACCGGCTTCACGCGCCAGGATCACCAGCTTACGCATCACATCTTTACCGGAAAGATCGACGCGGGGATCGGGTTCGGTTAGCCCCTGCTGCCACGCCTGATCCACCAGGTCGGTGAACGGTACGGTGCCGTCAAACTGCAGGAACAGCCAGGAGAGCGTGCCGGAGAAGATCCCGCTCAGCGCCAGAATACTGTCGCCGCTTTCAATCAGGTCACGCACGGTATGGTTAACCGGCAGGCCCGCGCCAACGGTGGCATTATAGAGCCAGTGGCGGCCGGTTTTTTCAAACGCGTCGTGGATCTGACGGTACTTATCGGTGCTGCTTGCCCCCGCCAGTTTGTTCGCACTGATGACGTGGAAACCGTGGCTGGCGAAATCAAGATACTGATCGGCAAGCTGTTCGCTGGCAGTAACGTCCAGCACCACCAGATCGTCATACGGGTGCGCGCGCATCCACAGGAACAGCGACTCTTCGTCCTGTTCAACCGCTTCATCATTAAAGAAGGCAAGTGCGCGGCTGGCATCCAGCCCCTCGTAGTTCAACAGACTGCGGCGGCTGTCCACCACCCCGGCGAGGATAAATTCAAAGCCGGTACGTGCTGAGAGCGTGACCTGCTCGCGCGCGAACAGCTCCAGCCAGCGAGAACCGATGTTGCCTTTACCGAACAGCACCAGACCGATACGTTTTTCCGCACGGAACAGAGAGGTATGCAGACC
>OKVS01000583.1_pt1 | contig 10838 bp, 10 predicted proteins | sample 1606911 | NCBI WGS metagenome assembly OKVS01 (sample SAMN03281016, study PRJEB24777) | human gut metagenome | isolation source: fecal sample PR161 from 1 month old female Malay infant, caesarean... | reverse complement strand
TTTTTGTTCGCCTTAACCATCCTGATATTTTGCTCTGGAGAACCATTTTCATCTCCAGCTTTTTCCAGAACAAGCTTTTCGCAATGGTAAAATTTTTGATCCCAGTAAGGCACGGTTTTTGGCCTTTTTTCGCCATTTCTGTTGGGCTCGGTTATTAGCATCAACAGCTTTTGTAATAGCGTCTGCCCCCGATTACGCTTGAACTTCACGTGAGATCGTCGAAGGACTGCGATTTCAGCGCAGTAGCTATCGCACGAATGCTCATTTTTGGCTGACAAAACCAGCTCGTATCTCCCTCGCGCTCAGACAGTGTCAGGTGAGCTACAGCCCGCTTACGCTCATGGGGGTTTTATGCCGCCAGTATCCCTTAACATAGTGAAGATCGTTCCGGGTTTTGAACCCAGGATATTCGCTATTTTCACTGAAGCCTGTTCCGTTCTTCCATAGTTCAAAAACAGAGGCTTTTTCCTCTGCTGTAAATGTTCGTCTCATTCAAAAAAACCTCCGCAACCCCATGTTTTCACATAACTGTTGCGTTGACCAATTGAATCTACAGCGGCTTTTTTTAATATGTCCCGTTCGTCGGTAACCCGCTTCAGCTCTTTCTGGAGACGGCGGATCTCGGCCTGAGCATCTGACTGTTCTTTATTAGTGGAAGAATCCGGACCGTAGTTCTTTATCCAGGCGTAAAGGCTGTGGGTGGTGATATCGAGACGCGTTGCAACGCTGGCAACAGAATAACCGCGATCAACAACCTGTTTGACTGCTTCAATTTTAAACTCTTCGGGATAACGCTTACCGCTCATGGGCACCTCTCTTTAAGCCATCTTAAATGACTCTGAGGTGTCTGTTAAACCCGTGGCGATTCACCTCGCGTCCTTCCGTTCAGTATAGCCTCAGTCCCTGACACCACCCGAGAACGGAATGACGTCCCCTTTCTCCCTCCCGGTGTTGCGTTCAAGCTCCCTGACATACTGCTGTAAAAGTATAAGGTTATGTAACAGCTCTACATTTTCAGCCATCATCTTTTTGATTTCTTCCCTCAGCTCATTTCTCTGACGGCGATACTTTTCTTTCAGCTTGATCTGCTGCTCAATGCCCTGCTCATCAACCGGCGCGGTGCCCTGGCACGTTTTTTTCAGACTGCGGATAGCCTCCCTGACCTGCCTGTACTCAGGACAGTTATAATTCAGGGTGCCGTTTGCCAGCCCCGCTCGTTTTTCCACAGCATACTGGCTGATACGCTCCCCTGATAACATCAGTTCCCTCAGGGCCTGCTCTGCTCTTGCCTGTGTTTTTTTAACCCCCGACTGTTCGTTCGTCATGCTCTATTCATCCTTTTCAAAAAAACGGACAGCATCTGCATAAAAATCTCTCTCAAGCATCAGAAAATCCCTGTCAGCCTGAGGAGCATTATTTCGCACGGCAATCTCCAGAAGGTTGTCATAATGAGCCATCCTGCGTTTCCACACGGGAACAGAATCAGCTCCGGCCAGCATGTTCTCACATCCCGGATTGCAGGACGCTGACTGAACAACCGCCTTAAACTCGCAGTCATGGCCATTCATGCAATAAAAACCGTTTCCAAGAGATACCAGTTTTTGCCCGCCTCGTTTAGCCATGCTCATCGCTTTTTTCAGTGTAGGAAACGTCATCTGATGTAAGTGCCCACCTCTCTGGGACATCAGTAACTTCCCGCCTTCGCCATAAAGCAGGCCTTCATGCTGATAAGAAACAGCCCTGGAAGCTGAGAGTTCGGTATCAACCCTTTCAATCTCGGCAGCGAATGCCTGAGGGATCGCCCGGCTAAAATGCGAAGCGTTGAGTGCACCGGACATATACCACTCCGTCATGCCTCTGATTAAGTGCTTAAACTGCCGGATAAGATCATTAGTAGAAATCAGATCAAGACGCCTGAGGTGTACAGCAAGTGAACGGCGAAACTGATGGGTTCGCAATGGCCAGAAAGCCCCCTCCCGAATCTCCATCGCAACGCGTTCATCATCACGTATGTTTGGATTTAAAAGCCTGAACTCATCAATATGGTCACGTCGGATGAACAGATGGTGTCTTTTCACAAATTTCTTTGCCCACTCAGTCTGGCGCTGCGTCCCCATAAAAGAGAGTTTTTGCTCCGAGAACCACGACCTGATATTTAAAGACAATGGAACATTGTCCAGCGTCTTCCCGTCCAGGCCTGTCATGATTTGATTAATTCTGCGTAAATGCTGAAAAGGCTTTTCCACATAGCGACAAACAACCCAGTCTTCGTGACTTCCACCTTCCGGGGCGAACTTATGCAACACCGAACGAAGTCCCAGGATATCACCATCATAAATCAGTGAACCGTGCATCACGCCAAGCACTTCGCTGTGTCTCATCCCCGACATGGCCTGTATCACATTCATGACTTTTAACGTCAGCTCAAAATGCCAGGTGTTCAGCTTTATGTGATCAACGCCAATAAAATCAGATCTCCAGCGCTTATTTTTATGTACCGAGAACCAGCCCTGCATCCCGGGGCCAAGTGTCGCGAAAAGCGCCCGAATTTCCCCGGCAACAATATTGTAGTAATACGCGGCCCGGTAATCCGGTATGCTTTTTGCTGTCCCTCTTTTACGGGCTTCCAGCATCGACGTATAGTAAGGCGAATCATAAAAACCGTTTATGATAGCGCACAGCCGGGAAAACCCGTCAAAATCGAAATCACTGATTTCAGCATCCAGTTCAGTAATCAGCCCTTCCCAGACAGACATCATAAGACTGAAAGGCATACAATATGTCTGGTTTGAATCATCCACACTGTTGTAACTGTCGAAGCTAATATCAGGAAAGTAACCGTATTTTCGAAGACGGGTATGACCTGTCAGCGAGATATCCGCCAGGTCCATAAAGTAATTACGTAATGTTCTTTCAGAACGCTTCCTGCCGTGCTCATCCTCCTCCTTCATCTTTACAATGAAAGCATTCCGGACAAGCGGAAAACGAAGCTGAAACAGACTGCGATACCCCATAGACTCAATAATACGGGCTCCCGCCACAATGTTTGCACATTTCCGGATCAGTGACTGCGTCTTCGCGGTCCTGCCGACAATCCAGAGCAGGCTGGCTGAGATGATTTTGGCTTCAAGACGCAGTTCAGGATCCCGTATGCCTGAAAAATTAACGGTTCTTAACGTTTCACCAATATGGGTTCTGACATAGCGATTGGTCCAGACATCATCCCTGAAATAAATATTCAGCGTCTCCTCATTGATAAAACGCATATCATGTTCATCTGAGCTGGCGATAACCAGGCAGTTATTCAGACGTTCAAAGCTTTTGTTTTCTAGTGCCTCACAGATGATATCCTCAGTCGGAAACTCATCCCCTGAACGAAGCGGCGTTCCGGCAGGAAACTCCGCCATTCGACTACGGCTTACCTCTTTTTTCTTCAAATCTGCCATACCGGAGCCACACCTTCTCGCTGAAGTTTAACGCGCGCTTTTTTCAGGGTCGCCTCATCTACCAGCCCAAGCCGTAAATCAATCTTCAGGAGTAACGTTTCATAACGCTCCACAGCATTGACCGAACCGATGTACAACGGTTTTCCATACTCGATAGCATGCCTGAATGACAGCAGGAGCCATACAGACTCCAGCGTTTCCACAACGCAACTTTTTGAACATTCGACACAATGAGAAAAATCCGCACAAGCCTTTGGTGTCCGGCCAAATCGTTTTTGCTTTTTTATAAAGCGCAATTCAATATCTGTAGGCGGCTCCTGCGATCGACATCCCAGGCCATTCAATAAAAGATCCACACCCTCATCGCTTCCACGCAGATCGATCCCCAGCTCATCAGCAACTTTTACCCGCTCGGATAACGCACGTGTCGCAATCCCCTGATTCATAAGCGTATCAAGTGCAGCACTGAAGTTTTCCTTCGCCCCCTGTGGGTTACCTGCAGCATAATTCCGCCTGTAAGTGCCCCAGTTATGCTGTGCTTTTTCCGCCGTAATCAGACCATTCTTTAATGTTCTGTCCGTATACTGCTCAGACGTTTTGCGCAAGCCAGAAACGGTAATTGATGGAAGCGAGGGATTAAGCTGCCGCATCGTGGCCCACGCCCCCTCAGAGTTAGAAAATTTAGTCAGATGACTGGGATTAAGAGAATAAAGCTTACGGAATTTCACCTGCGGCTCACTCAGAAACAGCGCCTGTACCGGAGGGAAGTTATCTGCGGAAACCAGATAGTTAACGATGTCGTCCCTGAGCCTGATAAAAGACAGAAACCAGTAATAGCCCGCACGTTTGGTCACATACTCCGATTTACCTATCGTCAGACGTATATACTTATTCGCTCTCCCCTTATAAACATAATCAGTGCTGATACCCTTTTCATCCAGATGTATATCATCCCGCGTCAGACCCAGAACCTGAGAGGTGTTTCCCCATGTGTGGTAACAGAACAGAAAAAAAGAAGTAAGAAAGTAATTTTCCAGAACGTCCCTGATGATGATCTCTGCCCTGCTGACCCCGTTCTCTCCCGGATACCGGAAATACGCTTCATAAACAGGTGCCAGCAAAGACGGTGAGAAATGCCGCACCCCTTTTTCCGATTTAGCGATATGCTCCCGGATACATCCCGCAAGGAACTCATTCATGGATGACAACTGCCTCAGGATCTCGGAAAGTTCATTCCTGGTATAGCTATCCCTTCCCTGCTGCTGATACGTTCCTTTCGGTAAGAATTCATATTCATACCGCCTCTGAATCTGCCCGCCCGTAAGCAAAAACCGGTTGACCACGGACAAGTAGTGTCTTGCCATCCTGACTGAAATTTTTCGCCGACGAATATCGTTCATGAGATGTTTAATATACATTTCAACGCCTTCAGCCGTGCCATAGTCATACTGATTGACTGACTGCCATATAAAAAACATATTGAGATAACGGAAAATGGTTAACCTTCCGGCGGGACGGTAAGACAGAAGAAATCGTTTCAGAGAGGCAATAAAATCGCGTTTTTCAGGGCGGGCAAGATGCGAATGTTCACTAAACCATCCGGGGAGCAACACATAATCTGAAAAATGAGCCTGAAGATAAACGTCAAGTAAATAATATCGGTTCAGATCCCGCTGAGTGATGTGTCCGCTGACCGTCTCCCATGACAGCACATTTTCGGCCATCCACGTTATCTGCGTTTCACTCCGGCTCATATATGGCTCCATCGCGACCTGCAGCACCGTCAATCAATGCGTCCATGACCCCGGCGACTGCATCAGAAATCTGGTTTTGCTGAAGAAAGACGATGTATTTCATCGTCGTATTTTCGCTTTTATGGCCCATCCAGTATTTTACTGTACCCAGCGCATTTGCGGCCTGATCGGGATAGCAACTCAGTGCCGAGCGTAAAAAATGGGTCGCAAACGTTGCCCGCAAATCATGGGGTTTATGTCTGAACACATTTCCCGGAGCAGACCGGGCCAGGCGATGGCGAAAACTGTACCAGCGGGAGTAAAAGGCTTTTTCAGACATCCGTTTCCCGTTTGCCATTAAAAATAAAGGCTCGTGCCGCCCTTCCCCACCCTGTCGTGCACGCCATTTTTGGATCTTCTTTTCATACTCCTCATCCGCCAGATAATCCAGAACCTGCTCGTACAATCGTCTGGTGATGAAGAGTTCTCGCGTCATCCCAAACTTCGTATGAACTCCGCATCTCGGACCAATATGAAGCCCCCTGATGGTCAACTCAGATACAGGGACACTGGCAAGGTACTCTTCAGTAAAGAGTGACGACGGCAGGGTCAGCATTTCATCCAGCCGTAGCCCACAATTTTTCATCAGCACAATCATTAAACTGAACAACCCGGACTCAGATTTCAGTGCCTCATCCAGGATATGAACCTCTGCATCATTCAGTGGGTTGATTGTCCTTTTTGTTGTGCTGGTTATCCTGATGGCAAGATCCGAACTTATCACCTTGCGTCGCCCGTCAACGACTTTTTCGACCAACGTAAAAAATGAGCTGGCAGCCAGCTCACCACACTTGCCCAGAAATACGTAAAACCGTCGGATAACGCTGATGTACACCGCCGCGGTGGATGAGGCGATGCGCCCCTGCCTTACGGCCCCCAGAAGATACTCCCTGAAGCCATATGTAGGGCTTTGGTATTTCAACGTTCCCGGGGTGAAAGGGTCAAGTCCGTTATCCTCCAGCCACCTTATCCAGCGTAAAAATGCCCGGGCTAAAGGCTTTAAATCCCTGGCCTGCAGGATAGCTTTATCCATAAGATAAAAGTGTACATATCGGCTCAGTTTTCGATTCTGGATGCCGCTAATATAAGGTATTTCAGCATACAGAAATCCGGGTTCAAATTTCAGTTTCGGCTCTGTTGCATCCAGTTTGCTGACACGCCCATAACGCGCATGAATGTTAGTGATTATCCTCACAGTCTGTCGCCCTGAAACGCCACCTCATGCCTACACTATAAATCCGGAAGAAGAAAAAACAAACAACCAGGTTGCCGGGAGTGAATATGCAAATCAGGAGGAAAGTAAAAGATGTAACGACACCATCACGATGCAATACATTGACCTCAACACGTTACCCGGACCATACGTGATAAACATCACAAATCCTTTGAGTGAAGAACTTAAGATGTGATTTTCATTTCCCGGCACAAACCGTGCCCTTAAAAAACAGGCAACGGATACATCTTAATGCCAGAAGTAAACCTTAATTGATTGAATACAGCCTGAGTCCATTGCAAAAATAACACACAGGGTAAATTCGCATATACAGAACCCAACGAAAAGCAAAAGAAACCTGTAACACATTTCGTTTACCTGTCACTTTCAATTGTAAAAGCCAGCAGAAAAAGCGCATATAACTATATTTATCCCTGCGGGGACTTTTGTTTGTGCTATATATTTTTTACAGAGAACCGCAACGCGTCCAAACACAAGAATATATTCACCTCTGGAAAATGGTCTGACTCCCTTTCACGTGGTTGTAGTGACCTGTTCTGTGATTCATGTAATGTCTTTTCTGGATGAGGAAAATATGTCATCACTGATATTTTATACAGACGAAGCACAAGCACTGATTGTAACAGATACCCTTGCCGTCACCGATAATGGGGAGCCGTTATCTTTTGTTTCCAAAGCAGGTTACATCCCCCAGCTAAGAACCATCATAGCAGGAACGGGGGCAGGTGGATTTTCTAACACCTGGTTGCTTGAAGCATCAACCAGAATGGTCGTATCAGGTATACAAAATCTCAATTATCATACATCGGCCTGTCTAAGGAGGCTGTGGAAACAATACAAGCATGACCATGCAATTCCCTCTTCTTCAACGGTGACAACCAGTGTTTATCAGTTCGCAATTTGCGAGGAAACAGGAAATATCGTTTCGTTCGCCTATCGCTCAGTCCATGATTTCGAATCAGAGCAATTACAATACGGAACAGGAGTAAAACCTGAGTGCCAAATCTTGGATGGGGATTTGTTGCAGACAATTCCTGTAATGATGAATGAACAAAGGGCTATACAGGCGACATACCCACACCCGGAACGGATCCATATTGGCGGTGAGATGATTGCGCATTATCTGACATCATCTATGTATCAATGCTTTAAGATTGGGGAATTTGAGGATTTCAGAACTCAGGGAGAGTATATATTGAGCAGGATTTAGGCAAAACGCGGTTCAGATAAAGTGCTTTTAACAGGCTTGCTGAACATTAAAAGGATATCTCTCAATTACGATGAATAGCTTGAATTCTAAAAATAGAAAAGTAGAGTTTAACTCTAAATACATAAAAACAAGAGTAAAGGAGCAGCCGCCGAAGCAGCCGCGCATGATGTTGATCGAGAAGCGGATCATCTCATACGCCGGGATACGGGCGTTGCCGTACGCCGGGTGTGGCACGCGCTTGTACGGCAGCGCAAAGACGCTGTCCATCTCTTCGGTGGAGAGCGGGATCGCCGGCGGGTTGATCCAGATGAAGCGCTCGCCGTGCTTCTGCATTAGCGCGCGGGCGCAGCCCGGGTTGGTTTCATGGTGCAGAATACGGGACGCGTGCGCGTAGAGCACCTTGTCGGCTTTCACCTTCTCGTAGGACGGAAGCAGCACGTAGGTCTTTTCCCACGGCTTCGGGCGCGGCGGCTGCACAACGATAGCCTTCGCTTCCGCTTTCTTCGGCTCAACCGGCTTGTTATCGGCACACGGCAGATCTTCACCGTACGGGTGCGGGATCGGGTCGATTTTGCCCGGCATATCAATAATGCGTGAATCCACCCCGCTCCAGCCCGGCAGCGCTTCTTTCACCATGATCGCAGTATTGCGCACGTCGCGGATGCTGCTCACCGGCTCGCCCTGCGACAGACGGTGCGCCACCTCCACCAGCGGACGCTCGCCGTTACCGTAAATCAGCATGTCGGCCTTGGAGTCCACCAGCACCGAGCGGCGCACGGTATCTGACCAGTAGTCGTAGTGCGCGGTACGGCGCAGGCTCGCCTCGATGCCGCCGAGGATCACCGGCACGTCTTTCCAGGCTTCTTTGCAGCGCTGGGTATAAACCAGGGTCGCGCGGTCCGGACGTTTGCCCGCCACGTTATCCGGCGTGTAGGCGTCGTCATGGCGCAGCTTACGGTCGGCGGTATAGCGGTTGATCATCGAGTCCATGTTGCCGGCGGTCACGCCGAAGAACAGGTTTGGTTTTCCCAGACGCATAAAGTCGTCTTTGCTGTTCCAGTCGGGCTGGGAGATGATCCCCACGCGGAAGCCCTGCGCTTCGAGCATACGGCCACAGATGGCCATGCCGAAGCTCGGGTGGTCAACGTAGGCATCGCCCGTGACCAGAATGATATCGCAGCTATCCCAGCCCAGTTGGTCCATCTCTTCCCGGGACATCGGCAGGAACGGCGCCGGTCCAAAGCAGGCCGCCCAGTACTGGGGCCAGGAGAAGAGGTCACGATCCGGCTGGATCAGGGAAATTGCGCTCATAATGCTTCCGAAGAAAAAATAAACAAAAGGAGCGGGATTATACGCTGTTCATCTGCCAGATTTGAAGAAAAGGATGCAGGAAGCAGGCAGATATTCACGGAAGTCGTTAAAATACGCCGCCCTGATAATTTTGGATCATAATATTCACTCTATTTTCCGGTGATTTGCCCCGGAATGCGTGTTTTGTGCGGAGCTCAGTTGTGAAGCCCAACGATTCGTTACATGTCTCCCAGCTGCGGGTTGTCCTGCACCTCTGCGGTTTCCTTGTGCTGCTGTACAGCCTTTCCATGCTGCCGCCGATGGTTATCGCTCTGCTGAATAAAGAGCGAACCTATTTTGCCTTCCTGACCACTTTTTTAACCTTTTTTAGTCTCGGAGGCTTAACCTGGCGGGCAACCCGTCACGCCGGCATCCAGCTGCGCACCCGCGACGGTTTCGTGATTATCGTGCTGTTCTGGCTGCTGTTTTCATTGATTAGCGCCATGCCGCTCTGGATGGATGACGGGCTTCAGCTCTCCTTTGCTGACGCGCTCTTTGAAGGGGTTTCCGGGATCACCACTACCGGAGCGACGGTGATCGGGGACGTCAGCGCCCTGCCTAAGTCGTACCTCTATTACCGCGCTCAGGCTGAATTTCATTGGCGGGTTAGGCGTCATCGTGCTGGCCGTCGCGGTCCTGCCGCTGCTGGGCATTGGCGGCATGAAGCTCTATCAGTCAGAGATGCCGGGGCCGTTCAAGGAGGAGCGTCTGACGCCCGCCTTGCCGATACCGCGCGCACGCTTTGGGTGACCTACTTCGCGCTGGGCGTGGCCTGCACTCTGGCCTACTGGCTGGCGGGAATGTCCTTTTTTGACGCCGTCTGTCACGGGCTTTCGACCGTGTCACTGGGCGGCTTCTCCACCCGCAGCGAGAGCATTGGTTTTTATGACAGCCACGCAATCGAGCTGGTTGCCGGGGCGTTTTCGCTGCTCTCCGCGTTTAACTTCACCCTCTGGTACGTCGCCATTGTCCGACGCACCCTGAAGCCGATTCGTCGCAGCCCGGAGGTTAAATTCTTCCTGAGCGCCGCTGCGGCGATTATCCTCATCACCGCCTGGCAGGTCTGGCATGCAGGCATGTACAGCCCCACGGATAGCCTGGTGCACGCCTTCTTCCTTGCCAGTTCGATGATGACCGATAACGGCCTGTCGACCGCCGACTACGCCCAATGGCCCACGCACACCATCTTCCTGTTGTTGAGCGCCAGCTTTTTGGCGGCTGCGTAGGCTCGACCTGCGGCGGGATCAAAGCCCTGCGTTTTTTGATTATGTTCAAGCAGAGTATTCAGGAGATGAACCAGCTGGCGCATCCGCGCGCGCTGCTGAGCATTAAGGTGGGCAAAAGCGTGGTGAATGAACGCGTCCTGCGCTCGGTCTTGGAGCTTCTTCTTTCTCTACGTGATGATCACAGGCTTTTTCGTCTGGGCGCTTAATCTGATGGGCTACGATCTGTTTACATCAGTTCGCGACGGTCGCCGCCTGTATCAACAACATGGGGCTGGGATTTTGGCGAGACGGCGTCGACGTTCGGCACGTTAACAGAAGGGGCTAAGCTGTTGATGTGCGCGGCGATGATCTTAGGGCGTCTGGAAATTTACCCGGTGCTGATTCTGTTCTCGCGCTTTTTTCTGGCGGGCATAAACCATTCCCGGCGAACCGGGAATGTCAGAGGTTATGGCGCGGGGTTGATCAGCATTTGCCCTACGGACCCCCTGTCCATCATCTCCAGCGTCTGGCTGTGGAACAGGAACGGGAAGTGCGGCCACGAAGGCTGGCCGTAGTAGACGAGCAGTTCAACCTGACCGT
>OKVS01000582.1_pt1 | contig 10844 bp, 8 predicted proteins | sample 1606911 | NCBI WGS metagenome assembly OKVS01 (sample SAMN03281016, study PRJEB24777) | human gut metagenome | isolation source: fecal sample PR161 from 1 month old female Malay infant, caesarean... | reverse complement strand
ATGGCATATCGCCATTATCAGGAAATTTAACTATGTGTGGAATTGTTGGCGCAGTCGCGCAGCGTGATATTGCTGAAATCCTTCTCGAAGGTTTACGTCGTCTGGAATACCGTGGCTATGACTCTGCTGGTCTGGCTGTGGTCGATAACGAAGGTCATATGACCCGCGTTCGTCGTCTCGGTAAAGTTCAGATGCTGGCTCAGGCGGTAGAAGAGCAACCGTTACACGGCGGTACCGGGATTGCCCATACCCGCTGGGCGACGCACGGCGAGCCGTCTGAGAGCAATGCGCATCCGCATGTTTCTGAACATATTGCGGTGGTCCATAACGGGATCATCGAGAACCATGAGCCGCTGCGCGCCCTGCTGCAGTCTCGCGGTTATGTCTTCGTCTCTGAAACCGATACCGAAGTTATCGCGCATCTGGTGCACTGGGAGCTGGAACAGGGCGGCACTTTGCGTGAAGCCGTACTGCGTGCAATCCCGCAGCTGCGTGGCGCCTATGGTACGGTGATCATGGATACCCGCGATCCGGGGACGCTGCTGGCGGCACGCTCAGGCAGCCCGCTGGTTATTGGCCTGGGCATGGGCGAAAACTTTATCGCTTCTGACCAGCTGGCGCTGCTGCCGGTGACCCGCCGCTTTATCTTCCTCGAAGAGGGCGATATTGCCGAAGTTACCCGTCGTACGGTGGTGATTTTCGATAAATCCGGCGCGGAAGTGAATCGCCAGGAGATCGAATCTAATCTGCAGTATGACGCCGGTGATAAGGGGATTTATCGCCACTATATGCAGAAAGAGATTTACGAGCAGCCGAACGCGATTAAGAACACCCTGACCGGGCGCATCAGCCATGGCGAGGTCGATCTCAGCGAGCTGGGGCCGAATGCCAACGCGCTGCTGTCGCAGGTTGAGCATATCCAGATTGTTGCCTGCGGAACCTCGTATAACTCCGGGATGGTCTCCCGTTACTGGTTCGAAGCGTTAGCCGGTGTGCCGTGTGATGTCGAGATTGCTTCGGAATTCCGCTACCGCAAATCCGCGGTGCGCCGCAACAGCCTGATGATCACCCTCTCCCAGTCCGGTGAGACGGCGGATACCCTGGCGGCGCTGCGCCTCTCTAAAGAGCTTGGCTATCTGGGTTCGTTGGCCATCTGCAACGTTCCGGGCTCTTCGCTGGTGCGCGAGTCTGACCTGGCGTTGATGACCAAAGCCGGTACCGAAATCGGCGTGGCATCGACCAAAGCCTTTACCACTCAGCTGACCGTGCTGTTGATGCTGGTGGCGAAGCTGGCGCGTCTCAAGGGCCAGGATGCGGCTATCGAGCAGGATATCGTGCATGGCCTGCAGGCGCTGCCGAACCGTATCGAGCAGATGCTGTCGCAGGATAAGCGCATCGAACAGCTGGCGGAACGTTTCTCCGATAAGCATCACGCGCTGTTCCTTGGCCGCGGCGATCAGTACCCGATCGCGCTGGAAGGGGCGCTGAAGCTGAAAGAGATCTCCTACATTCATGCTGAAGCTTATGCGGCGGGCGAGCTGAAACACGGCCCGCTGGCGCTGATTGATGCCGAAATGCCGGTCATCGTTGTGGCGCCGAACAACGAACTGTTGGAAAAACTGAAATCCAATATTGAAGAAGTTCGCGCCCGCGGCGGTGAACTGTACGTCTTCGCCGATGGAGACGCCGGTTTCAGCGGCAGCGACAACATGCACATCATCGAGATGCCACATGTCGAAGAGGTGATTGCGCCGATCTTCTACACCGTGCCGCTGCAGCTGCTGGCTTATCACGTTGCGCTGATCAAAGGCACCGACGTTGACCAGCCGCGTAACCTGGCGAAATCGGTGACCGTAGAGTAATCAGGCTGTACGGACCGACACTCTTGTGAGTGACGCTATAATCCGGTATTTCTGCAAAGGGATGCCGGATTTTTTTATCAGCTATCAGCGGTTGATTGTGTGTTTGCGGATAGCGTTACCGCCATTGCTTATAAAAAACCATCTTTTTAGGAGTGAGTTGCCCAACATCTCAACGTTGCCAGATGATTTTACGCTATCCATAATCATGTAATAAAAGCCAAATCTTCCTGTCATATGACCAAAAGATAAAATCGTAATTCATTGATATAATTTATTTTATTTTGGCTTGTCTTACTTTGCCCTGGTATGTCATAAAACTGTCATAATTCGTACATTTTACTGTCACCTGTTTGTCCTATTTTGCTCACCATAGCTTCGAAACAACGGTTTACGAATCCCAGCAGGAGACATTATGAACGTTATGCGTACCACCGTCGCAACAGTTGTCGCCGCGACCTTATCGATGAGCGCTTTCTCTGCTTTCGCAGCAGCAAGCCTGACTGGCGCAGGTGCAACTTTCCCTGCTCCGGTGTATGCCAAATGGGCTGATACCTATCAGAAAGAAACGGGCAATAAAGTTAACTACCAGGGTATCGGTTCCTCTGGCGGCGTTAAACAGATTATTGCCAACACCGTGGATTTCGGTGCTTCTGATGCTCCTCTGGCTGATGACAAACTGGCGCAGGAAGGCCTGTTCCAGTTCCCGACCGTTATCGGTGGCGTGGTGCTGGCGGTTAACCTGCCGGGCGTTAAATCCGGCGAGCTGGTGCTGGATGGTAAAACCCTCGGCGACATCTATCTGGGCAAAATCAAAAAATGGGATGACGAAGCGATCGCTAAACTCAACCCTGGCCTGAAGCTGCCGGCTCAGAACATCGCCGTGGTCCGCCGCGCGGATGGTTCCGGTACTTCCTTCGTCTTCACCAGCTATCTGGCGAAAGTGAACGAAGAGTGGAAATCTAAAATTGGCGCAGGCTCTACCGTAAACTGGCCAACCGGCCTGGGCGGTAAAGGCAACGACGGTATCGCAGCCTTCGTTCAGCGTCTGCCGGGCGCTATCGGCTACGTCGAGTATGCTTACGCTAAGCAGAATAACCTGGCCTACACCAAACTGCTGTCCGCTGACGGCAAGCCGGTCAGCCCGACGGAAGATAACTTCGCTAATGCGGCGAAAGGTATCGACTGGAGCAAGTCCTTCGCTCAGGACCTGACTAACCAGAAAGGTGAAAATGCATGGCCGATCACCTCAACCACTTTCATCCTCGTCCACAAGGCCTCCAATAAGCCGGATAATACCGCGGAAGTGCTGAAGTTCTTCGACTGGGCATACAAAAACGGCGGCAAAGAAGCGAATGCGCTGGATTACGCCAGCCTGCCGGACAGCGTGGTTGAGCAGGTTCGCGCCGCATGGAAAACCAACGTGAAAGACAGCAGCGGTAAAGCGCTGTACTAATACCCGCGGAATGTCGAGCTGCCGGCTAGCTTCCAGCAGCTCGAATTATTTCGGGTATAGCATTACCTTTGCCCGTAAGCTCAGTAAAATGCTGGCTTTTTGGGCCCGAACTTAAAGAGTAACCTATGGCTGCAACCAAGCCGGCATTCAACCCTCCGGGGAAAAAGGGTGACATGATCTTCAGCGCGCTGGTGAAACTGGCTGCGCTGATTGTGCTATTGATGCTGGGTGGCATCATCGTTTCCCTCATCATCTCTTCATGGCCAAGTATTCAGAAATTTGGCTTTTCCTTTTTGTGGACCAAAGAGTGGGATGCGCCGAATGAAATCTTCGGTGCGCTGGTACCGATTTACGGGACTCTGGTTACCTCAATTATCGCGTTGTTGATCGCCGTTCCGGTGAGCTTCGGCATCGCGCTGTTCCTGACTGAACTCTCCCCGGCCTGGCTAAAACGCCCGCTGGGTATCGCTATTGAGCTGCTGGCGGCAATCCCGAGTATCGTATACGGCATGTGGGGCCTGTTTATTTTTGCTCCGCTGTTTGCGACTTACTTCCAGGAACCAGTCGGCAACGTCCTTTCGACGATCCCGTTTGTCGGCGCGCTGTTTGCCGGCCCGGCGTTCGGTATCGGCATCCTGGCGGCCGGCGTCATTCTGGCCATCATGATCATTCCTTATATCGCCGCCGTAATGCGTGACGTCTTCGAGCAGACGCCGGTGATGATGAAAGAGTCCGCATATGGGATCGGCTGCACCACGTGGGAGGTAATTTGGCGCATCGTGCTGCCGTTCACCAAAAACGGGGTGATTGGCGGCGTCATGCTCGGCCTGGGCCGCGCGCTGGGTGAAACCATGGCCGTCACCTTTATTATCGGTAACACCTATCAGCTCGACAGCGCTTCACTGTATATGCCGGGCAACAGTATTACCTCGGCGCTGGCCAATGAATTCGCGGAAGCGGAAAGCGGCCTGCACGTAGCGGCGCTGATGGAACTGGGTCTGATCCTGTTCGTTATCACCTTTATCGTTCTGGCCGCGTCGAAGTTCATGATTATGCGTCTCGCTAAGAACGAGGGGGCACGCTAATGGCAACGATCGAATTGCAAACCACCGCCGCGCTGGCGGAATCCCGTCGCAAGATGCAGGCTAAGCGCCGCCTGAAGAACCGTATCGCTCTGACCCTGTCGATGGCGACCATGGCATTCGGCCTCTTCTGGCTTATCTGGATCCTGATGTCGACCATTACGCGTGGCATCGACGGCATGAGTCTGGCGCTGTTTACCGAAATGACGCCGCCGCCGAATACCGCGGGCGGCGGTCTGGCGAACGCCCTGGCGGGCAGCGGCCTGCTGATCCTGTGGGCGACCGTTTTTGGTACGCCGCTTGGCATCATGGCCGGTATCTATCTGGCGGAGTACGGCAGAAAGTCGGTACTGGCGGAAATCATCCGCTTTATTAACGATATTCTGCTTTCCGCGCCATCTATCGTCGTGGGGCTGTTCGTCTACACCATCGTGGTGGCGCAGATGCAGCACTTCTCCGGCTGGGCGGGCGTTATCGCGCTGGCGCTGCTGCAGGTGCCAATCGTGATTCGTACCACTGAAAACATGCTGAAGCTGGTGCCGGATAGCCTGCGTGAAGCCGCCTATGCGCTGGGGACGCCGAAGTGGAAGATGATTTCCGCGATCACCCTTAAGGCGTCGGTATCCGGCATTATGACCGGTATCCTGCTGGCCATTGCCCGTATCGCCGGGGAGACGGCGCCGCTGCTGTTCACCGCGCTCTCCAACCAGTTCTGGAGCACCGATATGATGCAGCCGATCGCCAACCTGCCGGTGACCATTTTTAAATTTGCCATGAGTCCGTTCGCGGAATGGCAGCAACTGGCATGGGCCGGGGTATTGATTATCACCCTGTGCGTCTTGCTGCTGAATATTCTGGCGCGCGTTGTCTTCGCGAAGAAGAAACACGGTTAATTTTTGCGGCGCGGCCTAAGCGGCGCCGAATGAGGAAGAGATTGAGATGAGTATGGTGAACGCGAATCCGGGTAAAATTTCAGTTCGTGACCTGAACTTCTACTACGGCAAATTCCATGCCCTGAAGAACATCAACCTGGATATCGCTAAGAACCAGGTAACGGCGTTTATCGGCCCGTCAGGCTGCGGTAAATCCACTCTGCTGCGTACGTTCAACAAGATGTTTGAGCTGTACCCGGAGCAGCGTGCGGAAGGCGAAATTCTGCTGGATGGCGACAATATTCTCACCAATACCCAGGATATCGCGCTGCTGCGCGCGAAAGTAGGGATGGTATTCCAGAAGCCGACGCCGTTCCCGATGTCTATCTACGACAACATCGCCTTCGGCGTGCGTCTGTTCGAGAAGCTGTCGCGTGCCGATATGGACGAGCGCGTACAGTGGGCGTTGACCAAAGCCGCATTATGGAATGAAACCAAAGATAAACTGCACCAGAGCGGGTATTCTCTCTCCGGTGGTCAGCAGCAGCGTCTGTGTATCGCCCGCGGTATCGCGATTCGCCCGGAAGTGCTGTTGCTTGATGAACCTTGCTCAGCGCTGGACCCGATCTCCACCGGGCGCATCGAGGAACTTATCACCGAGCTGAAGCAGGATTACACCGTCGTTATCGTTACCCACAACATGCAGCAGGCTGCGCGTTGTTCCGACCATACGGCATTTATGTATCTTGGCGAGCTGATTGAATTCAGCAACACGGACGATCTGTTTACCAAGCCCGCTAAGAAGCAAACTGAAGATTATATTACTGGCCGCTACGGTTGATTGCCCTTCTGCTTTCAGGTGCTAACCCGATGGGCAATCAGGAGACATCATGGATAACTTAAATCTTAATAAACATATTTCCGGCCAGTTCAACGCAGAACTGGAGTACATTCGCACCCAGGTGATGACCATGGGTGGGCTGGTGGAGCAACAGCTTTCTGATGCGATCACCGCGATGCATAATCAGGACAGCGATCTGGCGAAGCGCGTAATCGACGGCGACAAGCAGGTCAATATGATGGAAGTGGCGATCGACGAGGCCTGTGTGCGTATCATCGCTAAACGTCAGCCCACCGCCAGCGACCTGCGGCTGGTGATGGCGATCATCAAGACTATCGCCGAGCTGGAACGTATTGGCGACGTGGCGGATAAAATCTGCCGCACCGCGCTGGAGAAGTTTTCCCAGCAGCACCAACCGCTGCTGGTGAGCCTGGAGTCGCTAGGCCGCCATACCGTCCAGATGCTGCATGATGTGCTGGATGCTTTTGCGCGTATGGATCTTGATGAAGCGGTACGCATCTATCGTGAAGATAAGAAAGTCGACCAGGAATATGAAGGCATCGTGCGTCAGCTGATGACCTACATGATGGAAGATTCACGTACTATTCCGAGCGTTCTGACCGCGCTGTTCTGCGCGCGCTCCATCGAGCGTATCGGCGATCGCTGCCAGAATATCTGCGAATATATTTTCTACTTCGTTAAAGGCCAGGATTTCCGTCACGTAGGCGGCGACGAACTGGATAAACTGCTCGCGGGTAAAGATCCGAAAGAGTAAAAATCATGGTGGCCGATTCTGGTAAAGGAAATTATCAGAATCGACTATGATTTTGCGCATCTCTGAAATATTGCTGCGATTATCGTCACAATTAATACTCTGGCTATTTGAGTTTTAAATTTTCTCGCGTAACAATCCTTCTCACTGACTGAGCGCTGAAGCTCAGATAGTTAAAATGGATTGTTACTGCGACAGCAGGTAAAACCTGATATTGCCCCAGGCGGCGATGTCAGGTTTTTTGTTTTAGACGCTGAATGGTTTGCTGATAAGGGTTGCTACCGCAATGAGCGGGCAAAACCTGAAGAGGATTATCTGTTAATGCAGATGGTCTCCTTCAGGTTTTTTTTTGCCACTTATTCGGCATGAAAATAAAAGCTGCAGTTACGTGGAATGGTATTAATACAGTTTATTAAAAACATAACGCTATTTATTCATTACGTGTTTCATTTACGCCAATGCTTATATAAGGGATTATTATGATTAGAAGAAATATGATCGCTTCAGCGATGGTTTTGCTGGCGCCGCTTTCTTATTCAACAAATCTTATTGCCGGACAGCTTACGGTTGAACAACGATTGGAGCTTCTGGAAAAAGCGCTTCAGGACACGCAAAAAGAACTCAAGAAATATCAGGATCAGGAGAAAAAAAGAAACCAGGTTTGGGCCGCCTGGTCGCAACCGGTAAATAGCCAGAAGAGCCAGAGTGCGAAAGCGCCTACGGCGACCCAAGCGGCCGTTAAGCCAGACGCGGTACTGGTCAAAAATGAACAGCCGGCGCAGGGTGGTGAGCCAGCCTATAGCGCCATGACGCTGAAAGATTTTAGCAAATTCGTGAAAGATGAAATTGGCTTTAGCTATAACGGCTATTACCGTTCTGGCTGGGGAACTGCCTCGCACGGCTCGCCAAAATCGTGGGCCATCGGTTCGCTTGGCCGTTTGGGTAACGAGTATTCCGGCTGGTTTGATTTACAGCTTAAACAGCGCGTTTTTCAGGAAGGCGACAAACGTGTGGACGCCATCGTGATGCTCGATGGCAACGTGGGTCAGCAATATTCTGCCGGCTGGTTTGGCGACAACGCCGGCGGCGAAAACTACCTTCAGTTCTCGGATATGTACGTCAACACTAAAGGCTTTTTGCCGTTTGCCCCGGAAGCGGATTTTTGGGTCGGTAAGCACGGTGCGCCGAAAATCGAGATCCAGATGCTGGACTGGAAAACACAAAGAACCGATGCGGCAGCTGGCGTAGGGCTTGAAAACTGGAAAGTGGGCGCCGGTAAATTTGATATCGCGCTGGTGCGCGAAGATATTGATGATTACGACCGCTCTTTGACTAATAAGCAGCAAATTAATACCAATACCCTGGATGTGCGTTACAAAGATATTCCGCTGTGGGACAAAGCCTCGCTGATGGTCAGCGGGCGCTATGTCGCCGCCAATCAAAGCTCATCAGAGAAATATAAAGAGGGGAATGAAGGTTACTACCAATGGAAAGATACCTGGATGGTGGGAACCTCGTTAACGCAGAAATTTGATAACGGCGGCTTTAACGAATTTTCATTATTACTGGCGAACAACTCCATTGCCAGCAGCTTCTCGCGCTATGCCGGTTCGAGCCCGTATACCACCAACAATGGGCGCTATTATGGCGATCATACCAACGGCACCGCCGTGCGCTTAACCTCGCAGGGGGAAACCTATTTGCGTGATGACGTCATTATGGCGAATGCGATCGTCTACTCATTTGGTAATGACGTCTATAGCTACGAAACCGGCGCCCATTCGGATTTTGAATCTATTCGCGCCGTGGTTCGCCCGGCATATATCTGGAATAAATATAATCAGACCGGCGTTGAGTTGGGCTACTTCAAACAGCAGAACAAAGATGTGACGGGAAAGAAATATAACGAATCCGGTTATAAGACCACCTTATTCCATACCTTCAAAGTTAATACCAGTATGCTGACCTCGCGCCCGGAAATCCGTTTTTATGCGACTTATATTAAAGCCGAAGATATCGACCTGGATAAGGCCGCTAACAATACCACCGCGGTTTTTGAAGATGGCAAGAACGACCAATTCGCACTCGGCGCGCAGGCCGAAATTTGGTGGTAAGGCCGCAAGCGCCTGCTCATAAAAACGTAAAAGGAATCAAGATGAAACGACATGCAATCTACTTCACCCTGGCGCTGGCTGGCGCCACATTTACGGCGCACGCCGCACCGCTGCCGACGATGCCTGATGCCGCCATTCCTGTCAGCCAATATATTACTCAGGTGAATACGGATAACAGTGTGACTTTCCGGTTATTTGCCCCCGATGCCAGGCGCGTTTCCGTCGTCACGGGGTCGACGCCGGATACCTTTGTCTCTCATGACATGACCAAAGATACCCAGGGCATATGGACGTGGAAGAGCGATCGCCTGGCCGCCAATCTTTATGAGTACTACTTCGACGTGGACGGTTTTCGTTCTGTCGATACCGGCAGCCGTTATCAGAAGCCGCAGCGCCAGGTGAATACCAGCCTGATACTGGTGCCCGGCAGCATTCTTGACGATCGGGCAGTCCCGCACGGCGATCTGCGTACCGTCACCTACCATTCGACGGCGCTTAAGTCAGAACGCCGCGTCTATGTCTGGACGCCGCCGGGCTATAACGGCAGCGGCGAACCGTTGCCGGTGCTCTATTTCTACCACGGTTTTGGCGATAGCGGCCTGTCGGCCATCGACCAGGGGCGCATCCCGCAAATGATGGATAACCTGCTGGCGGAGGGCAAAATCAAGCCGATGCTGGTGGTGGTGCCGGATACCGAAACCGATATTCCACAAGCGATCGCGGAAAACTTCCCGCCGCAGGAGCGGCGTAAAAATTTCTATCCACTCAATGCGAAAGCCGCAGACAACGAATTGATGCACGACATCATTCCGCTGATCGATTCCCGATTTAACGTGCGTAAAGATGCCAACGGCCGGGCGCTGGCGGGGCTGTCGCAGGGCGGTTATCAGGCGCTGGTGTCCGGGATGAACCATCTTGAGAGCTTCGGGTGGCTTGCCACCTTTAGCGGGGTTACGACAACCACGGTTCCCGATGCTGGCGTGGAGGCGCAGTTGAATAACCCTGACGCCATCAATAAGCAACTGCGTAACTTTACGCTGGTGGTTGGCGAAAAAGACGCCGTCACTGGCAAAGATATTGCCGGCCTGAAAAGCGAACTGGAAAAGCAGAAGATCAAATTTGATTACCACTCTTATCCCGGCCTGAACCATGAAATGGACGTCTGGCGTCCGGCCTATGCCGAGTTTGTGCAAAAGCTCTTTAAATAACCGTCAGGGGGCATGGCGCCCCCTGTCTCAACCAGTAAAGGAAGATGAGATGAAATTGATTGTGACGGAAGATTATGAAGAGATGAGCCTGGTCGCCTGCCATCATCTTTTAGGCTATATCACGATACCGCGACGGATGAATCTGGCGGTGACGGCGGGGAGTACGCCGAAGCGTATGTATGAGCATTTGGTGGCCGCCATCAAAGGGAAATCATTCTATGATCGGGTTCACTATTACAACTTTGATGAGATACCTTTTCGCGGACAGCAGCGTGAAGGGGTGACGATTTCCAACCTGCGCCAGCTGTTTTTTACTCCAGCGCAAATCAAAGAAGAGAACATCCATAAATTGACGCTGGAGAACGCGGCTCAACACGATCGCCGCCTCGAAGAGGCCGGCGGTCTTGACCTGGTCGTGCTGGGGCTGGGCGCCGACGGCCATTTTTGCGGCAACCTGCCGAACACTACACGTTTTCATGATGAGACGGTCGAAGTACCGATTCAGGGGGAGCTGATTGGCATTGTCGCGAACGGCGAAATGGGGGGCCGATTTCAATGTGGTGCCGGATAGCTATGTCACCATGGGGCCGAAAAGCGTGATGGCGGCAAAAAACCTGCTGCTGATTGTCAGCGGCGCGGC
>OKVS01000579.1_pt1 | contig 10863 bp, 14 predicted proteins | sample 1606911 | NCBI WGS metagenome assembly OKVS01 (sample SAMN03281016, study PRJEB24777) | human gut metagenome | isolation source: fecal sample PR161 from 1 month old female Malay infant, caesarean... | reverse complement strand
GGGGCTACCAGCGCACTGGTAACCCCTTCATAAAGCGCTTCAGGCATGTCCAGACAGTTCAGCCCCTGTACGGCGGAGGTTGCCCTCCGCCGGGGTTGGCTACTTAGCGGATTCGTAGGCCATAAAAGCCGCCACCTCCCTGGTTGTGTCCCTGTACCGGATTTCGCAGAGCGATTTTCTGGTCAGGTAGGTGAATGCCAGTAGTGTGAGACACACTATTAATACACACCATAACAGGTTACTAGGTGGCAGTTTCATAGCCTTTTTCTCCTGTCAACGCAAAGCAGAAGTGTCACCATCGGTGCGAAACAGAGATGTCATGCTTTGGTTCAGAGAATGCGTTTGACCGCCTCGCTATATACTTCCGAGCGTTCTCTTTTCCCAACAGAAATCACGAAAACGACAACTTTCTCGTCTATAACCTGGTATACAAGGCGATAGCCTGAAGACCGGAGCTTAATCTTGTAACAATCAGGCATACCACGGAGCTTGTTTGCTTCAATCCGGGGTGACTCAAGTACTTCAACCAGCTTCTTTTTCAACTGTTCACGTACCGTCGAGCCCAGCTTTCGCCATTCCTTTAGTGCCCGCTCGTCAAAATCCAGAAAATACGCCATCAGAGTTCATCCAGCGTCACACGTACTGGCTTAGGATTACAAAGTCGTTCTTTCACTATCTCCACAAGTTCAGCATCTTCATCACTCAGGAGTGTCTGTTTGAACGGCAAGCGTTCATTGTCAGCGATATACTCGAGCATGAGACGAAGCGCTTCAGAAGGAGTTACGCCCATTTTTTCAAGCGCGGCGTAAGAACGCGCTTTAAGTTCATCGTCAATACGTAGGTTAATGCTACCCATGTCTTACACCCCTTGTAATTACAAATGTCATTACAAGTATCGCACTACAACATGCTTAGGGCAAGTCACGAAGTAAGTCAGAAAGTAGTCGTAAGAACGGTGATCACTGTCCGCTTTGTGCCAGAAGTGGACGGCAGGATTTGTTGAACATTTCAGACAAAACCAAACTCAAAACAACTATTGAAATCAAGCCAGCATAGCGGATACATTACGCACGTTGTTACTTTGTATCATCAGGATGCCGTTAACTGTGTTTATCAGCCGTGAAGTCATTTCCAGAATCGTGCTTATCATCATGGCTGTTGCCGTGCTGAGCAGTTCGTTTATGGCAAAGCCACAGGCTGCATACAGCGTTCAGGAAACAACGTCCATCAGTGACCATCAACACGACAGCGATGAACCACTGAATGAGCACGATCCATTGTTGTTTCACTCCCACGGTAGCGTGCATCACCTCAATGCCGATCATTCCCACGATCTGAATAAACTCTTTGCTCTGCCTACTCTGCACGCATGGAATCCGGGCATGCGGGTGATATATGCGTTGAGTTCAGAACAAATACTGCAAATGCCGCAGTCCACCCCCGAACGCCCTCCGAGAATCCTGTCTGCGTAATAACTTCTGCTAATTCGTTATTATTCAACATGTAAGGATTTTTATGTATACCAGCCTTGATACACAGGGCCGGTTGAGCGCTCGCCTGCTTTCAGCTCAGGCGCGTTCGGCTTGTCTGTTTTTCCTGTTGTTACTGCTTTTCTACAGCCAGGGCGCGTATGCGCACGGCGTGGCGGAAGGCGACAAAGGGTACATCCAGGAAATCACCGGGGTGAACATCATCCCGTTTATCTACCTTGGCGCGAAGCATATGGTGACCGGCTACGATCACCTGCTGTTTCTGTTCGGCGTGATTTTCTTTCTCTACAAAATGCGTGATATCGGGCTGTACGTTAGCCTGTTCGCTATCGGGCATTCAACGACGCTGCTCATCGGCACCTTCTTTGATATCAGCGTCAGTGCTTACCTTATTGACGCCATTATCGGGCTGTCCGTGGTCTATAAAGCGCTTGATAACCTCGGGGCATTCCAGCGCTGGTTTGGCGTTCAGCCCAACACGAAGCTTGCGACGCTCATCTTTGGATTCTTCCACGGTTTTGGTCTGGCAACCAAAATCCAGGAATTCGAAATCTCTCCCGATGGCCTGTTTGTCAACCTGATTGCCTTCAACATTGGCGTTGAGATCGGCCAGCTGCTCGCGCTGAGCGCCATCCTGATCGTTATGAGCTACTGGCGGCAAACGGCGAGCTTTTTCCGACACGCTTATACCGCCAATGTGGTGATGATGAGCGCGGGATTTCTGTTAATGAGTTACCAGCTTTGTGGCTACATTTTAGCCTGAGGGAGACAAAACAATGTACAACACTGATTTACCAACACGCGCAGAATTACCTTCTGCCATCAAACTGATGCAGTCCACTATCCTCGCCGCCATCGTGGCGCTGACGCTGCTGATCACCGTCGTCATGCCTTCGGAATACGGCATTGATCCTACTGGCGTGGGTCGTTTACTGGGGCTTAAGCAGATGGGAGAAATCAAAACGCAGCTTGCCGAAGAAGCTGATGCCGATAATCAGGCCAGCGCTGTTCAGCAAGGACAGCTGGCTGCGCCAGTTAATGAGCGACCGATCCCGGATAATCCTCCGGCAATAACGCAGAACACCTACCCGGAGCTGAGCGTTCCGGCGACCACGCGCGCGCCGGAAGTACCATCGGCTGGCTCGCAACGTCATCAGATGCTCATCACCCTGAAGCCTAACGAAGCTGCTGAAGTTAAACTGGAAATGCGCAAAGATGCCCGCGTGACCTATCAGTGGACAAGTTCCGGACCGGTAAACGTGGATGCGCACGGCGATCCGGTCAACGCCCCGAAAGGCTTCTACCATGGCTATGGTAAAGCCCGGCAGATCACATCCGGAGACGGCGTTTTACAGGCCGCGTTCGAGGGTAAACATGGCTGGTTCTGGCGAAATCGTGGTTCTGAGACCATCACGATCCAGCTTGATACAACCGGCGACTACCTGAACATCAAACGGGTTATCTGATAAATCAGGGGCAGGATAACCTGCCCCTTTTCACACAGCTGACAGCCCGGTCAGGCGGAGTATCAGCCCGGCGAGAGCCGCCATGGCAATAACGTGCGTAACCTTCCATTTTAATCTGAAAAGCGCAAACGCAGCGGCGACGGCAATCAGGGCGGCAGGGATATCGATCCCTCCCTTTGCGCCTTCCGGCCATACGGTATGCCAGATAAAAAAACAGCCCCAGATTAACAATGACGCCCACTACGGCCGCTGTGATGGCGGTTAAAGGTGCCGTGAAACCCGCCTTGTTGTGGGTCGTTTCGATAAACGGCCCGCCTGCCAGCACGAAAATGAAGGACGGGAGAAAGGTAAACCAGGTCACCATGCAGGCGGCAACGGCGCCGCCGACAAACAGCATATCCGCGCCAAAAACGGCATGGGTATACCCGCCCACAAATCCGACAAACGTGACCACCATAATCAGCGGGCCGGGCGTGGTTTCTCCCAGCGCCAGCCCGTCCATCATCTGCCCGGCAGTCAGTCAGCCAAAATTGACGACAGCACCCTGATAAACGTATGGCAGGACGGCGTAGGCCCCACCGAAGGTAAGGAGCGCAGCCTTGGTAAAGAACCAGCCCATCTGCGTCACCGGATGCGCCCAGCCCAGCCCCAGCGTCAGCACCGTCATGGGAATAAGCCAGAGCAGTGCACCCGCTGCCACAATCCTTAACAGTTTCGCCCAGCTGAACAGGGCATGCGCCGGTACGGGCGTATGATCGTCAATAACCGCAGCATCAACGGCGGCTTTCTCCTGTTTGTTATGCCCGCTGCCGCTGTGAAATTTTTCCGGCGCGATGCGTCCGCCGATAAAGCCAGTTATCGCTGCTGAAATAACGATGACGGGAAAAGGAACGTTCAGGGCGAAAACGGCCACAAAAGCCGCAGCAGCTATGGCCCAGTGGGCACCGTGTTTCAGCGCACGGGAGCCGATGCGATGCGCCGCCTGCAGCACGATTGCCGCCACGGCGGGTTTAATGCCGTAAAAGATACCGGCAATAATGGCAACGTCTCCCCAGGCGATATAGATCCACGACAACGCGATAAGAATAAAAAGTGAGGGAAGGATAAATAACAAACCCGCTATCACTCCGCCCAAGGTCCTGTGCATCAGCCAGCCAATGTAGGTGGCAAGTTGCTGAGCTTCCGGACCGGGCAGCACCATACAGAAATTGAGTGCGTGGAGAAAACGGGACTCGGAAATCCAGCGCCGGTTCTCGACCAGTTCCTGATGCATGATCGCAATCTGTCCGGCAGGACCGCCAAAGCTGATAAAACCCAGCTTCATCCAGAACCAGAACGCCTCCTTCAGGGGGACCGGCTTGGGCTTAACGTTTTCCTCTGCCAGCGTCAGCAACTCCGTTTTGTTCATCATGGCCGGACCTCATTTCAAACGTCGTTAACAGACCGTCAAACAGCGAACAGGCCGCTGTGAGTAATGTGTCATCATCCGTAATGCTTTCACGCAATCCTGCCAGTACACTTTCAACGCCAGCGGCTTCGGGGGGCTGAACCCCGCCAACATCAAGGTAATGCACAAGCATCCCCAGACCATTCAGGGCATCCCCCGTCAGCCCGAAGCGGACCATCAGCACTTCAAAGGTCACACGATTGTCGATGTGGCTGAAGGTCGCGCCATCAAAATCAAACCCCACCGCCTCTTCCGGGCAATCGTTGCCATCCTTAAGCCAGAGAAACTGCGCATCCTGGTCGATAAAACGCCGTATAAGCCAGGCGCTGGCAAGCCTGTCAATCCATGGCCGGCGACGCGTAGCCCAGATCCTGTTATGAAAATCCTCAGGCTTCAGCCGTGTCAGCAAGCCACTGACGGCATGAGGCTCTCCGGGAGAGATGAACCTGTTAATGCCAGCTTCCAGTTCTGACAAGGCAAAAATGGCCTGCGCCTGCGCTTCACCAGGAAAGAAATCAATCGCCACAATCCGATCCAGCTCGCGACGAAGTTTTCTTACCATCTTCAGTTGGCTGACCGCGGTTTCCTCATTAAGGTCGTTTTTACAAACCTGAAGGCTCTCCATCAGGATCAGGTACTGCTGAGAGCGATCGAATAACGGGCGAATTTTCTCTTCGTCGGAAGTCTCTGCGTCAAAAACAAAGGCCGTTCCTCCCTCACCGCTGATTTCACGACTCATCTCGTTAAAAATCTCATGGCTCTGTTGCGCTTCAGGCAACAGATAAACGCCGTCGCGCAGCATGGCGGCACCGGTATTTTTTAATGCCCGCCAGACACGCATACGTAATGTGGCCTGCTCAGTGGGCAGTGTCAGAATAAGGATATGTAGTTTCATAGTGTAGAGATTAATACATATGGTAGAGATTGCTACATATTTTCAGTCTTTCTAACCGTACATATCGCTATCTTTTTATGGTGCTCATAATTGCTCTTATCGGTACCGGTCTTGCTACCGTTGCACTGGGCCTGCTGGCGGGCGACAGGGCAGGGGGAGTCGGGAACGGCGCTGGCAATGAAGATGCTTGCTTATATTCTGGTCGCCCCGGTCGCTGATGCATTATGCGGGCCTTTTTATTCATATCGCCAATACAAGACTTTACATTCCAGCCCTTACATCCTCCCCGGGGGGATGCTAATCTTTTTATACCGTTGTCATTGTCTATTGAGGAAAGCAATCAGCGATGTACCCGATGTTTAAACGTTCGCCCCGTTATGTTCTGATGATCGTCATCATGGCCATTGGCATGATGATGTCGTCGATGGTGACGTTTGCGTCGCACGGTACAAACGGCCTGACAGGCTACGAGATGAATCTGCATGACGCAGAAGTCACCATGTCAATGCAGGATCACTCTCACGATTCGGATATCCCTCAGTCTGGCCACGCAGGCCATCATCAGACAGACCATTTCCATGAAACCCCTGAGCAGCCGCCCTCTGTAGAGATTTCCCTCTCTCCTGTAACAGACAGATGGTTGCCGCTTGCCGATCTTCGTAGCCCGGTTAAGGCCACGGACATCATTTACCGTCCTCCCAGCATCCGCCAGATCTGATCGCTGTTACCGGCAGTTTTTGCTGCCCGGCTTTAATCAACTTCAGATTTAGCGGAGAGGCTATGTATAAAGACTCTATCCAGGCGCGTCGAGAGATTGCGCGTAATTTCACTGCACTCAATTATCGTGTTGATCCCCTGCACTGGCAGACGCTCTGCATGGGCGTTAATCGCGACCTTCAGGCCAAAAAAATGCGTCCGAATGTCCCGGTTCCTTCACGGCGTAAAGTCATTCCGTTCCTGAAAATGATGCATCAGGAAACGGGCTCGATGCTCAAAGCGATCCTTGCCTTTGGCTTTGATGGCCCCTGGACATCCAGCGGCGGTTCATTTCGCCTGGCGCGAGAAATTGGGTTCGACATCGCCCACTATGCGAAAAACATTCACCACAAAAACGGGAAAGTCACCTTCCTGGAAATTGGTGCCGCCTGGGCGGGTTTTCGCGCTGAGGAATGTGCCGGCCATCAGGCGACGATTTCCGGGCTTTCCGGGGAGTTCAGGGAGCAACTTGGGGAAAGCGTATTCCTGCACTTCACTAATCTCACACCGTGGCATGCATCGCTGCCAAAAGGCGTGACTGAGCATCCTTACGTGACAGCAGCCGGGCTGGGAGCGCTGGAAAACAGAGGTGTTCAGGCAGGTGAGGTCGATATTATCTACTCCCAGGCAGCGGCCTATTTCGAACAGGATTACACGGCTTTCCTTCGCAGCGCTGCACGCCTGCTGAAAGAGGATGGCGTCCTGATCTTCAACCATGACCCTGTTCTGGCGAGCGCGATGGATGAAGTCGCCTGGGAGCACGGACTGCGGCTGGTCAGACGTAAGCAAATGGGAGGAATGAATGGCGCGATTGCCCGTTATCACCGGCTTCGTTCGTCCCCGGTAAGTCAGATGGTCTTCCCCGGCGTAAAGCGGGCAGAGGATGAAGAAGTGGTCTGTGAATCACTGGTTATGTCGGCGCTTCGTCGCAACGTAGAGGTGTAACGCCCGATATGTTGACGCGCAGACATTTTCTCACCACCACAGGAGCGTTGCTGATGACAACATTACTGCCGGGGGAAACCCTGGCAGCCTCTCTGGCTGAAAAAGTCAGTGAAACATGGCAAAAAATAAACACCCGCCGCAATCAACAAGAGGCGATAACGCCGGGCTGGGTTTTGCAGTCGCTCGGGCTTAAACCTGGCTCAACTGAACTGCGAAGAGCCATTTTTGAGCTGGTCAGGCGGATACCCTATCAGCTCGGTGCATGGAATGGCGAAAGCATGAGTCTGTTTCAGCAGGGCTTTGGCGACTGCCGTCATAAAGCCGCTGCTGCCGAACGACTGCTGACCGATGGTGGCATTACGGCAAAGCGAAAGCTGGTGCGGTTTGACTGGGCTGATTTGCCTGTACCTGCGGATATTCTGGCAATTTTGCCGCAAACACAGGGATTTCATGACACTGTGGCTTTTGAGCTACAGGCAAAACATACCTGTTTGATGCCACCTGGGATATGGCCTTGCGCGGAGCGGGTTTCCCGGTGATGCCTTCCTGGGATGGGTCAACTCTGATACCTGGCCGGTGACTTCCCGGGATGTCGACGCAGCAAACCGTACAGATGCCACAGCCCGGGCAGGATATTTACAGCGCTAACCAGATGAGCTGGCCTCAGCGCGAGAAAACCATGGCGTTTAATCAGGCACTGAATAACTGGCTGGAGGTCATTCGGGGCTAACCGTGATGACTGGTGCACCATTATCCATAGTGATATTGAAGCCACCCGGTTGAGCCTGAAAACCTGTCTGGGACAACTGAGTTAATTCCCTTCTCGTCAGGAGGGGCTGCGCAGGGAAGCGGCGATAACACCTTCGACACTTTTTATGCTGCTTCAGGTATAACGCTGGGATACCTGAAGCTTTTTTATTTAACATCCAAGATAACAGACGAATCAGTATCCTCCTCACCCGGATAAAGCTTGTCATTTTTTTCAGGTCCCTCTATGCTTTGAATATCCCCCTGGGGGGGATGTGATTTCAAACCAAGAGATTTCCTGATGCTCAATATTCTTTCTAATCGTACCTATCGCCACCTGTTTATGGCACAGGTTATCGCCCTTATCGGCACCGGTCTGGCGACCGTTGCGTTAGGGTTACTGGCCTACGATCTCGCAGGTGACAGAGCCGGGGCAGTGCTGGGTACCGCGCTGGCTATCAAAATGAGCGCCTATATTCTTGTTGCGCCCGTGGCGGCGGCTTTTGCCGATAAATTCCCGCGTCGCACCATGCTGGTAACACTGGACCTGGTTCGCGCTCTCGTGGCTATCACGCTGCCTTTTGTCACCCAGATATGGGAAATCTACATCCTGATCTTCATTCTTCAGGCTGCCTCGGCGGCGTTTACGCCTACTTTCCAGGCAACTATCCCGGATATTCTTCCTGACGAACGTGAATATACCCGGGCGCTGTCTCTGTCACGTCTGGCCTACGATCTTGAAAGCGTCATCAGCCCTATGCTGGCGGCTGCACTGCTGACGGTCATGAGTTTCCACAACCTGTTTGCCGGTACGGCAGTCGGGTTCCTTGCTTCAGCAGCTCTGGTTGTTTCCGTGACACTGCCGAAGATGAAAGCGTTAACGGTCAAACGCAGCATCTATGACAAAACTACACGAGGTATGCGCATCTTCCTGAAAACGCCCAGACTGCGCGGCCTGCTGGCACTCAACATGGCCGTAGCGGCAGCGAGTGCAATGGTTATCGTCAACACCGTCGTTCTGGTTCAGGCGGACTTTGGTTTCTCACAGCGGTCTACCGCTATTGCGCTGGCCTTCTTCGGCGTGGGGTCCATGGTATCGGCCCTGGTTCTCCCCAGACTCCTCGACAACATGAGCGACCGTATGCCGATGCTTGCAGGTACGGCGCTTTTAGTCATTGGCCTGGGGTCAGGCATTTTCCTGAAGGATTACATCACGCTGGTTGTGCTCTGGGCACTGCTGGGGGTGGGCTATTCACTTTCTCAGACACCGGGTGGTCGCCTGCTGCGCCGTTCGTCAACAGCGGAAGACAGACCGGCGCTGTTTGCCGCCCAGTTTGCACTGTCACATTCATGCTGGCTGGTGACTTATCCGCTGGCCGGATGGGTTGGTGCGGCATGGGGGACACAGGCTTCATTCATCGCCCTGACTGTTGTGGCAACATTGTCGCTGGTCACCGCCGTACTTATCTGGCGTCCTGAGCATGAAGTGTACGCTCAGGTTCACAGCCACAAAGACCCGGAAACAAACAACGAATCGACCCATGAGCATGATTTCGTCATTGACGATGAACATCCGTCCTGGCCGAAGAAAGAGAAGTAATTTCCCAAAAAAAGACAACGTATCAGGAGAGGATAAGCCGATAAAAAGTGTGACCATGGCGTTGATACACATTATCTTATCCCTTCCACCTGGAGAGGATAAACCATGACCGTTCATGCATCACACCCTGACATTATTAAAAGACTTAAACGTGCCGCAGGGCACCTGAAAAGTACCATCCAGATGCTCGAAGATGAGAAAGCATGTCTGGATATCGCCCAGCAACTGCACGCTGTGGAAAAGGCGATAACGAATGCGAAGCGTACCTTAATTCATGACCATCTGGATCACTGCCTGGAGGATGCCCTTCATGCTGACCACACGGAGTCTGATAAGACGCTTAGCGAATTTAAAGAGATAACTAAATATCTTTAAGGCAAGCGAAACATGACTGATTTTTCCACTCTTTTACAGCAAGGCGTGGCGAATGCCTGGCTGTTCATCCCCAGCGCTATTTTGCTCGGTGCGCTTCACGGACTGGAGCCAGGGCATTCCAAAACGATGATGGCCGCCTTTATTGTGGCCATCCGGGGAACGGTCAAGCAAGCGGTATTACTGGGGCTTGCCGCGACAATTTCTCATACGTCTGTTGTCTGGCTCATTGCGTTCGGCGGAATGTATATCAGTCAGAAATTCACTGCTGAATCAGCCGAACCCTGGTTTCAGCTGATTTCCGCCGTCATCATTCTCGGTACGGCGGCATGGATGTTCTGGCGAACCTGGCGCGGCGAAAAGCTGTGGAAGATGGAGCAGGAAGAGGAACACAGCCACGGTCATCACGATCATGACGAAACCCGCATCATCGATACGGGCCATGGCAGCGTTGAACTCTCGATTTTCGAAGAAGGACAACCCCCTCACTGGCGTTTACGCTCGCTCAGCGGCAAGAAATGGGAAGCTCGCGACATTTCTCTGGTGACCAACCGTGGTCCAGGGACATTTTCACAGGTATTTGATTTCGTCGAAAAAGACGGGTTTATGGAATCGGCCCTGGCGATCCCGGAGCCACACAGCTTTGATGTTCGCCTGTCTTTAGGCCATCGCGGCCATGTGCATGATTATGATGTGGAATTCCGTGAACATGAACACGACCACGATCATTCCTCGCTGGAAGGTCTGGATGTTAATTCTCGCGAATATCAGGATGCTCACGAAAAAGCGCATGCGAACGACATCAAAAAACGTTTTGCGAATCGCAGCGTAACCACCGGACAAATAATCCTGTTCGGCCTGACCGGCGGCCTTATTCCTTGCCCGGCAGCCATTACCGTTTTGCTGCTCTGCATCCAGGTGAAGGAATTTACGCTCGGTGCCGCGCTGGTACTGTGTTTCAGCATTGGGTTAGCGATTACGCTGGTTTCAGTGGGCGCAGCGGCGGCTTTCAGCGTTCGTCAGGCAACAAAACGCTGGAGCGGCCTGGATACGCTGGCACGTCGGGCCCCGTACTTCTCAAGCGTACTGATTGCCCTTGTTGGCATCTACATGGGTTATCACGGCTGGATCGGCGTGACCCGCTG
>OKVS01000578.1_pt1 | contig 10880 bp, 14 predicted proteins | sample 1606911 | NCBI WGS metagenome assembly OKVS01 (sample SAMN03281016, study PRJEB24777) | human gut metagenome | isolation source: fecal sample PR161 from 1 month old female Malay infant, caesarean... | reverse complement strand
AGTTGAACTTATTAATTTAATTAAGTTCTTCTCTATTCTCTCTACCTGTATTTGCTCTATTGAACTAATCTTAGCCTTCTCATAAAAGATTATAATAATTATCAATAACAATAACTTTCTTTTAACCTCTTTAGAATCAAATCTATTTTCATTTAAAAGCATCAAAACTTTTAAATCCTCGTTCTTCTAAGATTAAAGTTCTTCTATTATGTTCTTCTATCAACTCTTTTAATAGCTTATCCAAACTATTAATATCATTTAATACTTGTCCAATCATGCTATATCTTGAATCAAACTCATGATGACCTGATAATTCAATCATATATACATCTGACTCTTGATTTACAAGTTGCCAAATAATATTTTTTGTAAGTAAAGTTTTACCTACTCCCATTTCACCAACGATTAATACATTTTGAGCTTTATTTAAATCTAACTTAATAACAGAATCATTTAATCCTGTTCCTAAGTTTATAACTCCATTTTTTTCATCTAAATAATTATTGCTCCAAGGTAAAATTTTAGGAGCATTAATTAATACCCCTAAAGCTTTATCTCCTTCTTTTTTAGCATAAGTTATATTACTCTTATTTCTTTTAAAAAACATATTGCTACCTCCTATTATTCATAATCATCATTTATAGTTGATTTTAGATTTTCAGTTTTATTTTGTTCTTCAAAATTTTCAAATTTACTATCATCTTCATTTTCAATATTTGAATCCATAGATTTAACTTCTTTAATTTCAAATTTTTCGTTTACACTATTCATTAAATCATTATCAATTAACTTTTCTTTATTTAAATCTAGACCAACTTTCTTATCTTCAATTTCATCTTTTCTTAGTTTTAAAATTTTATTAGGTATAAAATGTTTATCATCATCAAAATAAAATGCTTGAAACTGTACTGTATCAGCTCCTAGCTTAAATAAAAATCTTCCCTTAACTTCTGGTAAGTCTTTTGCCTTAGTATTACTTAAAACAATTTCAGAAGCTTTAGAGTCTGCAAATCTACCACAAATTCTTACTGGTACATTATTTTTAATTTGTCCTGTAATTACCTTTGCATCTGGTCTTTGAACTCCAATACATAGATTAATTCCAGTTGCTCTAGATAAACGAGCCAATGTAGATGTATAGCCTTCTATTCTTACTAACTTAGCTCTAGTTTCATCATCAACACCCGTCTTATCCATTAACTCTGCTAATTCATCTATAACAACAATAATTCTTTTAAGTTCTTCTCCTTCAAACTTTTTATTGTACTCCCCTATATTCTTAGAACCACTTTCTCTTAAAAGCTTTAATCTCTTTGCATTTTCATCTACTAAATACTTAAATAACTTTTCTGCAGCATCAACTTCGGTTATTACTTGCCCTACTTTTTCATACTCTAAACCGAATTCAACGCCTCCCTTAAAATCGACCATATAGGCTATTGCACCCTGTTTTAATAGTTGCCAAAGTATGCATCTTAAAATTACAGATTTACCTGATCCAGTTTCCCCTGCTGATAAAATGTGAGGGCTTTTATTTAAATCAATTTTTATATTTCCACTAAAAGTTTGTCCAACAACAACTACCCCTTCTTGCTCTTCTATATACTTATCATCCCAAGGAAGGTACTTAGGTATCTTAGCATCTCCAGCCATAGATTTTATAATTACAATTCTTTTACTAGCTCCTTGCTCTATTGAAATTATAGAAATATTTAATGATGTTTGAAGTTGTGGAATATAACTTTTCCAAGTTTCAATAGGTATCATTGACTCAAAGGTTATTTCATCAATTCTAGTACCCTTATCTTCAATGAAAGACTTTAAAATTGGTGTTTTAGAATCTGCACCAACAAAGTTTAATTGTTCAAAAGCAAGTCTATATTCTGCATTCCTTTTATCTTCCTTATTCTTAACAAAAGATACTATAACCATATAAAATAAAGGAGCTATAAAGGTTAAAAAATATATTATTTTAAAATAAAATTTAGTGTCTACAAGAAAGTAATCACTTTTAATTCTTGCAGCTATAGGAATTAAAAAACTTAAAAAGAAACCAATAAAAAGCTTTTTATTCTTCCATGATTTTTTAAAGCCTAATCCAACTCTAAAAAAGAAAATTCTTAGAACATTTGCAATCTCATTTATAATTGCATTTGCTCCATTCTCTATTTCCTGATTAACTTTTTTCTCCCAATCACTACTCAAAAAAATCACTCCTTTCTAAAAAAATAATAAAAATAAGAGCACTTATAAAAAGCACTCTTATTTAAACTTTAATCTTACTATTCAAATAAATCTTAGTAGTGTCGCTTCTAGTATGACGTAACTTTATTCTAGTTTTATCTAAAGCCTCACTTCTTGGAGAATCATTTTCTAGTTCTTCTTTGTATGTTCTTTTAGCAAATCCCCTTCTCAGATCATGACACTTTATTCCCATTTTAGTAGCTTGTTCTTGTAAGTATCTCATGTGTGGAAATACTCTTTCATCTTCACTTTTAGTTTCAACAAACTCACTAATGTTTTTAGATAAATATTTATTTTCAAGTTCAATAGAACAAAGTTTATTACCCTTAGCTTCTCTAAGATTAATAGTTATTAAGTTTTTATCAAAAGAAAAGTCCTCTTTCTTTAGAGCTGATACCTCGTGAACACGAAGTCCCGACTCTAACATTAACTTATAAGCTAGTCTATAATTTTTCTTTCTAACTCTGTTAACTTTTCTTTCAATATCAATTAAATTTTTTTCTACAGTAGGTTTACGATTATTCTTTTTTTATTTTAATAATCTCTTTTATGTTCATCTTCAGAAGGAAAATCAACATCAAGATTTTGCCCTTTTAAAAATCTAATAGCATTAACACCTGCAGATAATTTAGTTTTAAATTTAATTGAATTTAAGTTATCTAAAATTTTATCTTTAGTAATAACAGAAACATCATCAAGGTTATTAAAATTTTCAAATATTTTATTAAGAGCAGAGTTTCTATCTCTAATAGAATTTTTACTCAAAGAAGAATCAGAATAAATAATATTTTTCATTTCTTTTTTTAAATTAAATATATTCATTTAATTAAAGTCACTTGCCTTTCATTGAGAGTTTATACGGAAGGATTTACACTCCTTCCTATCGGGGGGAATACTTCCCCCCATTCCCCCCTTGGACTGGAGCTAAACGCTCCAGCCCAAGAGTATATAATTATCTATAATAACATATATATATATAAATATTAGTCCCAAATTAAAACACAATTTGTGACCAATACATTATATGTATATATTATATATATAATATATACTCTATAATACGACAAGGGACTAATTCATAATAAAACCTTGAAATAACTAACCTTATAACAGGGGACATTATGGTATATTTAAATTTTCAATGTCCCCCGGTTTGTCCCCTGTAATGTCCCCCGTAAAAAGTGGTTTTAAAAAATGCAAATTTTAAACTTCCATTTGAATTTTTAACCAAGAAAAAATAGAGTAATCTATAACTATTGCATATACTCTTTCATCATCAATTCTTACTCTCTTAACTAACTTTTCATCATCAGCTATAAGCCATTTTAACTCTCTCCACATATGCAATTTATTTTCTGCAGTATCGTATTCTCTTTTAGTCAACATATCTCTAATAAACTCATTATTTAAGTATATATATTTTCTATCTCTTGAAAAAACAAATGAACCTTTTTTCATTAAATAGTTAACTACATCGACTAATTCTTTTGCATATAAATTTAAATCTTTCACCTAATAATTAAACTCCTTCCGTTCACTTTCTATTTCATCCTCATTGTAATTTTCATCTTCAAAACTTTCAAGATTTTCATTACTTTCTTGATTAATTTCTTCTATAACTTCATCTTTTTTATTTGCATTTTTTATTTCATTTTTAACACAATTTCTTATAATTTTTGTATTCTTAGTTATTACTTCTTGGTGCTTTTTATTTAACCAATCTATATATTCTACTCCTTGTAATTTTAATAAATCTTGTGCTAATTCCTTTAAATTTTTATCTAACTTTGCAGCCATAATTTTATCTCCTTCCATATACTTTTTAGTAGTTTGTTATTATCAATTCTTTATTTCTTTTTCTTCCTTCAGTTTGTCTTGAAACTGAATATGGCACTTCAACTTCTTTGATATTAAAATCCTTGTACCAGCTTCTAGTTTCTTCACAATCATTAATTGTTAGGATAAACTTTCCTTTGATATTTTTAAGAATATCTCTTAGTTTTAATTGCTCTTTTATTCCAAACTCTGCTTCATATCCGGCTGTACCATAGTACGGCGGATCTAAGAAAAATAGTGTATATTCTCTATCATATTTTTCAATTACTTTTTGAAAATCTAGATTTTCTATATAAGTGTTTTTTAATCTTTCTTGCAACTCATCTAAGTTACAATCGAAAATTTTTTGTGATGGTAATGTATTAGTTCCATAACCATAATGATTGCCTTGACCACCGAAACTTTGAGTTATAAGATACATAAATCTTATAGCTCTTTGTATATCGGTTAAATGCTCCAAAGTAGCATTTTTATATTCATCGAATATACTTCTTCCGGATATTTCATATGACAGAAGTCTTTTCATTTCTGGAGCATGATACTTTATAATTTTAAATAGATTTGGTATTTCATTTTCAATGTCATTTATAACTTCAATCTTTGATTTTTCCTTTCCAAAATACACCCAACCAGCTCCAAAGAATGGTTCTACATAACACACATGATCTGGCATCATTTTTATTATTTCTTTTCTTAATTTACTTTTACCACCTAGCCTTGTAATTGGTGGTTTTAACATTGATTTTTGCATAAAAAAATTCCCCCTTGAACATTATTTAAGTTCTTGGAGAACAACTCGTTTTATATGATTATTTTATTTGTTTAGATTGTTTAAAAAACTAAATATTTTCTTAAAACTAATATGTTTAGTAAATCGCAAAATACCTTTACCACCATAGAAGTTTACTCCATTTTTATTTACAGAAACTCTCGCTCCTTTCTTACCCGTACTAAATCCCACACCCCCTCCAGTTGATAAATTAACTTTAGAATTTTTACCAACTTTAAAAGACTTTCTTAAACTAAACCCCATATCTTATTTCTCCTTTCTTTTTAACTTTTCAAATATATTTTCTATATGATCTGCTTCAAATTCTATAATTGCAGCTAATAATTTATTCCTAGATTGTATGCCATATTGTTCTTTAAGAACCTTTGCATTATCATACATAAAGTCCATTATTTTATCATTGGCATCTTGAGTTATTATTACATTAATTCTCTCCTTCGACTCCTGTGTTTTAGCAGTAAAAAGAGCATCCTTTTCTAATTCTTCTCTTATAGCTTCAACTTTTTTTCTAACTTCGCCTATCTTTCTAGTGTTCTTATTCATACACATTCATTTTCCTCCTAATTTACTTTAATTCTCCAGTTAAAATTAATCTTTGTTTAGCATGGTTAATGCAAGTTATTAAAGTTATTTCTTTCTTGTCATTAGAAAAATTTATTTTGCTTGTGTCATTAGGTTCTACGATATATCGATTAGTAATTTTATATTCAAACTCCTTATTATCAGATATTATTTTTACTGTAGATCCTATTTTAAGATTATGAAGGTTTCTAAATATAGATCCACGCATATTATTGTGCGCAGCTAATATTACATTTCCTAATTCTCCAAAATCATAACTTGATCTGTACTTAGCCACTACATAATCCAGATTTTCTTCTCCTAAAACTATAGGAGCTTTAACACCTATACTATCTATTTCTAATATCCCAATTACATCATTTTTTTCAGCTTTATTTTTATTATTAGGTTGAGTAAAAGTATCTTTTATAGCTTCTTTTTTCTCTATATTTTCAGTTGTTTCAGGATTATAACTATAATTTACTGAAGAATTACTATACATTTTTTCTTCGTATTTTTGAACTAAATCATCCTGGATTGACTTTGATTTAAACTCAATAAATAAAGCTGCTCCTATTAACAATATTCCAATCATAATTAAGGTTATAAAGGCTTTTTTCATCATTTTAAACACACCCTATCACTGTAAAATAAGCTTTAATTAAATTTATTAAGCTTAAAATAATTAAATATATATTTAACAGCCCTAATAAAACTCTTAAAGATATCAAAAATACTTTTATAAACTTCTTTTTAACTTCATACCTAGAAAATATAAATATTAAAAATATATTTAATATAAATAAGCCTATACTTTCTAATATCAATATCTTTACACTCATTAATACCCAAGTAGAAGAAAGACCTATAATAAAAATTCCCAATATAAATATCCCTAAAAACATCATCCTTGCCACAATCGGAATATAATTATCAAAACCTAATATAAGTAAAAAAAGTCCTAAAATAGTTAAAAGAATTCCTATGAAAGTAAAAAAATTAACATAAACCATTTTTAAATACTCTAAACTGCTATGTTACTGAAATTAAAAAACTTAAAATATGTTTTTATGTGGTATTCAAAATAATACTTTCTTAGGATCTTCTCAAGTTTATATTTATTTCTTATTCCACAAGATCTTAGATACTCTTTCGATAATCTTTGTAGTTTTGAAATTAAATATTTTCTGTATTCTAGGTCCTTTTTATTTAATTTTCTATTTGATAAAGAACTAAATTCTAAATCTAACTTTTCTATTTCACATAATAAGTTTTCACTCATTTTTCTCACTCCCTTTTATTGTTGAAAATTATGTTTTTTAAATAATAATTTAAGTTCTTCATCAGCTTTTTTAGCTACTTTAAACAAACTCATATAAATAAAAATATTTATAATAATCAATCCTAAAATAATAGTTATAACCATACATCCCATCTCCTTATTTTCTTATGTAAACTTAAGAGAGTACCTTATGGCACTCTCTTAATTAAAAAAATTATAATAATTTTCTTTTCTTTGAAAGTATTAATGCTCCTAAGCCTCCTGCTACTAATATAATTCCAAATGGAATTAATGCATTAACATCGAAGCTTGAACCTGTTTTAACAATTTCAAATTTCTTATTAGTTAGGTTACACTTAACTACTTCCCCATGTTCACCTATTTTAAAGGTTCCAGTTTCAGTTGTAAGCTCATATCCTTCTGGAGCTTGAGTTTCTGAGATTTTGTATTCTCCAGCTGCTAATTCAAACTCATTTCCATTCTTTGAAGAAATAAACTCAATAACCTTTCCTTTATCTAAGCCAGAAAGACATTCAATTTTTATTTTAGCTCCTTCAAGAACTTCTCCTGTAGCAACATCTGTCTTAGTAAAGATAAGTTTTCCTGTAGTTCTTTCATTCTTTAAGTTGGCCTTTATAATTTCTCCACCTTTAATTTCAAAAGTTCCAACTTCAGTAGAAAGCTCGTATCCTTCCGGTTGTTGAGTTTCTCTAAACTCATATTTACCTTCTGGTAAAGTGAATTTATTGCCAGCTAAACTTGAAGTAAATTCAAATTTAACATGTTTGTTTTGTTCTTCTATTCCTACTATCTCTATTTTAGCACCTTCAATATTTTGACCATTTGTAACATCAGTTTTAGTAAAGTCTGCTTCTCCAGTTTTTACTTTATTTTCTGCAGTTACAGTCTTAGTTTCACCGTCTTTATCTATTACAAAACTTAAATCTTGATCTTGATTTATTTCGTAATGATCTGGAGCTTTAATTTCGTTGAAATAATAGTTACCTGCTTCTAAGTTTTCAACTACTATTTTTCCATCTTTGTTAGTTGTGTAATTTCCTACAAGATTTTCACCATTCCAAAGTTCAAACTCAGCCCCTTCAAGTGGTCTTTTAGTTTCTGAATCTACCTTGATTAATTCTGCATTAGCTCTTATCTTTTTATTTTCCATTTCAAGTTTAATTACTTGACCATTTTCTTTAACATCAAAGAAAATAGGCTCTTTGTTAATAACGTAATTCCAAAGTGTTTTAACTTCTTCTATTTTGTAATGACCATATTCTAAACCTTTTAAACTAACTATTCCTTTGTCATTACTCTTTAAGTCCCAAGTTTGTCCTTTCATTAGGCCATCTAAAGCTGTAACTTTAAATTCAATATCAGCTAATGGTTCTTTAGTTTCACTGTCTACCTTTAAAAGCTCCATATCGCCTGTTATACGGTCGTTAGATACCTTAATAGTATAAACAGTACCTAAGTCCTTAATATCTTCTAGAGCGGCATTTTCGTCTATTTTAAAAGGTATTGGCTTTATGCTTATATAACCATCCTTAGGTTTTGCCTCCTCCAATTGATAATTTCCGTATGCTAAGTGTTGTGGAGTTATTATTTCTCCATTCTTATCAGTTGTTAAAGTAGTTGTTTTATGAGGAATTATTCCTACAAAGTTTGTAAACTCTACAAGCTTATTAGTATCATTATTTCTAACTTGGAATTTAACTCCTTCTAGTGGTTTATTGTCTTTAGAGTCAACTTTAACAACTCTTAACTTAGCTTGGATAGGAGCGTTTTTAACGTATTTAACATAAACTTTATTATCTTCATTTATGTTAATTGTGTATTCCTTATCACTAGCCCAATATCCTTCTGGAGTTTCATCTTCAATGAATTTGTACACTCCATATCTAAGATCCTTAGTAAATGCAAATCCATTTTCATCAGTTTTAACTTTATCTACAGTAGTTCCTGGTTCTATACCATTAACATTAACTGCAACAACTTTAAAACCTGCGTTAGCAACTGGTTTTTCTTCGTTTTCACTATCAACTTTAACTATTTGAATGCGACCTTTCATAACTTTGTTAGTAAAGTCATAAGAATAAACTTTATCATCTTCAGTTATGTTTATGTCTATAGTTTTATCACTTAACTTGTAACCTTCTGGAGCTTGTAGCTCTTTACCAATATAGTGACCATAATCTAGATACTTACTTGTTGCAGCTCCCTTTTCGTCAGTTGTTAATCTATCAACTTCATTACCTGCATCATCATAAATACCAAGTACAGCACCTTTTAAACTAAGTTCTGGCATTTCTTCATCGATTTTGTGTATTGAAACTCTACCCTTAATTTTTCTATTAGCATGAGTAATTTCTATTGTTTTCATATGTTCATTAATAGTAACTGGATATTCTTTACCATTAAGCACATATTTACTTGGGGCTTTTGTTTCTCTTACAATGTAGTTTCCAAAAGGATGTAACCCACTTAATACCTTTCCATTTTCTCCTGTAGTCATTTTCTCAACTACTTCGTTATTATCAGCCTTCACCATCTCAAATTCAGCACCTGAAATTGGTTCGCCAGTTTCTTCATCAATTTTTGTTATTTCTACTCTTCCTTTTATTTGAGTATCAACCATTTCAGCAGTAGTTACTTTATTAGGTTTTACAGTAATATTAACTGGATTAGTAATTAAATATCCTAAAGGAGCTTCGACTTCTTCGATGATGTATTCTCCTGGCTTAATGTCATTGAATACTACTCTACCATTTTCTGATGTAGCTTCAGCTATTTGATTGCCTTCTTTGTTTTTCAAAACAAATTTAGCACCAGTTAAAAGAGATCCATCGTCTCCTTTTTTAACAAGTTCTATAGCTCCATTTAAACCAGTCCAGGATACAGTAACATTATCCTTATTCATATTTTGGTATCTTAAATCAACAAGTGCCATGTCTTGTTTACCTGCTACTGGAGTTGCATAAGCTAAAGAAGCTGGTAATTCTACAGTTGCTTTAACATCAACCTTAATATCTCCTGTTTCTGCGTCTATAGGAATATAAACTTTAAAACTTTCGTTAGAATTATAGGTATTTCTTTCATCTCCATCCATATCTTTTATCTTAACTACATCTTTTAATCCTGGATTACTTGAACTTTTTATAGTAACCTTAGCATCTTTAAACTCATAGTCAGATTTTATTTTTATAGGCTCAGAAACGAAATAATCACCTTCTTGATGAGCAACTATATTACTAGGAGTAACTTCAAAGAATGTTGGTAACTCTTTGTTTAATCCTTTTTCTACTAAAAAGTCTATTACTGGTTTTAATCTACTTAAAGATACTGTTCCATTTTGAAGTCTTGTTCTATCAATTCCCCTACTTAAACCAGCTTCTTTTTGATAAGCCCAAATAGCAAGTTGAGTACAATATCTATATTCATCAGCTGATATCCCCCATTCTGAGCCATCTTTAGCAGGGTACCCCCAATAAATAATAGTTTCTATTCCTCCATCAACTGGTATTTCTTCTGTGTAATCTTGTCCAGTTGGATTCAGTGCACCTGTATTTAGACAATAACAGGTCCTTAGATCTGGAGCATAGTATCTATGATTACCTATAGGAAGAACCTTTCCCCAAGTTGGAGAATTGTAATTTAGATAACTCTCTGCGTCTGTAGAATTTATTTCTACTGCAAATACTTTGATGTTAGTCAACAAGAATGTAAAAATTAAAGTTATCGTTGTAATTAATTTAAATCTTTTTCTTTTACTCACTTTCTTTCTCCTCCATATTATTTATTTTTTATTTTGATAAATTAATTTAAGATGTATCAAAATAATTCATTTTCTTTTCTCCTTTCTAAAAATTTATATTGAAAAAGAGTGCTGCTTAATTGCAACACTCTTGAACTTTCTAACTTAAACCAATACTTATTCCTAATGCTCTATTTAGTTCTTTTATTCATATCCATTTAGCTTTCCTATTTTCTCTCTCATCTGATACCTAGAAATAGTTGTTATTTGCTCTAATAAAATAGTAGATGGCTTTCTAAACATTCTTTATTATTTTAGTATGTACGGGCATTTCTTTCTTAGGTTGAGATGTTTACAGAAGTCACTATCAAAAGTTTCTCCATACCTATTCCCAATATCATTTGAATTAC
>OKVS01000575.1_pt1 | contig 10920 bp, 10 predicted proteins | sample 1606911 | NCBI WGS metagenome assembly OKVS01 (sample SAMN03281016, study PRJEB24777) | human gut metagenome | isolation source: fecal sample PR161 from 1 month old female Malay infant, caesarean... | reverse complement strand
GCTGCGCCCGAAAGCGGCAAACAGCAAAGCGCTTACCGAGGCGATCGGCGCGATGGGCGAACCCATACTGACGCTGCCGCGCGGTTTTTATCTCAAAAAAATTTCACCGGCGCGCTGCTTGCTCGTCATTTCTTACTTAAAACATAGTTTTTTACTTATTTTGCGAGCTCACAAACATAATCGCCTGGTTTTTAAGATTTTACCGCTTCACCCTGTAGCTATAACGGGTTAATACTACACTATGATTTGATACGAGCCAGATGAGGACGATAACGATGAAAAAATGGGCGGTGTTAATTTCAGCAGTCGGGTTGGCGTTTGCCGTTTCGGGCTGCAGCAGCGATTACGTCATGGCGACGAAAGACGGCCGGATGATCCTGACTGACGGTAAACCGGAAGTCGACGATGATACCGGTCTGGTCAGCTACCACGACCAGGCAGGCAATAAAATGCAGATCAATCGCGACGAAGTCTCGCAAATTATTGAGCGATAACAGTCGGAGGTCAGTAGCCTACTGGCCTTTTTGATTTTTTCTTCCCTTTTGCTTCCCCTCTGCCATGTTTATATTCCTTTGTCGGGAGGTTCCTGACGCGGTCTACATGTCTATTGAAGGAAGCCGGCTATGCATTATCACCGTATCCCCCACAGCGCTCTGGAGATAAGTCAACTGGGGTTGGGCACGATGACATTTGGTGAACAAAACAGCGAAGCCGATGCCCATGCACAACTCGATTATGCCGTCAGCCAGGGGATTAACCTGATTGATGTCGCAGAGATGTACCCGGTGCCTCCACGCCCTGAAACGCAGGGACTTACCGAAACCTACGTCGGTAACTGGCTGGCAAAACGCGGTAACCGTGAAAAGCTGGTTATCGCCTCGAAAGTGAGTGGCCCCGCGCGGAACAACGATGCCGGGATCCGCCCAAACCAGATCCTCGATCGCAAAAATATCCGCGCCGCGCTGGACGCGAGCCTGAAGCGCCTGCAAACCGACTATCTCGACCTTTACCAGGTCCACTGGCCGCAGCGTCCAACCAACTGTTTTGGCAAGCTCGGCTACAGCTGGAATGAGAGCGCCCCCGCCGTTACGCTGCTGGAAACGCTGGAGGCGCTGACCGAATGCCAGCGCGCGGGAAAAATCCGCTACATTGGCGTGTCCAACGAAACGGCCTTTGGCGTAATGCGCTATCTGCACCTGGCGGATAAACACGATCTGCCGCGCATCGTCACCATCCAGAACCCGTACAGCCTGCTTAACCGCAGCTACGAGGTGGGGCTGGCCGAAGTGACGCAATATGAGGAAGTGGAACTGCTCGCCTATTCATGCCTCGGTTTCGGCACCCTGACGGGGAAATACCTGAACGGTGCGAAACCGGCCGGGGCGCGTAATACCCTCTTTAGCCGCTTTACCCGCTACAGCGGCGAGCAGACGCAGAAAGCCGTTGCAGCCTATGTGGATATCGCGAAGCGCCACGGCCTGGATCCGGCGCAGATGGCGCTGGCCTTCGTGCGCCGTCAGCCGTTTGTTGCCAGTACCCTGCTTGGCGCGACGACCATGGAACAGCTGAAAACTAACATTGAGAGTTTCCATCTGAACCTGAGTGAAGAGGTGTTAGCGGAGATTGAAGCGGTGCATCAGGTTTATACCTATCCTGCGCCGTAGCCTGATGCTTTTGCCGGGTAAGGCGAAGCCGCCACCCGGCTACTTATTAACGGCGACGCTGCCAGATCCACAATCCCGCAATCGCCGCCGCGAACAGCCCACCAAATCCGACGCCAATCGCCACCACCGGGACACCCACTTTTACCGCCAGCGAGTAGAGCCCCAGCATTAACAGCATGGCCAGGTTTTCACCGAGATTTTGAACCGCAATGGCATTCCCCGCCCCGACGGTCTGCTTGCCACGCTCCTGGAGTAACGCATTCAGCGGTACCACAAAGAAGCCCCCCAGAATACCAATCAGGATCAGCAGAGCATAAGCGGGCAATAACGCATGTTGCAGCGAGAAAATAAGCACCACGAGGCCAATCAGGATCCCCGCTGGCATGCAGCGTGCGACCGTTTCAAGCGTCACCAGCTTCGCCGCCGCGCCCGCGCCAGCCACAATGCCGATAGCCACCATCGCATTAAGATAGGTCGGCGTCGCATTGTCCGTAATCCCCAGCGCCACCGGTACCCACAGAACCAGCAGGAAGCGCAGCGTGACGCCCGCCCCCAGAACATACTGGTTCCCATCAGGGAGAAGCGCGTTTCCCCGTTACGCCACAGCACGCGGCACGCGTTAAAGAAACTGCCGGTCATCGGTTTAAAGCGCCAGGACTGGCCCGGGCGAGCCACCGGCAGCTTCGGAATAAACAGGTTAGCCACGACCGCCCCACCATACACCACTGCACACACACCCAGGGCCGCCAGAACATGCCAGTCGGCCAGCACGCCACCCGCGACGGAGCCGAGGAGGATAGCGGCAATCGTTGACGACTCCATGAGGCCGTTGGCTTTCACCAGTTTATCGCCCGTGGTCAGTTCTCCGAGAATGCCATACTTCGCCGGGGAGTAGGCGGCAGCACCGATGCCCACCAGCGTATAGCCAACAAACGGATTGAAGCCGAAGCAGATACTGGCAGCGCCCAGCAGCTTGAGACCGTTGGCAAACATCATCACCCGGCCTTTGGGGAAACTGTCCGCCACCTGCCCCACAAACGGGGCAAAGATAATGTAAGCGCCCACAAACACCATCTGCAGGATCGGCTGACTCCAGTCAGGGTAAAACTCGGCTTTCAGCAGCGCCAGCGTGGCAAACAGCAGCGCGTTATCACCGAACGCAGAGAGAAACTGCGCGGCGATGACCGCCATCATGCCTTTTGAACGCAGCGAGGTGTTAGTGTGTACTGACTCACGCATTTTGCTGTTCCGCCTCTTCAACCATACCTTTCAGGGTCACGAAATCGGGCTTCCCGCTTCCCAGCACCGGAAGCTGCTTCAGGTGGTGAATATCGCGCGGCACGGCCAGTTCAGGAATACCGTGTTCACGCGCATAGCTCAGTAACCTGTCGCGCTTAAGCTCAGCATCAGTGGTAAACAGCACCAGCGCCTCGCCTTTGCTGGCATCACTCTTCACGACCGTGGCGTGCATCTTCTCGGCGGACACGGCCGTCGCCAGCTGTTCAACCATTTCCAGAGAGACCATCTCACCGGCGATTTTGGCGAAGCGTTTTGCGCGCCCCTGAATCTGTACAAAGCCTTGCTCATCGAAACGAACGATGTCACCGGTGTCGTACCAGCCGGTTTCAATCTCGCCGTTGACGTTTTCCGCCGTTGGCGCTTCCAGCACGCCTGGGTTTTCCACACGCAGGTAACCGTTCATCACGTTTGGCCCTTTCAGCTGCAGGCGGCCACCGTCCTCAATGCCCGGCACCGCCAGCAAGCGCGCATCCATCCCCGGCAGAATTCGGCCCACCGTTCCCGGTTTCGCCGCCATCGGTACGTTGATCGAGACCACGGGCGCACACTCGGTAACGCCATAACCTTCAAGAATGCGCAGGCCAAACTTATCCTGCCAGATCTGACGCGTGCTCTCCTGCAGCTTTTCCGCACCGGCCACCACGTACCGAACGCGGAAGAAATCATACGGATTGGCGAAACGGGCATAGTTACCCAGGAAGGTTGAGGTCCCGAACAGGACGGTGCAGTTACGGTCATACACCAGCTCCGGCACAATGCGGTAGTGCAGCGGGCTGGGATAGAGGAACACCTCGGCACCGGTCAGCAGCGGCGTGAACAGCCCCACCGTCAGGCCAAAGGAGTGGAACAGCGGCAGCGCCGACATAAAACGGTCATTCGCGGTAAAGTCGGCAATGCTTTTGATCTGCTCAACGTTCGCCAAAATACTCTTGTGGCTGTGGACGACGCCTTTCGGGTTACCCTCCGAACCCGACGTGAAAAGGATAATCGCGTCATCTTCCGGCTGCTGTTTGACCTGCGCCAGATGCGGCATCAGCAGATGCGCAAAAATCCACAGCTTGTCGCCGGTGGTCACGTCCGCTTTTAGATCTTCCAGGAAGACCCAGCGTACCTGGGTCAGCTGTTCCGGCAGATGCCACAGCTTGCCTTTGTCCAGGAACTGTCGGGAGGTAAAAATGGTATTAATTTGGGCGGCGGTAATGGCGCTGGTCAGCCCTTTCACGCCCGCCGTGTAGTTCATCATCGCCGGTATACGGCCACGGGAAACCGCACCAAAAATCACCGCCGCGCTGATGCCCGCGTTTGGCAACATCAGGCCGATCTTTTCGCCCTTTTTGCTGTACTTCTCAAGAATGCGGCCCACGAACAGCGTCTTGGTCAGCAGTTTACGATAGGTATCCGGGGTAAAGTTGATGTCTTCAATGCATTTTTTCTTCGCGCCGTAGCGGTACTGCGCCGAAAGCAGGGATTCATACAGCGTTTCACGCGGACGAACGGCCATGCGCGCTTCCATCATAATCTGGTGCAGCATTTCCCCGGCGATTTTACGGCGATCGCGGGCACGCGGCGCTTCCGGCATCGGTAACGACGTCGGCGGCAGGATATGCAAGGTGATTTTGGGGAACAGACGCTGCTTCACCAGCCCCTTAAGGCGGCTGAAATGGGTCAACTCTGCGCCTTCAATGCGCAGCGGCACCACGGTCGCGTTTGATTTCGCCGCGACAAACCCCGCGCCGTCGTAGATTTTCATCAGCGAACCGGTCACTGAAATGCGCCCTTCAGGGAAAATGACCACCGGACGCCCCTGCTCTACCAGACGTACCAGGTGTTTAATCATCATCGGCTTTGTCGGGTCAAGCGGTACGAAATCGATCAGTGGGGTGAGCCAGCGCATATACCACTGCTGGCTGATGGAGGTATAGACCGCAAACACCGGACGCACGGGCAGAAACAGCGCAAGCAGGATGCCGTCTATAAAGGAAACATGATTGGGTGTGATGAGAACGCGCTCGCCACGAAGCGCCTGGGCATCGCCAGTGACGCGGATGCGAAAAAGAATACGGAACAGTGTACGGAAAAACCCAAATAGCATCTCAACTCCCTTTGCCAGACAGTGTGGTGGGTTGACAGTAAATGGTGGCAGATTACACGAGAAGTGATACGGGAGCGACAGCAAAAATGGAGGCGAAAAAAAACCTGCGCATCCGCGCAGGTTGGTGCAAGAGATGAGTACGAAACCGTACTAAGAATTCTCACCAATCAATACCTCTGGGATCTTGATTGTGGCTGTTGACCCTGCGCTTCGCCAGCAGGAAAACGCAAGGGAATGAGCCGAAATGCAACCAGGTGTGAATATTCTCTTTTGCTGTTACAGGTTGAACGATCAGGCAAAAAAAAACCTGCGTAAGAACGCAGGCTGGTGTAAGTCGTGTTAATCAACCGGAGTTGATTCCACCTATCAATACCTCTGGGATCTCGACTCTACCAACCTCTTTAACGTCATCGCCACCGGACAATCGCAACAGCCTGAGGCAAAGTGTAACTAAAGGTTCAGAATGACATTCTTCTGACATGACCAGGCGTGTAACGATTACACTACCAGGGTTGGTCTGCGTCACGTTTGTGGCGCCCGGAAACCGGCTTCCCTTGAATGGACGTCACTTTTCCGCAACACTATTCAGTGTGTAAACGCTTACCCCAAATAAGAAGGTTATAAATGGCGACAATAAAGGATGTGGCTCGTCTGGCAGGTGTGTCGGTAGCCACCGTCTCCCGCGTGATTAATGATTCACCCAAAGCCAGTGACGCATCACGCCAGGCGGTACAAAGCGCCATGGAAACCCTGAACTACCATCCGAATGCCAACGCCCGCGCGCTCGCCCAGCAGTCAACAGAGACTATTGGGCTGGTGGTGGGAGACGTTTCCGACCCCTTTTTCGGTGCCATGGTAAAAGCGGTTGAACAGGTCTCTTATCAGACGGGTAATTTTTTGCTGATCGGCAATGGCTACCATAATGAACAAAAAGAACGCCAGGCCATCGAGCAGCTGATCCGCCACCGCTGCGCTGCACTGGTGGTACACGCCAAAATGATCCCGGATGCCGAGCTAATTCACCTGATGAAGCAAATGCCCGGCATGGTGATTATCAACCGTATTATCCCCGGCTTTGAAAAACGCTGTGTAGCACTCGACGACCGCTACGGCGCCTGGCTTGCGACCCGTCATCTGATTCAACAGGGTCATACCCGGATTGGCTATCTCTGCTCCAATCACCCCATTTCTGATGCGGAAGACCGCCTGCAGGGCTACTACGACGCCCTGCGCGAAAACGGTCTGCCGTGCAATGACCGTCTGGTGGCCTACGGTGAACCGGATGAGAGCGGCGGCGAACAGGCCATGACGGAGCTGCTGGGTCGCGGACGGAATTTCACCGCGGTCGCCAGCTATAACGATTCGATGGCCGCCGGGGCAATGGGCGTCATGAATGACAACGGGATCGAGGTGCCAGCGGAAATCTCGCTGATTGGCTTCGACGATGTTTTGGTCTCCCGGTACGTGCGCCCGCGCCTGACCACCGTACGCTACCCCATCATCACGATGGCCACCCAGGCCGCAGAACTGGCGCTGGCGCTGGCCGAACAACGACAGCCGCCGGAGATTACCCATCTCTTCAGTCCAACGTTAGTGCGCCGTCACTCCGTTGCTGCGCCCGCTGACGCGCAGAGCGAATAGCGAATAGCGATACAGGTGTACCGTTTTATCCGGATACTCCAGCCCATCGCCAATATACTGCCAGCCGTAACGTTCATAGAAGTCGCGGCAGGCAGACCAGAGATGAAGTTCCTCGTACCCGGCCCGTGCGGCGAAGCGAATAACATGCTGCTGTAACTTTCCTGCCAGCCCCTTGCCGCGCGCCGCGTCGTCAACGTAGAGCGCCGCCAGCCACGGACAGAGATCCTGACGGGTAATCAAATCACAGCGCCAGAGTCCCACCGTCCCGAGAAGCCGTTCATCCTCTACGGCGATAAAGGTCAGCGGCAGGGCACCCGGCGTCTGGCTGTGCTCGACGATGCTATGGAAAAAATCCCGCGCAAGCCCCTCGCCAAAGGCCTGCCAGAGCCAGTCGGTGACCTGCTCCGCATAGCGCGGTGCCTCGTAAAGCGGGAGAATGACGGTCTTTTTCACGTTTCACCTGCGTTTTTAATGAATATGCTGGCCTGACGCCTCCAGCCCGGTTTGGCGATTATTTTACCAGAGTCAGACTATTTAGTTTTACTTCCGGCAGGCCAGGCGAATCGTGACCAAAAAGCGTGATCGTGGCAGAAGTTTTGCGCTTCCCGCATCGCTTATACGCTGTCAGGTCTGTGTTAAACTGCAAACCATTACGTGGAAGCAGGAATGTAGAATGGCAACAATGCTGGATGTCTCACTGCGCGCGGGCGTGTCGAAGGCTACCGTCTCGCGCGTGCTGAACGGCACAGGTCAGGTTAAAGAGAGCACGCGTCAGCAGGTCTTTGCTGCGATGGAAGAGCTGGGCTACCGCCCAAACTTTCTCGCGCGTTCGCTGGCTAACCAGACCAGCAACAGCATTGGTCTGGTCGTCTCTACCTTCGACGGCTTTTACTTTGGTCGTCTTTTGCAGCAGGCGTCGCGGCAGACCGAAACCCACGGGAAACAGCTGATCGTCACCGACGGTCACGACGCGCCAGAGCAGGAAGAGCAGGCGGTGCAAATGCTGGCCGACCGCCAGTGCGATGCCATCGTGCTTTACACGCGCTATATGAGCGAAAAAGCGATCATCAAGCTGATTAATACCGTGCAAACGCCGCTGGTGGTCATCAACCGTGAAGTCAGCCAGGCACCGGAGCGCTGCGTGTTCTTCGAACAACAGGATGCCGCGTTTAAGGCGGTGGACTACCTGATCAATCAGGGCCACCGGGAGATCGCCTGCATTACCGTTCCGATCCACACCCCCACGGGTAAAGCGCGGCTGATGGGCTACCGTAAGGCGCTGGAAAAGCACGGCATTCGTCTGGACGAGCGTCGAATAAAGTACGGTGATGCGGGAATGACGCGGGGCTATGAGCTGTGTAAGGAGCTGATTGCTGAAGGGGTGTCGTTCAGCGCGCTGTTTGCCTGTAACGATGATATGGCGCTGGGCGCGTCCAAAGCGCTGCATCAGGCAGGGCTTAAGATCCCGCAGGATATCTCCCTGTTCGGCTTTGACGATGCCCCAAGCGCAAAGTGGCTGGAGCCTGCGCTGTCATCGGTTTATCTGCCGATAGATAACATGATCGTCACGGCTATCGATCAGGCGATCCGGCTGGCGAAGAACCAGCCGGTCGATGCGATCCCGCCGTTTACCGGCACGCTGGTATTACGCGATTCGGTCACAACGGGGCCGTACTTTAATCAAACGAGTTCCAGCGCCAGCAGTTCCTGAATGGTCTGGCGACGACGGATCAACCGCGCCTTGCCGTTATCAAACAGCACTTCCGGCAGCAGCGGACGGCTGTTGTAGTTCGAGGACATAGACGCCCCGTACGCCCCGGTGTCGTGCAGCACCAGGTAATCGCCCGGCTTCACCTCGGGCAGCGCACGGGTTTCAACTTTGCCACCTTCCTGCTGGGTAAACACATCACCGGATTCACACAGCGGGCCTGCGACCACCGTCTCGCGGCGCGGCGCGTGCGTTAAATCGCGGCCATCAGCAGCCAGGGCGGTAATGTGATGGTAGCTGCCGTACATGGACGGACGCATCAGGTCGTTAAAGCCCGCATCAATCAGCACGAAGTGGCGGGAGCCCATCTCTTTGACGCTGCGTACCTGCGCCACCAGCACGCCGGCTTCGGCTACCAGGAAACGACCCGGCTCAATTTCCAGCTTCACGGCATGGCCCAGATGCGCGGCAATTTGATCGCGCGCGGCGCTCCAAAGGCCGTAATAGTGATCGGTGTCGATCGCCTCTTCCCCTTCACGATAAGGAATGGAAAGACCGCCACCGGCGGAGATCGCCTCCAGATCCTGACCGAAGTCAACAACCTGGCGCACCATCGCCCCGCACACCTGCTCCAGGTGCCCGTAATCGACGCCGGAGCCAATATGCATATGAATACCGACCAGCTTCAGGCTGTAGCGCTGCAGTACCTCAAGCGCGGCAGGCATATCGGCATACCAGATCCCGTGCTTGCTGTTTTCGCCCCCGGTGTTGGTTTTTTGGCTATGGCCATGTCCAAAGCCCGGGTTGACGCGCAGCCAGACGCGATGGCCGGGTGAAACCTGCCCAAGCTGCTCCAGCATATCCACAGAACCAGCGTTCACCGGCACCTGCAGTTCATGCACGCGCGCAAGCGTGGCGTCGTCGATCACATCCGCGGTAAAGACGATCGCGTCAGGATCGGTTTTCGGATCAAAGCCTGCCGCCAGCGCACGCTCGATTTCACCCAGCGACACGGAGTCAACCTTCACGCCCTGCTCGCGCATCAGGCGCAGAATATGAATATTGGAGCAGGCCTTCTGGGCAAAACGCACCACGTCAAACTGATGCAGGGCGGCGATCTTCTCGCGAACGATCTGCGCGTCGTAGACCCATACCGGGCAGCCAAACTCGGCGGGCAGGCGCAGCAGGTTTTCAGCGTTCAAATCGGTATCCGTCTGGTTGAGCGGGCGTGGCATGGTCTTCTCCGGTTCAATTCATTTTTTATGATTACGCCACAGCGGAAGCAGAATAAAAAATATCGTTTTATCGCGAGTCTATGCAAAAATGATATGGACAGTTCCTTGCTTTCAGGTGCCCTATGCCCGCCGTCAATTTACGCCACATCGAGATTTTTCACGCCGTGATGACCGCCGGCAATCTCACCGAAGCCGCGCAGATGCTGCATACCTCGCAGCCGACGGTCAGCCGCGAGCTGGCGCGCTTCGAGAAAGTGCTGGGGCTGAAGCTGTTCGAACGCGCCCGGGGCAGGCTTCACCCGACGGTGCAGGGGTTGCGCCTGTTTGAGGAAGTGCAGCGCTCATGGTACGGGCTGGACAGAATCGTCAGCGCGGCGGAAAGCCTGCGCGAGTTTCGTCAGGGCGAGCTGTCGATTGTCTGCCTACCCGTCTTCTCTCAGTCCTTCTTACCGACGCTGCTCCAGCCTTTTCTGGCCCGCTATCCTGAGGTCAATCTCACCATCGTCCCGCAGGAGTCGCCTCTGCTTGAAGAGTGGCTGTCGGCACAGCGCCACGATCTCGGGTTAACCGAAACCCTCTCGACACCCGCAGGAACGGCGCGCACGGAACTGCTCGCGCTGGATGAAGTGTGCGTTCTGCCCGCCGGGCATCGGCTTGCCCAAAAAGCAGTGCTGACGCCCGCAGATTTTCATGGTGAAAACTACATTAGCCTGTCGCAAACGGACAGCTACCGGCAGCTGCTGGATACGCTTTTTTCTGAGCATCAGGTGAAGCGGCGGATGGTGGTTGAAACCCACAGCGCGGCGTCAATATGCGCGATGGTGCGCGCGGGCGTTGGCGTTGCGGTCGTCAATCCGCTTACGGCGCTGGACTATGCAGGAAGCGGGATCGTCATCCGCCGTTTTAGCGTTTCCGTCCCGTTCACCGTAAGCCTTATCCGCCCGCTGCACCGTCCGGCTTCCGCGCTGGTGGACGCATTCACCGAACACTTAGTTGAGCATGCGCGTCAGGTGGCGCTTCGCTTACCTGACCTGCAAAACCCGTTATGACAGCATAAATTCCACGGCATCTGCCGCGTGAATGGCCGCGGTATCAAACACCGGGATGGGGCTTCGTTCGCCCGGCACCAGCAAACCGATCTCCGTGCAGCCGAAAATCACCCCTTCGCCGCCCTGCGCGCCATTTATCTATTACGCTGACGTAACTATGCGCGGGAGGTTTTCGCTGAAGGTTCCGAGGCAGTAGCTCGTCGAAAACTAATCTGATTGATGCGCGCCCGGT
>OKVS01000574.1_pt1 | contig 10945 bp, 14 predicted proteins | sample 1606911 | NCBI WGS metagenome assembly OKVS01 (sample SAMN03281016, study PRJEB24777) | human gut metagenome | isolation source: fecal sample PR161 from 1 month old female Malay infant, caesarean... | reverse complement strand
ACTGTCTGCATGTGCGGCCAGAACATACTGCGAAATACAGCTCGCGAACGACCCGCCGACGTATGACGCGAGCAGGCCAGAGAGCGTATACCAGAACAGCGCGCGGTCTTTCAGCAAAACCGACGGCTGCCACGTTGTCTTCTGATCCGCGATATCTAACGCAATGCTTTTTTGCACAAAGAAGTGGATAAACCCCAGCGGCAGAGCGGCACAGAACGCGGCCAGCCAGAACGGCAGCTGCAGGCTGTACATCACCAGAAACGTGCCAAGAGGCGGCCCGATCGTCCAGCCGATGTTCAAAAAACTGTAGTTCAGCGAAAAAACGCGGGCTTTTTCACTGGAGGTCAGCACGTCGGAGAACCAGGCTTTCAGCACCGTCGAGAAAACAGAATAGGCACAGTTGATTAACGAAAAGAACAGCACCACCAGGGTGACGTTATTGACCAGCGGGATCGCCACAAAACCGGCGATAAACGCCACAATCGCGATCAACAGTAGCGCTTTTTATCGAACTTATCGGCCAGAATGCCAAACCCCAGGCTGAATACCACGCCGATGGTCAAGGCGATGGTCAGGGCATAACCAATATTCTCGACGCTCATGTTAAACACGCGCGTGAGATAAATAGTCATAAACGGCAGCGTGGCGCCACGACCGATGGTTAATAACAATGACGATGCCAGCAGCGCTGCGGTTGAGCGCCTGAGAGATGGTTTCATATTCCTGCCCGACAAATGCTTATGCTTTTTATAGTGTGTCCTAAAAGGAGTATCACGACATAAGAGGCTTGTATAGCGCCCAATTTATCCGTAAGTGCTTCAACTGCCTGCCAGAATTAATGATCTTCTCGCGACGCACTTTTTCTGTTACCTTGAAGTGTTAACAAATTATTAATAAATCAGGGGCAGGGTATGACGCGTAAAGACGGATTGCTGGCACTGCTGGTGGTCATCGTATGGGGACTTAATTTTGTGGTCATCAAAGTGGGGCTTCATAACATGCCACCGCTGATGTTGGCCGGTTTGCGCTTTATGCTGGTCGCCTTCCCGGCACTGTTTTTTGTTGCCCGCCCGAAAATCCCGCTAACGCTCCTGCTGGGTTATGGCCTGACCATCAGCTTTGGCCAGTTTGCATTTCTGTTCTGCGCCATTAAGTTCGGTATGCCTGCCGGTCTTGCTTCGCTGGTGCTGCAGGCGCAGGCGTTCTTCACCATCATTCTTGGTGCGTTTGTTTTTGGCGAGCGTTTACAGGGCAAACAGCTGGCGGGGATCACTCTGGCCGTGTTTGGCGTGCTGGTGCTGATTGAGGCCAGCCTGAATGGTCAACACGTGGCGTTGCTGGGCTTTATGCTGACGCTGGCAGCGGGGCTGAGCTGGGCCTGCGGCAATATTTTCAACAAGCTGATCATGCAGCATGAAACACGCCCACAGGTCATGTCGCTGGTGGTCTGGAGCGCGCTAATCCCGATTGTGCCGTTTATGATGGCCTCGCTGATTTTTGATGGCCCGGCGGTGATGCTGACGAGTCTGGTTGAAATCGATCTCACCACTATTCTTTCACTGGTCTACCTGGCGTTTGTCGCCACCATTATCGGGTACGGGATCTGGGGTTCTCTGCTGGGGCGCTACGAAACCTGGCGCGTGGCGCCGATTATCGCTGCTGGTGCCGGTTGTCGGGCTGGCGAGCGCTGCGATTTTGCTGGACGAAAGCTGAGTGCATTACAGCTGCTCGGCGCGGTGCTGATCATGGCCGGGCTGTATATCAACGTGTTTGGCTTACGCGTGCGTCGGGCGGCGCGAGTGCGGAATTAGGGCAGAAAAAAGCCCCGCATCGGCGGGGCAAAACGAATCAGAAGCCGTGCTGATTATAATAAGGCACGCCTAATTCGTCGGATTTGTCGCTACCAGACCCCATGTGGTTGAAATCATAAGGGGACTGGCTATGTGCTGACGGCAAAATCATCGTGTCATGATTATTTTGCTGCGTTGCACGAGGGGGTTGCTCCGCGAAGGTCTGGCTGGAAAAGAGCACCAGCAAGGCGAGGGCGGCGGAGGCGGTAACGTTCATGATTTCCTCGGTTACGTCTTTACAGGCGATGATTAACTACAATGTTTTAGCGGATAAAGGTATCGGGATTCACCCGGCACGCTGGTGATACGATACTTATGAGGCGGCACGTCGAAGTAGTTCTTAAACGTACGCGTCAGGGTCTGTTGCGATTCAAACCCGTATCGCTCCGCCAGATAAAGGATCGGTTCATTGCTTTCTTTCAGTTTCTGGGCAATTTCCGTCAGCTTGCGGCTGCGAATATATTGACCTAATGAATGACCGGTCTCTTTTTTGAACATCCGTTGCAGGTGCCATTTGGAGTAACCTGAACGCTCAGACACTTTTTCAAGGGAGAGCGGCGATTCCAGGTTATCTTCGATCCAGTCCAAAATGCTATGAATAGTGATAGCGTCAGTATTGCGTCTGGACATCGTCATACCTCTTTTTCTGTTTACGGCAGTATTTTCTTCAGCAAAAGCTCAAGGGTAGCCACTTCATCTGCCGTTAAGTTTTTTGTTAGTTCCTGATGCAGTGTTTGTCCTACTAATTGATGACATTGCTCGCACATAGCCGCACCATCGCTGGTGAGCCTGACCAGTACGCCGCGTTTGTCATTCGGGTTAGGGCTTCGTTCTACCCATCCTTTGCAGACGAGACGATCGAGCATGCGGGTTAACGCACCCAGATCGACAGAGAGCACCTTTTTCAGCTCAACCGGCGTGATACACACTTCGCAGCGAATGGAACACAGCACTTTGAACTGTGTTGCGGTGATATCCAGCGGTGACAAGTAGTCATTGAGCAGGCGATCTTTTTTCTGGTTAACCATATGAATAAGACGACCCAGCGGAACAACGTCGTTAAAGATATCACTGGTGCTTTTCACAATGGTTGCCCTGGCAAGTAGTTTAATCACGGCAGATATTATTGCTCAGGCAAGTATAAGTCAACTGAATGAATCAGCCGATGCCACGAATTGCTAAAACGTTTCATGAACGATTTTTGCAACCTTTCAAATCAGGAAGATAACAAACGGGTATCGTTCCCAAAGGAAAACTATCGTTACGTTGCGCCGATGGCTGAACGTCACACTTTCACCCTATAATTGCGATGTTAAATGTGGATAAGGACAACGACGCACTATGTTGGATTTGATTAAAGCAATTGGTCTCGGGCTGGTGGTACTGCTGCCGTTAGCTAACCCGTTAACGACGGTGGCGCTGTTCCTGGGGCTGGCAGGGAATATGAACAGCGCCGAGCGCAACCATCAGTCGATGATGGCTTCGGTGTATGTGTTTGCCATTATGATGGTGGCCTACTACGCCGGACAGCTGGTGATGAACACCTTCGGGATTTCAATTCCCGGGCTGCGTATAGCGGGCGGACTGATTGTGGCCTTTATCGGCTTCCGCATGCTGTTTCCGGCGCAAAAAGCGCACGAGTCTCCGGAGGCAACCAGCAAATCTGAAGAGCTGGAGTCCGAACCGAGCGCGAATATTGCTTTCGTACCGCTGGCCATGCCGAGTACGGCCGGGCCGGGTACCATCGCGATGATCATCAGTTCTGCATCGACGGTGCGCGACAGCTCTACCTTCCCGGACTGGGTACTGACCGTTGCGCCGCCGCTAATTTTTGCGCTTATTGGGATTATCGTGTGGGCGTCTCTGCGCAGTTCCGGTGCGATCATGCGCTGGGTGGGCAAGGGCGGTATCGAGGCGATTTCCCGTCTGATGGGCTTCTTACTGGTCTGTATGGGCGTGCAGTTTATTATTAACGGCGTGCTGGAGATTATTAAGACCTACCACTGATGTCATTGCCGGGTGGCGGCTACGCCTTGCCCGGCACAAGCGCACCTCACCCGTGTTGCCCCTGTTCCTCCAGCGCCACCGGCCACTTGCGGAAGATGAGTACCGACCAGACGAGCGCGACGAGCGCCGGAATCGCCCCCAGATAGCCAATCGCCGACATCGATACGTGCAGGCTAATCTGATTGCCCACCAGCGCCCCCGCGCCAATCCCCAGATTGAATATCCCCGAGAACAGCGACATCGCCACGTCCGTGGCATCCGGCGCCAGGGCCAGGACTTTCACCTGCATGCCGAGACCAATAATCATGATCGCCACGCCCCAGAACAGGCTCAGGATCGCCAGCTGGCTTTCGCTGCCTGACGCAGGGAGCAGCAGCACCAGGCACGCCAGCAGCAGGCCGATGGCGCTGCTCACCAGCAAGGAGGCATGCTGGTTACCCAGTTTACCAAACAGCACGCTGCCAATAATGCCCGCGCCGCCGAGAATGAGCAGTAAGAGGGTGGCAAAGTTTGCGCTAAAGCCCGCGACCACCTGCACAAACGGTTCAATGTAGCTGTACGCCGTGTAGTGCGCGGTGACCACGATAACGGTAAGCAGGTAGATACTCAGCAGCGCCGGGCGACGCATCAGCAGCGGCAGGCTTTTCAGCGAGCCGGAATGTTCGCTTGGCAGCGCGGGCAGCAGCTTAATCAGACACACCAGCGTCACCAGCGCGCCTATGCCGATGGCAAAGAAGGTGGTACGCCAGCCGAAGTACTGTCCTACGATGCGGCCAATGGGCAGCCCCAGCACCATCGCCAGCGCGGTGCCGGTGGCAATCAGGCTCAAGGCCTGGGCGCGTTTACCCGCCGGCGCGAGCCGAATAGCCAGCGACGCGGTGATCGACCAGAACACCGCGTGGGCAAAGGCAATGCCGATGCGGCTAATGACCAGCACCGTAAAATTCCACGCCATAAACGACAGGACATGGCTGGCAATGAACAGGGCAAACAGGCCGATCAACAGCCTGCGCCGCTCCATCTGGCTGGTCAGCAACATAAACGGCAACGACATCAGCGCCACCACCCAGGCGTAGATAGTTAACATAATCCCCACCTGCGCTGTTTCCATCCGGAAGCTTTCTGCTATGTCAGACAACAGCCCAACCGGAACAAATTCTGTGGTGTTAAAAATAAATGCGGCAATGGCCAGCGTGACCACGCGTAGCCACGCGACCCTGCGGGAAACTGTGCTCGTTGTCATAGGGATGTCGGAGATTCGTTGCTGGAAAGATGAGAAGGCGATCTTAAAACGTCATACGGCGAAAACTCAACCATTATGTGACGCAGATCTCAATATTTACCTTATGAAAGCGGTAGCCGGGGGCGTTGTTTTCATTGAATATAAAAGTACGACACAGCAAAGACAGGCGGTAAGACAATGCAGGGGATTGATTTTTATCTGGTAGATGCGTTCAGCAATACCTCGTTCGGCGGCAATCCGGCAGCGGTTTGCCCGCTGAACGAATGGCTGCCGGATGAAACGTTACTGAAAATGGCGCAGCAGCATAATCAGTCGGAAACCGCATTTTTCGTCTGCACTAAGGGCGGCATTGAGCTACGCTGGTTTACCACGCTCACTGAAGTCAATCTCTGCGGTCACGCCACGCTGGCCGCCGCGTACGTTCTGTTTAATGAACTCGATTACCCCGACTCGCGGATCCACTTTGATACCGCCTCTGGCCGACTGACGGTCAGCCGGGAGGGAGAGTGGATGACGCTGGACTTCCCGGCGTGTCCGACCCGAGAAGAGACGCCGCCGCCGGAGATGCTCGCGGCGCTCGGTATCCGCCATTACGTTGAAGCCCGTAAAGGCCGCGCCTGGGTGATTGTGCTGGAAAATCCCCGGCAGGTTGCAGCGCTTGCGCCGCGCTTTTCGGCAATGACGCCGGGCGAGCATAAAGTGAGCGTGACGGCACCGGGTGAAGGGGAATATGACTTTGTCAGCCGCTTCTTCTCACCGGGCGTTGCCGTTCCGGAAGATCCGGTGACCGGATCCGCGCACACGATGCTGATCCCCTACTGGAGCGAAAAGCTGGGGAAAACGGCAATGTTTGCCCGTCAGGTTTCGGCGCGCGGCGGGGATGTGCGCTGCGAGCTGAAAGGGGAGCGCGTATTGATGAGCGGTCAGGCGTCGTGCTACCTGAAAGGCACTGTGTATCTGCGCTAAAACTGTAACAAAAGAGGAAGAGACAATGCGGGAAATTGATTTTTATCTGGTGGATGCCTTCAGCGACAAAAATCCTTTGGCGGCAAACGCGGCAGCGGTATGTCCTCTGGAAGAGTGGCTGCCGGACGAGACGCTTCTCAAAATGGCACAGCAGCATAACCAGTCGGAGACCGCGTTTTTTTGTGCGAACCGACGGCGGATTTGAACTGCGCTGGTTTCACCACGCTGCATGAAATTAACCTCTGCGGCCATGCGACCCTCGCGGCATCGACACGTCATTTTTGAGTATCTGGACTATCCGCATACGGAAATCCACTTTACCACGCGCTTCGTGGGGGAACTGACGGTCAAACGCAGCGGCGACTGGCTGACGCTGAATTTTCCCCGCATGGTCCACGGAGGTCGTCGATAACCCACCGCCTGCACTGTTTAGCGCGCTGGGCATCCCGGCGGCAAAAGAGGTGCGCGTCGGGCGAGACTACCTCGTGGTGCTGGAGAGCCAGCAGCAGGTGGAGGCATTAATGCCGGATATTGGCGCGATGGTTCCGCTGGGCAAAATGGTCTGCGTAACCGCGCCGGGCGAAGGGGAATATGACTTCGTCAGCCGCTTTTTCTGCCCGGGCGAAGGGGTGCCGGAGGATCCGGTTACCGGGTCCACGCACAGCATGCTGATCCCCTACTGGAGTGAAAGGCTGGGTAAGACGTCGCTCAACGCCCGCCAGGTGTCGTACCGCGGCGGGGATCTTCGCTGCGAGCTGAAGGGCGACCGCGTACTCATTGCCGGCCAGGCCACCCTGTACCTGAAAGGGCGGATCTTTTTACGCTAGCGGTTGCGCGATAAGTTAATACTATGAAGCAGCCTGGCAGGCCTGCGCTACGTTGACATTGAGTATCACAAATAAAGCAAGGAGCCTGCCATGTATTCCATTACCTCTGAATCTGCACGTCACCCGGACATTCTTATGCTGATTGCGGCCCTCGACCGTTATCAGAGCGAACTCTATCCCGCCGAAAGCAACCATCTGCTCGATCTTTCAGAACTGCCCGCGACATCCCTTATCCTGATGATCGTCCGCGACCCGCAGCTTCAGGCCGTTGGCTGTGGAGCTATCGTGCTCAACGGCGACGGAACGGGGGAGATGAAGCGGGTTTATATCGATCCGGCCCATCGCGGGCAACATCTGGCTGAGAAGCTGCTGGCCGCGCTGGAAGATGAGGCCCTGAGCCGTCACTGCCATACCGTACGGCTGGAAACGGGCATCAAACAGCATGCCGCGATTCGTCTTTATGAACGAAGCGGCTACGATCGGCGTCCGGCGTTTGCCCCGTATGTGGACGATCCGCTTAGCCTTTTTATGGAGAAGGCGCTGGTTGAAGACGTTCGTTTAGCAGCGCTATAAACGCTTCCAGCTGGCGGGTCATCGCCCCGCGTCGCCACACCAGCCAGGTAGTGAGCCAGCGCCAGTTTTCCGCCAGCGGCCAGGCTTCAACCTGATGGTGGCCCGGCATACTTTCCAGCATTGAGCGCGGCATCAGCGCGATGCCCGCGCCCGCGATGACGCAGGCGAGCATGCCGTGATAGGACTCCATCTCATGAATGCGTCCCGGCGCGGCTCTGTCTGCATGAAACCAGCTCTCCAGGTGTCGGCGATACGAGCAGTTTGCGCGAAAGGCATAAACATCACTGCCGCTCACCTGCGCAGCGCGCGTTACCTCTGTCTGCCCGGCAGGGGTGACCAGCATCATCTCTTCCCGGTAGACCGGCATCCCCTTCAGCTCCGGGTGCGACAGCGGCCCGTCGACAAAGGCGGCGCTCAGGGTTCCCTCCAGTACGCCATCAATCATCGTCCCGGACGGCCCGGTAGAAAGGGCAAACTGGATGCGCGGATAGCGCTGGTTAAACTGCGCCAGCGTCTCAGGGATGCGCACGGCGGCGGTGCTCTCCAGCGCGCCGAGGGCAAACAGCCCCTGCGGCTCATCGCCCGCGACGACCATGCGCGCTTCATCCACCAGCGCCAGGATCTGCCTGCTGTAGCGCAGGAAGTTATGCCCGGCGGGAGATAAGCGTAAACGCTGGTTCTCACGAATAAACAGCTCCACGCCAAGATCGGCCTCCAGCTGGCGGATGCGGGTCGTCAGATTCGAAGGAACGCGATGCACCTTCTGCGCCGCCTGGGTGATGCTGCCCGTCAGCGCGACGGCGTTAAACATTTCAAGCTGGGTTAAGTCCATAGCATTCTCGTTTCGTGAATAAGGTGGTCAGTATATTCATTTTTAAGAAATAGCAGAGTGAGCCACACTTAATCAACCGAAATGCGTGGAGAACATCATGAAATATTCATCTGCTACACATGCTCTGTCCGTTAACCCTGCAACGGGTGAAACGCTCGCCTCGTATCCGTGGGCGACGCAGGAAGAGGTTGAACGTGCCATCGCGCTGGCTGATGCGGGCTTTCGTCACTGGCGGTGCGAAAGCGTAGCCCACCGGGCGCATAAGCTGCGCGATCTCGGCACCGCGCTGCGCGGTCGCGCGGAAGAGATGGCCCGGATGATGTCCCGCGAGATGGGAAAACCCATTCAGCAGGCGCGGGCGGAAGTGGCGAAATCAGCGGGCCTTTGCGACTGGTATGCCGAACATGGCCCGGCGATGCTGAATGCTGAACCCACGCAGGTCGAGAATGACAACGCGGTCATCGAGTATCGTCCGCTGGGGCCAATTCTGGCGGTGATGCCGTGGAACTTCCCGCTCTGGCAGGTGCTGCGCGGCGCGGTGCCGATCCTGCTGGCAGGTAACAGCTATCTGCTCAAACACGCGCCCAACGTGCTCGGCTCGGCGGAACTTATCGCGCAGATTTTTGCGGACGCCGGCTTCCCTGAAGGAGTATTCGGCTGGGTGAACGCCACCAATGACGGCGTAAGCCAGGCAATTAACGATCGTCGCATTGCGGCGGTAACCGTCACCGGCAGCGTGCGTGCCGGGGCAGCCATTGGCGCGCAGGCGGGGGCGGCGCTGAAAAAATGTGTTCTTGAACTGGGGGGTTCTGACCCGTTCATCGTTCTCAACGATGCCGACCTGGATCTTGCCGTGAAGGCGGCGGTAGCAGGCCGCTACCAGAATACCGGGCAGGTGTGCGCGGCGGCCAAACGCTTCATTGTGGAAGAGGGTATTGCAGACACCTTTACCCGACGCTTCGTTGACGCTGTCTCCGCGTTAAAGATGGGCTCGCCGGATGAAGAAGAGAACTACCTTGGCCCGATGGCGCGCTATGATCTGCGCGATGAACTGCATCAGCAGGTGCAGGCGAGCCTGGCAGAAGGGGCAACGCTGCTGCTGGGGGGAGAGAAAATCAGCGGTGAGGGGAATTATTACGCGCCAACCGTGCTGGCGAACGTCACCCCATCGATGACGGCCTTCCGCCAGGAGTTGTTTGGTCCGGTCGCGGCCATTACCGTTGCGAAAGACGCGGCGCACGCCCTGACGCTTGCCAATGACAGCGACTTTGGCCTGTCTGCCACGGTCTTCACCGCCGACGCAGCGCTTGCGGATAAATTCTCTCGCGAGCTGGAGTGCGGCGGGGTGTTTATCAACGGATACAGCGCCAGCGACGCGCGCGTGGCCTTTGGTGGCGTGAAGAAAAGTGGCTTTGGCCGCGAGCTTCCCATTTGGTTTGCACGAGTTCTGTAATGTGCAGACGGTGTGGAAGGATCGCGTGTAATTTATTCGGCCCTCATCACGAGGGCCGTTGTCATTTATCTGCAATGGTTCTGTCATTTTCGTTTCGTAGACTCGCACGCGTCTAACGTCTTGTTACTGAAGAAAATTATGAACCTAACGCAAATTTTTCGCCGTATTGCGCAGCGTCTTATCCCTCGCCAGTTTGGCCTGCTGACGGGTATCTTTTGTATTATTGGCCTTTTCTCCGCGCTGCAGCTCTCCTCATCCTTTCTGCTGAACGCCTCCCTGAAGGAAGCTCAGCGCAATGAACGACAAAACCTGCTGGCGTATCAGCAGCAGAGCAAGCTGGATCTGGCTCGCGTCTCTCTGCTGGCGGCGAGCGATCTGCTCAACCGCTCCGGCGTCTGGTTTATGCAGGATAAAGAAACCGGCTCGGAAGGAAGCTGGCACAGCCTGATGGACGACGCACAAAAGTCGCTGGCGGTTTCTCAGCAGGCATGGAAGGCCTGGCTGGCGCTCAGCCCGCCAAAAGATGAGGCGCTGATTAACAGCTACCAGCTTTTCTACGATGCCATTAAGGAGCAATCGGAAGCGCTTGTCAGAACCAACTCGATTGATGCCTTTTTTGCCGTGCCGGCACAGGCGTTTCAGACCGACTTTAACGACAACTACGCGCGCTATCAGCAGGCCAGCGAGAAGCAGGCCCTGCAGGGGCGTCAGGCCTTAATGGCGCAGCTCTCCGGTCTGCAAACGTTGTTCCTGCTGGCGCCGGTTCTGCTGCTCGCCATCTCCGCAGCCGTCTGGTTCGGCATGTCCAGGTGGGTGATTACGCCGTTGCGTCGGCTTATTGCACATATTAACCGGCTGGCCGCTGGAGATCTCTCCGGCACGCCGCCAAACGTGATGCGCTTTAACCGGGAGACGGGGCAGCTTAGCGACAGCGTTGCCACCATGCAGCGCGGCTTGCAGCAGCTGGTGACGCAGGTCAGCCACGCCACAGCCACGATGGTGGAGAACATTGGCTCCCTCGCGGAGGGAAACCAGAAGCTGTACCAGCAGTCGGCGCGTCAGGCAAAGGAGCTGGAGGAGGTCACAGCGCATATCGCGGCGCTGGAAACCCACGTGGAAGGGCAATACGGCTATGCCCGCCTCGCCAGCTCGCGCGCGGATGAGCGCGTCAGGCTGCCGTAGGAGGCGACCGAG
>OKVS01000573.1_pt1 | contig 10964 bp, 13 predicted proteins | sample 1606911 | NCBI WGS metagenome assembly OKVS01 (sample SAMN03281016, study PRJEB24777) | human gut metagenome | isolation source: fecal sample PR161 from 1 month old female Malay infant, caesarean... | reverse complement strand
CGAGGCGTGACCAGCCTGAAGCCAGGCGATCACGTTATCCCGCTGTACACGGCGGAATGCGGCGAGTGCAAGTTCTGTAAATCCGGTAAAACTAACCTCTGCCAGGCCGTGCGCGCCACTCAGGGGAAAGGGCTGATGCCGGACGGCACCACCCGTTTCTCCTACAACGGTGAGCCAATCTATCACTACATGGGTACCAGCACCTTCAGTGAATACACCGTTTGCGCGGAGATCTCGCTGGCGAAGGTCAACCCGCAGGCGCCGCTGGATAAAGTCTGCCTGCTGGGCTGCGGCGTAACCACCGGCATTGGCGCGGTGCATAACACGGCAAAAGTCAAAGAGGGCGACACCGTGGCGGTGTTTGGTCTCGGCGGCATTGGTCTGGCAGTGATTCAGGGTGCGGTGCAGGCGAAGGCCGGGCGTATCATCGCGGTCGATACCAACCCGGAAAAATTCAAGCTGGCGGGTGAAATGGGCGCGACCGATTTCGTGAACCCGAAAGATCACGAGAAACCGATTCAGGACGTCATCGTTGAGATGACCGACGGCGGCGTGGACTTCAGCTTCGAGTGTATCGGCAACGTCAACGTAATGCGTTCTGCGCTGGAATGCTGCCACAAGGGCTGGGGTGAGAGCATCATCATCGGCGTGGCCGGGGCAGGACAGGAGATCAAAACCCGTCCATTCCAGCTGGTGACCGGACGCGTCTGGCGCGGCTCCGCCTTTGGCGGCGTGAAGGGGCGTACCCAGCTTCCCGGCATGGTGGAAGACGCGATGGTCGGTAAAATACAGCTCGACCCGTTCATCACCCACCGTTTGCCGCTGGAGCAGATCAACGAGGCGTTCGATCTGATGCACGAAGGAAAATCCATCCGCACCGTCATTCATTTCGGCGACAAGTAACTCTTCTGCCAGCGGTTTTTAGCCGCTGGCATTTCTTTAATAATCTTCTCTAAAGTGTGACCAGTGCGGCGTTTTTAGCCGTAATCTAAATCTCTGCCGTGCCGATGACTATCTAACAGGCGTGTTTTTGCGCATCTTACCTATAAGAGAGTCGACGGTCATGGACAACACTTCTTCGATGCAGGCGCAGCGCAAGCTGAGCTTCCTGCATGACATCAGGCTGGTTCCGCTGTTTTCCTCCATTCTCGGTGGCATTATTCTGCTGTTTGCCTTGAGTTCGGGTCTGGCGGGGTATTTCCTGCTACAGGCCGACAACGATCAGCAGGACGTTACGTCCGAAATTCAGGTGCGTATGGGGCTGTCGAACAGCTCAAACCATCTGCGCACCGCGCGTATCAATATGATCCACGCCGGCGCGGCAAGCCGTATCGCGGAGATGGAGGCCATGAAGCAGAACATCCGTGAGGCGGAAACGCGCATTAAGCAGTCCCAGGATAGCTTTACCGCCTATATGCATCGTTCCGTGCGCAGCGCTGCGGACGAAGCGCTGGATGCAGACCTGAAGGCACGCTACGACGCCTATATCGCGGGCCTCCAGCCGATGGTCAAATTTGCCAAAAACGGCATGTTCGAGGCGATCATCAACCACGAAAATGAGACCGCGCGCCCGCTGGACGACGCTTACAACGCCGTTCTGCTGAAGGCGATTAAGATCCGCACCGACCGCGCCAATGCGCTGACGGCGCAGGCGCACAGCCGCACGCAGCTGGGCCTGATGTTTATGGTGGGCGCGTTTGCGCTGGCGCTGGTGCTGACCGCGATGACCTTCGTTGTGCTGCGCCGCACGGTCATTAATCCGCTGCAGCGTGCAGCGAAACGTATCGAGAATATCGCCAAAGGCGACCTGACGATGCCGGACGACGTGGCCGGACGCAGCGAAATTGGCCGCCTGACGCGCGATCTGCAAACCATGCAGCACTCCCTTGAAACAACGGTCGGCACCGTCCGTCAGGGAGCGGAGGAGATCTACCGGGGTACAAGCGAGATCTCTGCCGGTAACACCGATCTCTCATCACGCACCGAGCAGCAGGCCGCGGCGATTGAGCAGACTGCCGCCAGCATGGAGCAGCTGACCGCGACGGTGAAGCAGAACGCCGATAACGCCCATCATGCCAGCAAGCTGGCGGAAGATGCCTCCGGGAAAGCCAGCCGCGGCGGCCAGATGGTCTCCGGTGTGGTGAAAACCATGGGCAATATCTCAAGCAGTTCGAAGAAAATCTCTGAGATTACCGGGGTGATCAATAGCATCGCCTTCCAGACCAACATCCTGGCGCTGAACGCGGCGGTAGAAGCGGCGCGGGCGGGCGAGCAGGGACGCGGGTTCGCCGTGGTGGCCAGCGAAGTTCGTACCCTTGCAAGCCGCAGCGCCAACGCCGCAAAAGAGATCGAAAGCCTGATCAACGAATCGGTCTCGCTGATAGACCAGGGTTCCGGTGAGGTCGTTGCCGCTGGCAATACCATGAATGAGATCGTCGAGGCGGTGAAGCGCGTCACCGACATCATGCTGGAGATTGCCGCCGCGTCTGACGAGCAGAGCCGCGGTATCGTGCAGGTCAGCCAGGCTATTTCGGAGATGGATAAAGTGACCCAGCAGAACGCCTCGCTGGTGGAAGAGGCCTCCGCGGCGGCCGCGTCGCTGGAGGAACAGGGCGCGCGTCTGACAGAGGCGGTCGGGGCGTTTCGTCTGAGCGGTAAGGCTCAGGGGCGTACTCAACAGAAGAACTCTGCGGCAGTAAAACCTGCTGCACTACGTCCGGCGGTAGCGAATAACGGTGATAACTGGGGAAAACGTTCTGAGTCGCCGGCCGTGTCGGGTGGCGCTTCGCTTACCCGACCTACAAAAAAGGGGCACCTTTCGGTCCCTTTTTACATCCGTTACTGCTTATCGGGTAACGCGTACGCGATAACGTAATCACCACGATCCGGCGACTGGGCGAGCGCCCCCTGGCGTTAATGACGATGTACTGCTTACCGGTTTTCGGCGAGACGTAGGTCATCGGGCCGGACTGGCTACCGACCGGCAGGCGGTCCTTCCAGATCTCTTTCCCGGTGGCGGTATCAAACGCGCGCAGGTAGAAATCCTGGGTGCCGGCGAAGAACAGCAGGCCGGACTGGGTTGACAACGACGCGCCCAGCGTTGGCATCCCGATTGGGATTGGCATGTGCATGCGAATGCCCAGCGGGCCGGTATCTTCCACGGTACCAACCGGTACCTGCCACACCAGCTTGCCGGTTTTCAGGTCAACGGCCGACATGGTTCCGAACGGCGGCTTCTGGCACGGAATGCCAAGCGGCGACAGGAAGCGTTCGCGCATTGCGCCGAACGGCGTGCCGTCCATCGGGACAATCCCCATCTCAATGCCGCTGGCGTTTTTCGCTACGTTCGCGCGCGGCACCATGTAGTTTGCCAGCCCCAGACGCATATCGTTGACGAACATCAGGCTGTTGTTCGGGTCAACGGAGACGCTGCCCCAGTTCATCCCGCCGAGCGAGCCGGGGAACTGCAGGGAACGGTCGAGCCCCGGCGGGGTGAAGACGCCCTGATGACGCATCTCTTTAAACTGAATGCGGCACAGAAGCAGGTCGACAGGCGTCGCCCCCCACATGTCGGACTCGGTCAACGTCTGGTTGCCAATCATCGGCATGCCTACGGAGTACGGCTGGGTCGGAGAGTAGCGTTCACCTTCAACGTTACCCGCCGGAACTGGACGTTCCTCCACCTTCGCCACCGGCTTGCCGGTTTCACGGTTGAGCATAAAGATCATGCCCTGCTTGCTGGTCTGCACCAGTACAGGCGTGGTGCCGCCTTTGCCGTCCGGCAGGTCGTACAGCAGCGGCTGGGAAGGCAGGTCGAAATCCCACAGGTCGTGGTGGGTGGTCTGGAAATGCCAGCGTACCTGTCCGGTGGCGGCGTCGACGGCGACGATGGAGGAACTGTACTTATCGTCCAGCGCGGTACGCTCGCCCGCCAGAAGTCTGGCGTGGCGTTGCCGGTGGGCAGATAGATCAGATTCAGCTTCGCGTCGTAGGACATCGCCGACCAGACGTTTGGCGTACCGCGCGTGTAGGTCTGGCCTTCCGGCGGCAGGCCGGTCAGGTTCGGGTTACCCGGATCCCACGCCCAGGCGAGCTTACCGGTGTGAACGTCGTAGGCGCGCACCACGCCCGGCGGCTCGCCGGTGGAGAAGTTATCCGCGACGCGACCGCCGACGACAACGACGTTTCCGGCCACCAGCGGCGTGGAGGTCTGCTGATAATAGCCCGGCTTGATTTCGCCCATGCCAACGCTCAGGTCAACGGTGCCATGGTCGCCAAAGTCGTCGCAGAGCTTGCCATTATCCGCATTGATGGCAATCAGACGGGCATCGGTGGTGGGCAGGAACAGACGGCGAGGACATGCCGCTGGCGATGTCCCGGTCTGTGACGCTGTCACGTTTGCATGATCTTCAAAGTAGCCCAGACCACGACAACGCTGCCAGTTCGGCGCGGTGGCTTTCGAATCATAACGCCATTTTTCTTTCCCGGAATCCACGTCCAGCGCCAGCACTTTACTGTACGGCGTGCAGACATAGAGCGTGTCGCCAATCTGCAATGGCGTGTTCTGATCTTCCGCACCGGAGCCGTTGCTCTGCGGAATATCCCCGGTGTGCGCCACCCAGGCGACTTTCAGATCGCTGATGTTTTGCTTGTTAATCTGGTCCAGCGCGGCGAAGCGGTCGCCGTGGGTGGTGTTGCCCCAGTGTTCCCAGTTTTTCTGCTGTTCGCCGGGAGCAACGGGTTTCACCGGAACGGGCTCGTTCGCCGCCACGAGGGTTTGCGGCTTAAACATCCAGCCGAGGCTGACCAGCATCGCCAGTGCGAGAACCGCCGCAACGCCATAAGCCGGGGCTTTATTCGCTGCGCCGCGGTTGGCCGCGCGCAGGAAAGGCCAGACGATGGCGCAGAGGAAGGCCAGTACGGCAAAGGTGAACAGGCGCGAGAAGAGCGGCCAGAAATCCCAGCCCGCATCGCTTACCGCCCAGAACAGCGAGGCAATAAACGCGATGCCGTAAAGCACGATCCCGCTGCTGCGATTGAGGAAAATCAGGAGCGCGGCAATGACCATCACCACGCCCATTATCACGAAGTAAAAACTTCCGCCTACGGCGGCGAGCTTGAAGCCCAACCCGCCGACCGCCAGACCGATGAGCAACATCAGTCCGGCAAGGAGCCACTGCAAAATACGAGGTATCCCGCGCGGCGCGCTGCCAAATGCCATTTCTGTCTCCTTTGAATCTCTCCGCATTGCCGGGTGTGTACCATCTGGGTAATAAGTGCGGGGAGAGTAATGATTAAAACGAGTGAAGTCTTGTTTATGTAACGATTAACGAACCAAATGGTGAATCCGCCGTTATGATAAAACTGTTAATTTGTTTTACGCAATTGTTAATGAATCATTCCGCATTATTTGATTAACGCACAGCCCAGTTCCCTCTCCCTGTGGGAGAGGGAACTGGGTGAGGGTGAAGGGAATCAGACAGGCATAGATTTACGGATAGCGCTCAGCAGCGTTTGTGCGCCCGTGGAAAGTGGAGTATCCACCCGGGTCAAAATACCGATGGGTTCACCCGCACCCGGGGAGGCGATCGGCAGGGCGGTCAGCGTGCCCTGACGCAAATCATCTTTTACCGCACCGGAGGGGACGAACCAGACGTAGTCATAATCCAGGGTAAGCTGGCGCGAAAGAGAAGCCGAAAGCGTTTCGATGCACCCTGAGGGTAGCGTACACCCCTGCATCTGCAGCAAGGTTTCGGCGGCCTGGCGCGGGACGGTCCCTTTCGGGCAAACCACCACTGGCCACTCCATCACCCGGCTTAACGTCACCGTGTCCTGCAGCAGGGGATGATCGGGTCGAACCACCAGCTTCAGGGATTCCAGGAACAGCAGTTCATAATTGAGACCGCCCATCAGCTCGGGGTCGGACATTCGACCGATACCGAGATCAAGCTCACCCGATTTCAGCCCCGCGAGCAGCATGGTGTTATTCATGGTGGCAACCTGAATAGTGGTATTTCGCTGCTGCCTGTGGAACTGACCAATAACAGGCGGCAGGATCCCCAGCGCCGCGGTTGGCAGGGCGCCGACGCGCACCACCTCGCTGGTCTGCTCTTCTTTTCGGTGCAGGGACTGGCCTGCGGTGTTGAGCGCATCCAGCACCTTCACGGCGTGCGTCAGGAACTGTTCGCCCACCAGAGTCAGCTGTGCCCCCAGCCGACCGCGGTCAAATAGACGGGCGCCGGTCAGCTGTTCCAGCTCGTTAAGGGTTTTTGAGAGCGCGGGCTGGCTCAGGTTAAGAGTTTCAGCCGCGCGCCCCAGCGTTCCCTGTTGAGCGACGGCCACAAATGTATGCAAATGGCGCAAGCGTATGCGCTGACTGAACAGACCACTTTTTTTCCATAGGCGATGTTAAAAACAGAGCGATGCGGGTGACAAGTTAAGTTGTTTAATTTTGATAACTTTGATAGCAAAATATTTTTTTTAACATTTTGATCTGTTTTGAGTTACAACATGTTTTTCAGGCGAGGTGGGTGATGAACGTCCTTGTTCATTTATTGCTCACTGCGGAGGGATAAGCTGCAAACCGGTTTAGATCACGCCGTCGCCGCCGTCAGAACACCATACCTGACCGGAGGTAAAGGAACACTCATCCGAGGCCAGCGTGACGTACAGCGGGGCAATCTCGACGGGCTGTCCCGGACGACCCACGCGGGGTATCCCCCCCGAACTCCTTCACTTTCTCCATCGGCTGGCCGCCGCTGGACTGGAGTACCGTCCAGTACGGGCCGGGGGCGACCGCGTTGACGCGAATGCCTTTCGGACCCAACTGTTTGGCTAAGGATTTGGTAAACACCGCCAGACAGGCCTCGTCTGGGCGTAGTCCAGCAGTACGGGGCTGGGCTTCACCGCCTGAACGGAGGAAGTGTTAATGATCACGGACGACGCTTTCAGGTGGCGCAGGGCGGCCTTGGTGATCCAGAAGGGGGCGTAAACGTTGGTTTTAAACGTCGCGTCAAAATCTTCGGTGGTCAGCTCTTCAAGGGATTCCCGGAACTGCTGACGGCCTGCGTTGTTGACCAGAATATCCAGCCCGCCCAGCTTCGAAACGGCTTCTTCGACCAGATTCTGGCAAAACGTCTCGTCACGGACGTCTCCTGGCAGCGCGATGGCCTTGCGGCCTTCCGCTTTGATCAGGTCGATGACCTCTGCGGCGTCTTTCTCTTCTTCAGGCAGATAGTTGATGGCGACGTCTGCCCCTTCGCGGGCGTAGGCGATAGCCACTGCGCGTCCAATCCCGGAGTCACCACCGGTGATCAGCGCTTTTTTCGCCGGCAAGGCGGCCATGCCCTTTATAGCTTGTTTCACCGTGGTCGGGTACAGGCTGCATTTCAGACGCCAGTCCAGGCGGCGTTTGCGGCTGTTCCGGGAACGGGGGTTTCGGGTAAGCGTTCGTACGTTGTGTAGTATCACTCATAGCTGACTCCTTAAGCCAAGGGGTGAGATTTGATGGATAGTTGCAGCGTTAACGCTTCGCTGAATTATTTCTGCAAACGATCAACACGAACGACGGCAGGCGATGATTTTTTATCAAGCGAACCGTTGATACTGATCATCTGATCGGGTTTTTACCGTTCTGCCGTCGAAGACTGCCTGGGGAATAATAACGTCGATTTTTTCCGGTTTTTATCCTGGAATACAAACTTATCGCCGCTACCGTCAATAAGATTACCGCGCAATGAAATTGTCGCGCCATCGTGCAATTGTTTTGCCTGATCGATGGTCATAATACGCGCGTCGTCGGTTCCACGATATCCGCTGTCCAGCGCGTGGGGCGGTGGCGGTGCTTCACCTTTTTGTAACCCGCCGTTATTATCTGCCCATGCAGCTGGAACCAGAAATATCAAAAAAGCGGAAATAAGTGATAATTTCATCTGATATCCTTCATTTAAGGTGTCTTGACTTATTAAGTATTGTTGCTATTCCTTTATGTGGCAAATGTGATAAGTCTTAAAAACATTCGCCATACAAAACAGAACGTTTGGTAAATAAGCGAAACGGTGATGGCTGCCATGAATGATAAAAATGAAAAGTTACCCGGGATAAATGAGAGTTATCGCTTGCTGAGGTTTGAATATGCATTTCGCCAGGTCGGATTTATTGTGTTACTGAGTATTATCATCGCGGCGATTGCCGGTCTGTTTTCAAGTGGGATAGTGAGTGACACGGAGAAAACCAATTCTGCAAAAAACCTGACCCTCAACTATGAGCGCTTTGCGCGTCGGCAAACGGAGTCGCGACTTCAGCTGACCTTTCCGGTCAACAGCGAGGGCAAATACACTGTGAGCATGACCAGCGAGAGCAGCGACGCCTACGAGCCGGGCAGCGTCTGGCCGCAGCCAGACAGCATGTACAGCCGCGGGAACACGCTCTATTTTGTCTATAATCATCTTGAAAAATCGCCACATTTTGCGGTCTGGCTGTTCATTACCCCGACCAGAGGCGGTAAATGGCACAACGTCATTCGTGTAAACAACCTGCCGGATATTCCTTTCTGGCAATTTATTTACCCTTAGGAGGCTGCCATGGATATGGTTTTTAGGGCGTTGGCGATTTACCTGTTTCTGGTGGTGGTCTTCAAAGTGGCCGGACGACGTGCGTTGCTGCAGATGACCAGCTTTGACCTTATTCTCCTGTTAATTATCAGCGAAGCAACCCAGCAGGCCCTGCTGGGGGAGGATTTTTCGGTCACGGCGCAATGATAACCATCACCACGCTGGTGGTTGTGGATATTATTTTTTGGACTGATGAAAAATGTATTTTTCGCCGGTGGAGAATATCCTGGATGGCACGCCGGTAATTCTGGTTGAGAACGGCGTGCCCTTAGCAGATAAACTCAAAAAGGTCGATGTTTCATGTGATGATATTCTGGTTTCAGCCCGGCAGAATAATGGTATTACAAAGTTAAGTGAAATTAAATATGCCATTCTGGAACGCAATGGCCATATTTCCATTATTCCTGAGTAAAAAATGAGAGGCCTGATGATGAGCAATCTATACCACGACAACACCATTACCGTGGCTGAACTGACCGAAAAAACTGGCGAGCAGGTTAATCGATGCAGGGCTTCGCTTAACAACCGCAGAATCCTGCACCGGCGGGAAGCTTTCGGTGGCGCTCTGCGCGGAAGAGAACACTGCCGATTTTTATGATGTGGGGCTGGTCGTCTTCAGCGATAGCGCGAAGGAGAGGATCCTGGGCGTAAGCCCGGAAAACCCTCGCGCGGTTTACCGCCGTCAGTGAACAGACGGTGACCGAGATGGCCGCCAGCATCCGCGACATTGCCCAGGCCGATGTCAGTATCGCCATCAGCGGCTATGCCGGGCCGGAAGGGGGAGATGACGGCACGGCGGCGGGGACCGTGTGCTTCGCCTGGAATATCGGCGGAAAGACGGAAACGAGCAGGGTGCTCTTTTCCGGCGACTGTCAGGACGTGGTGGAAAAAGCGGTGCATTACTCGCTGGCTGAATTAGTGACGAAATTATCGGGCTGAAATAACGCGGAGGTTTTATGGCTGTGATGGTCATTACTGGCGGGACGGCGGGCGTGGGAAAAGCCACGGCGCTGCACTTTGCAAAAGCGGGCTACGATGTGGGCATTATTGCGCGCGAGGAGACAAGCCTGCACTCGACCCAGGAAGAGCTACGCCGTTTTGGCGTCAATGCGTTGGCCGTGCAGGCGGATGTGGCCGACAGTCAGGCGGTGGTGGATGCCGCCAACGAAATTGAGTATCGCCTTGGGGCGATTGATGTGTGGGTCAATAATGCCATGGGGGCGGTGCTGGCGCCGTTTAGGACCATGACGCCGGATGAATTTCGCCGCGTCACAGAAGTCACCTACCTTGGCTACGTGAACGGTACCCGTGCCGCGCTGGAACTGATGTGCCGCGCGATCGGGGCGTGATTATTCAGGTTGGCTCCGCGCTGGCCTACCGCTCCATTCCTCTGCAGTCCGCCTACTGCGGGGCCAAAGCGGCGATCCGCGGGTTTACCGATGCGGTGCGCACCGAGCTGATGCATGAGAACAGCCGGGTTCAGCTTTCGATGGTGCAGATGCCGGGGCTCAATACGCCGCAGTTCGAATGGGCAAGGAACAAGTTCGCGTGGGCGATGCGGCCGGTACCGCCGGTGTTCGAGCCTGAAGTCGCCGCCAGCGCCATCTTCAGGGTGGCGCAAAAGCCGGTGCGCGAGCTGTGGGTTGGCAGCAGCACCATTCAGTCGATTGTCGGGCAGTTCCTCTTCCCGGGTTTTCTGGACAGGCTGATGGTGAAGAAAGCCTGGGAAGGTCAGATGACCGACGATCTGAACGCGCCGGACCGCCGGGATTATCTCGACCAGCCGGTTAACGATCTGCACAAAATCCATGGCCGTTTCACTGACGAAGCGAAAACCCGCGCGTCGTCCGTGACCTCCGGTATGCCGGGCAAAGTGGCGTTAGGGGCCCTTGCGGTGGCGGGTATTGTGTTGACGCGTTTGCTCACCCGCCGGAAACCGTAATCAGCGCAGCGCGCTGCGGTGCGTCCAGAACCAGCGATAGCCGTAGCCGCCAAGGCTGAGCTCGACGGTTTTACCGCAAACCAGCGCGTCATCGTAGCGTTTGTCCGCGAGGCAGGCGGTCCAGGTCGTGTTGCGGATCCCCTTCACGGTGAACTGCACCGGCTGGTCACTGAAGTTAACAAAGGTCAGGATGCTGCGTTCTTCGGTCTCGTAATAGATCCCCAGCACCGCGTCACTATCGATCGTGAGGAGCCGAAAGGGCGCAACGGCAATTTCGGGGAACTCCGAGCGGGTATTGGCGATATCAATGATGCGGTGCAGGAGCGAGTTGCGGTGGAGCAGCGAATCAGCGACGTTGATTTTTTGATAGCGGTAAGGACCGCGGTCAATAATCGGCGCGATAAATTTTT
>OKVS01000572.1_pt1 | contig 10976 bp, 14 predicted proteins | sample 1606911 | NCBI WGS metagenome assembly OKVS01 (sample SAMN03281016, study PRJEB24777) | human gut metagenome | isolation source: fecal sample PR161 from 1 month old female Malay infant, caesarean... | reverse complement strand
CAATGTATCCGACTGCCAAAGAAATTCAGTTAGTGATGCCTATCATTAACTACAGGCTACAAAGGCGGCTTGTCATAGCCGAACAGGTTTTGTTATTGAAAACGAGCAGCAATTGCCAGAAGCTGCAACGTGATTATTTAGAGCGCGTAGCAAAACCCTATTTTCAAGACTGTCGTTCACTGGCTTGAAACCATTCGAATCGGATTGTTAGGGCGAGAAATGTACCAAGCGATTGAAGAACAGTTACCAAAAGAAATCTATCACTGGCATTTGAATCCTGGGCATTTAGTTTCGGATGATGAATGGATGTCGTCGCCTATTTATCCAGATTCAGCCATTCGCTTGGAAAGTGGCATGCTCTTTCAAGTGGATATTATTCCTTCTGTACCTGGTTATACAGGGGTGAGTGCAGAAGAATGTGTGGCTTTGGCTAATGAAACATTGCAAAAAGAGATTCAGCAAACTTATCCAGACATGTGGCAACGGATTGCGACACGCAAAGCCTATTTAAAGGAGACATTAAAGATCGATTTACCATCGGAGGTTTTACCAATGTCTAATTTAGTTGGTTACTTACGGCCTTTTTATCTAGCTAAAGACAAAGCTTTGTGTGTAGAAAAACCAGCTCCTAAATAAGTAGGCTCCTTTTTTGAGTTTCTTTTGGGCCTTATTTATAATCAATATAGCAAAGGAAGAACACCAGAAGAGAGGCGTGATGGTAAATGCACTATCCTGAACATCTGAAACAAGCAGTTTTAGCTAAAGCGAAAGACTTACCATTAGAAGGTTTTGTAGAAGGACAAGGCCCGCAACAGCCAAAAAGTGATGCTGATTGGGGAAGCCCCTGGAAAAGAAGAAATTAAAGAAAACGTACCATTTATAGGGCGTTCAGGTCAATTGTTGATGGAACAATTACAACAAGTTGGCTTAAGTCGTGAAACGGTGTATATCACCAGTGCGGTTAGGAGTCGACCTTTTTCTGTAAAAACGAAGCAGATTGCAAAAACGGGAGAAAGAGTAACCAAATTTCCTAATCGAACGCCAACCAAAGAAGAAATCAAAATTTTTGCGCCTTTGCTTGATTGGGAAATCGCTGTTTGCCAACCTGAACTAATTTTGACACTGGGGAATATTGGGTTGCAACGACTTTTAGGACCAAAGCCAACAATCACTGCAGTGCACGGAACGGTCATTCAGTCGCCCATTCAAACATTTGATGAGCAATCACAAAACTATCATTGGACGCAGGAAAACCTATCAAATCATTCCACTCTTCCATCCAGCGGCTGTCATTTTATAATTATCGTTTAAAAGAAGTCGTGAAAGAAGACTGGCAAGTGGTTCAAAAACAACTGCAACTGCTTAAGAAAGTTTAAAATGAGAAAAATAAAAGGATGGTTGTTTTTTCGAAGAGAGAATGCTAACCTAGAAGTATCAATAAATAGACAGATTATTTAATCGCTGGGTTGAATAATTGAAGGATTCTGATTTTTGCGTAAGCCTTGAAGCAAAAAGAATGAGTCCCTTTTTTTGTTAGAAGGAGATTTGGGTATGGAGCAAACACAGCAAAACCATTTTACTGCGTTGTTTTATAAAAATGTTCTGTTAGGAATTTTAAGTATGGCGGCGCAATCAATTTTTATTTTGGCGGACACATTTTTCATTGCAAATGGGATCGGCACCGAGGCATTGGCGGGGCTTAACATTGTCTTACCACTCGTTAATATTATTAATGGATTAGGTTGGATGTTTGGCGTTGGCGGCGCTACGTTGTTTTCGACCACGGTTGCGCAAAAAGAAATCAAAAAAGCCAATCAGTATTTTAGTTTAACGATTGGGTTAGTTTTCGTTATAGGGAGTCTCTTTACTTTAGCGAGCTTGATTTTTTCCGATCAAATTATTCGGGGACTTCAGGGGACCGGTGTCTTGTTTGGTTTGGCAAAGGAATATTATATGATTTACCTTAGCTGTTCATTATTATTTATTTTAAACAATTGCCTGATTACTTTTTTAAGAAATGACCATAATCCTCGTTTGGCAACGATTGCTTTTGTCAGTGGGGGAATTGTCAACATTATTTTGGATTATGTCTTTATTTATCAATTTGGGTGGGGTATGGCAGGTGCGGCCATTGCAACGGTGATGTCACCGTTAACAAGCTTAATCCTGATTACGTTGCATAAGTGGTCGCCGCAACGAGTTTTACGTTTTGAAAAGTTTAAAGTGAAATTTCAGGATGTTCGAGAAATTATGTCGATTGGTTTTTCCTCCTTTTTAAATGAATTTTCTTCGGCCTTTGTCATGTTTTTATTTAATATTGTTTTGTTAAACTTAGTTGGTCATGTGGCGATTTCAGCTTATGCGATTGTTGCCAACCTCAATATTATTGTGATTGCCATTTTTACAGGGATTGGGCAAGGGGGCGCAACCTATTACTCAGCCGATACTATGGTTTAGGGGAAACGAAGGTGTTGCGTAAATTTGTTAAACTTAGCTTTATTACGTACTTGGTCGCCGGCTTCCTGTTCTTTTTAATCAGTCAAGTATTTACGGGACAAATTATTGAGGTCTTTAATAGCGAAGGGAACGACCAGTTGGCGCAAATTGCTAGGACAGCCATCCGCTTATATGCGATTTCCTTCTTGTTTACAGGATTGAATTTTATGGGGATTTATTACTTTTCGGCAGTTCGTAAACCGAAAATTGGCGCTAATGATTTCCTCTTTGCGTGGGTTCTTTTTAATTGTGCCAGTTTTATTTATTTTGGTGAAATTACTAGGATTAACCGGTGTTTGGTTAGCCATGCCAGTAGTTGAATTTGTTACGTTTGGACTAATGCTTGTGGGCTACCTTGCATATCGAAACTATTTGAAAAAAAGAGAAGCAGTAACCTGATGTTGGTTACTGCTTCTTTTTTGCTTAGTTTACATAGTTTTCAGTTAAAGTCATGAATTGTTCCACATCTTTTAGGACTTGATCAATGCCGGCTTGCCAGAAATCAGGTTTTGTTAAGTCAACATTTAAATGTTTTTTCGCTAATTCTTCGCTTGTCATCGAAGCAGTGTCTCTTAATAACGCAATGTATTGGTCTTCAAAAGAGCTGCCTTGTTGATTGGCATACGCATAGATACCCATGCTGAATAGATAGCCAAAAGTATATGGGAAATTATAGAAAGGCACATCATCAATAAAGAAGTGCAATTTGCTCGCCCAGAAATGAGGATGATAACTGCCAAGACTATCTTTGTAGCTTTCTTTTTGCGCCGCTAACATTAATTCAGTAATATCTTCTTCCGCTACTAAACCTTTTTGGCGCGCTAGATAAAAATTATTTTCAAAGATAAAACGCGCATGAATGTTCATAAACATAGCAATGGCATTTTGCATTTTTGTGTCTAAAAGGTTAATCTTTTCAACGTCTGATTTGGCCTCTTTTAAGGTGGCGTCAGCAACAATCAATTCTGCAAAGGTACTAGCCGTTTCTGCTACGTTCATGGCATACTCTCGATTCAATGAAGGTAAATCCCACATCACGCTACTATGGAAAGCGTGACCTAATTCATGGGCTAAAGTAGCTACTTCGTTGATTGAATTGCCAAAGGTCATGAAAATACGCGACTCTTGTGTTTCAGGTAATTCTGTACAATAACCCCCAGGACGTTTGCCTGGACGATCTTCAGCTTCAATCCAACTTTTTCAAAAGCCATTTGGGCAAAATCGGCCATTTTCGGACTGAATTTACGGAAATTTTCTAAAATAAAGGCAGCGGCTTGATCAAAGGAATACGTTTTTCTTCTAAATCACCTAAAATAATTGGTGCATCTTGGTCTTGCCAATCCATTTTTCTTTACCGAATAATTGCGCTTTGCGCGTTAGAAAGTCGACGAATGGTTGTTTATTTTTTGGATGGTTTCCCACATAACCGTTAATGTTTCTTGACTCATTCGATTATAGTTTAAGGGATTTTCTAAATAATCTGTAGTGCCATGCAATTTGTAATCAGATAAACGGAACCCATCCAAGTGATTTAGGGTGTCTGCCAAAATTGAAGCTTTGCCACTCCAAGCTTTCTCCCAGGCTGTAAACAAACGTTGACGAACCTCTTTGTCAGGATCTCCCATCATGCGGTTAAAGGCTTGGCCTGCAGATAGTTCTGTCACAGAGCCATCTTTTTCTTCAAAAGGAATCACAATGGAAGCAACAATCGTATCGTAATGTGTACTCCAAGCATTTAACCCATCTAGAGAAAGCGTATTGATGATATTTTCTTCTTGTTCGGAAAGCAGTTTTTTTCCATCACGTCGTAATTCATTTAAGCGAAAAGCCATTGTTTTAAACGGTTCTTCGGCTAACAGGTCTTGCCAATGTTCTGCTGAAATCTCGGTGATTTTTTTAGTAAAAATGGTTTCAGCTAATTGAATCGCTGGCAACAGATTGTATAAATCGCCTGATAAAATTTTGGCCTTGGTATCATTAGTATTAGCAGAAATTAAAGCAGTTAAAAAACTATTACATTGTGAAAAGCCATTTGAGATTTTCCCTTGTAACGTTAAAATTTCAGCAAATTGTTCTTTGCCTTGGGCACTTTCTGGTGTCCATTCTGTGATTAATTGATGGTACTCTTTTGTCTGTTCGGTTAATTGAGTCATTCGTTGGCTAAGTTCTTTGGACTCGCTCCCATTGGGGAAAATACTGTCTAAATCCCATGTAATAGAATAGGTCATATCCAATCCTTCTTTCAATTTTTTTCTTTTCAGTATATCATAAGACCTAAGAGAAGTTGTTTCTTTTTCCCTCGAAACCGACTATAATAAAAAAGAATTTTCCGTGGCAGGCACGGGGCAACTTGAAACCAAGAAAAGAGGATTATATGAAAAATTATTTGAAAGATAGTAATTTATATTTAGTCATTGCGTTTGTTATTATGGCCATTTTATTTTTCAGTTCATCACAGACGTATGAACAGCAATCACAAGTTGGTCTTTTAGATAAACTTCTGAGCAGTCATCCTTTTGAAGAACAATTAAAAAATATTTCTTTTCAATATGCTGGCAGTGAAGTGAGCATTCAAGCTAGTGGTTATAGTAAATTTGTTGAATTTTTTATTCGTAAGGGAGCCCATTTTGGTACGTATTTTCTATTAGGTGGTAGTTGGTTTATTGGATTAGTGCCAAGAATCAAAGGTCTGTTTTTAACAGCTGTTGTTTCCTGGCTAGCTGCTACTGGCTATGCAGGTTTAGATGAATTTCATCAAATGATCACAGGCGGAAGGACCCCTCTTTTTCAAGATGTTATGTTGGATGCCATGGGTGCTTTGACAGCCATCGTCATTTGTTTGGTGGTTCATGGTTTGAAGAAAAATAAAAAAGAAGACGCTAATTTAGAAGAGCTTCGTTTATTCGTCAGAAAGGTGGGTAAGCGAGGGTCTTTTTTTGGTAGCGCTTGTTCCTAACTGAAAAGAAGAGTAGAATAAAGGAGAATAGTAACGAAAAGTCAGGAGGAATCAAGGATGTCAGGACACAGCAAATGGAGCAACATTCAAGGGCGTAAAAATGCGCAAGATGCCAAACGTGGGAAAATTTTCCAAAAAGTTTCAAGGGAAATCTATATGGCGGCAAAAGCAGGTGGCCCTGACCCCGCAATGAATCCTGCTTTACGTTTAGCAGTCGATAAAGCTAAGTCAGCCAATATGCCCAATGATAATATTGCTCGCGCCATAAAAAAAGCCAGTAGTGCTGGTGAAGGGGAACATTATGACGAGGTAACTTATGAAGGATATGGGCCAGGTGGCGTGGCAGTTTTAGTTCATGCACTAACAGATAACCGCAACCGAACGGCCACCAATGTTCGCGTCGCGTTTACTCGAAATGGTGGCTCTTTAGGTGAAACGGGTTCGGTGAATTATATGTTTGATCGTAAAGGCTATATTGTCATTAAGCGAGAAGACCATGCAATTGAGGAAGACGACATGCTAGAAGTCGTTTTGGAAGCAGGCGGCGAGGATTTAGAAACATCACCAGAAGTATTTGAAATTTACACAGCACCAGAAGATTTTACAGCGGTTCGCGATGCTTTAGAACAAGCAGGTTATTCATTAGCACAAGCTGAATTAACAATGGTTCCGCAAACCTTACTAACCTTGAACGATGAACAAAAAGCGCAATTAGAGCGCTTGGTTGACAAGTTAGAAGACGATGATGATGTGTCAGAAGTATTTACCTCTGCAGAAAATCTATAAAATAAAGGGATGCTTGGCGTCCTTTTATTCATAAAATGAAAACGGATACAGAATGGAGGGCATTTTGAAAAAGAGAATTTGTTTACAAGCAATCAGGGAAGAAGCGGAAGCCTATTATCGTAACGGTGATTTTTATTGCTCGGAAGCGATTGTGGCGACCATTCGGCAACACTTTGATGCGGAGATTCCCATTGAAGCTGTGGCCATGGCTTCTGGGTTTCCTGTAGGTGTTGGAGGAGCGAAGTGTATTTGTGGTGCTCTTTCAGGCGGGGTTATGTGTCTGGGCTACTTTTTTGGTCGGACAGAAGCCAAAGGAGAACAAGTAAATAAAACGATGGCTTTAGCCAACGAATTGCATCAAAGTTTTCGACAAAAGCATCGAGTAGTTTGCTGCAGTATTTTGACAAGTAAAATGACGATGGGTTCACCTGAACATATGGAACAATGCATTGGCTTTACTGGGGAAATCGCTGAAACAACCGCAAAAATTATTGCACGAGAACTTGCTTACGAATTAGTCTAGTAAAAAATGAGAGAGGAGCAACCAGATTCATTCACCTGAATCTGGTTGCTCCTCTCTCATTTAATGCGTAATCAATTAACCAAGTACTTTTTCATAAGCTTCCACTTGAGATAAGACACGTTGGAGCTGTAATTCATTTTCAATATAGTTGATTGAATTACCTAAATCTTCTTGGCGGTTTGTTTCTAAACGATCGACTTCTTTTTTTGCTTCGTTCAATAAGTGTAGAACTTCTTCCTTAGATAACATGTACTCACCTCCTTGCGCAGTTCATCTACTATTAGTGTACTCCTTTTTTCAAAAAGGGCAATAATAGGATATTAAAAAACAAAAATAGCGGTCCTAACCGCTATTTTTGTTTACTCATGGCGTTGTTGTGCTAAAATCGCTTCGATTCGTTCTCTTTGATCTGCCAAAAAGTGAGGCAAATAAAGGGGGATTTCATCAAAGTTTGAACTTTGATTTTCATAGGCTTCGGCATCTAGCAGGCCTTTTTGTGTGGCTATTTCAAATAATAAGTGGTTCGGTTCTCTAAAATACAATGATTTGAAAAATTCACGGTCTTTAATCCCTGAGTTTGTAAAATTCTTTTCATCCAACAGGCTGTCAACTTGCGTTAATTCTTGCGTATCTTCCACCCCAAAGGCGACGTGATGAACGCCACCAATCCCTTCAATGGCAAGCGGATTGGTACGGTCATCACTGATATGCACCTCTTGATAAAACTGTGGATGATGATTTTCCAGAACAGTTACTTCATGCGCAGTTTCAAAAAAAGGTACTGTTTCTTTTTCATGCCAATGTAAATAATCCACTAAAGGTTGTTTGGTAGCTGCGGCATATTGGACGCGTAATTGAATTGCATCAATGCCTAAAATTGCATGTTCTACTGGAATTTCAGAATGCTCAGCTGGAAAATAATCTTCCGCATTTTCAAATTCACGTAACGGAACAAGCGCCATTTGCGTATTATCGGGCGCTTCAAAACGCAAGATTGGGTGTTGGTTAAATGTTTCCACACCATAGTGGCAGATACCCGCTTGCTCAAGACGTTCTGCCCAAAAATCCAAAGAGGCGCGCGTTGGTACTTTTAAAATAGTTCGTTCAATTGTATTTGTCCCAAAGGATTGATCTTGGCCATCATTCAATTCAAAAAAAGTTAATTCGGTACCTGTTCGTTGCTCATTATCTGAGAAAAATCAAGTGATACATGGTGTGGTCATCTTGGTTGATCGTTTTCATTAGTAATTTTAATCCCAGTGTATTATGATAGAAGTCAAATGTAGGATTTATCAATCGATTTAAAATAGAGATGTGATGAATTTGTGCATACATAGTAAAATTCCTTTCTTGGAGGTTTATTAAATGAACAATTTTTTCAAAAGGGTCGAAACCTAATCAATTAGTTGTCGCTTTCCATGGTACTGGTGGCAATGAATATCAATTATTAACCACCATCGCAACCTTTATCCAGAAGCGAGTGTTCTAAGTTACTTAGGGACAGAAGGTGTAGGCGAACAGCGACGCTTTTTTGCGCCATTAGTCAATGGAGCATTACCTCGTGCTAACTTTGATGAGCGAGTGACGGCGTTTCTAGAAGAAGTTTGGCAACCGCAAAAGTTATACGATGAAGTTATTTTTATAGGGTACTCTAACGGTGCCAATTTTATTTTAGGCCTGTTAGAAAAGAACCCGACTATTGCTAACACTGTTATTTTACTGCATCCAAGCAATTTAGGCTATCAATATGTATCTGGTGAGTTTGCGACAAAAGTGATTGTCACAACAGGGGCTCAGGATGAGTTGAGTATTCCGGGACAAGTTCTTTCTTTAGCTAACCAATTAAAGAAACATTTTCCAGTTGACTTTTTACTAGTGGATGGCGGTCATGGGTTATCGGAAGAAGAAGTAACGAAAATAAAAGAAGTTCTTTAAAAAACAAGCTGCAACCTTTGCTGATAAGTGGTTGCAGCTTGTTTTTTTCATGTGTGTAACTAAAAATGAATGCCAGTAATTGATAATAGAGAGGACTACAAAATTAACATCTTATTATCTTGAAATAGCTAATTTTATTCTTTAGTCATTAGTATAACGTGACCAACCCCACCACTTAGGCATTAACTCTTTTAACCGAACTATTTCTCGTTTTTGATAATTCAACTAAGATTTCTGTATCAGCATTTTTTAGGAGAAAGCTGGAGCAATAATTCTCTACAGCACCACAAGGCATACCAGAAATTCCATTAGGAACATCGTCCCGAAAAGTAATAATTCGTTTAATCACTGTCTGTTCACTATCGGCATACATATTCAAAGCGGCAACTCGTTCTGCACATAAATCTAGAACACCACAACAGCTTTCAAAACAAAAGCCGGTAAATAATTGTCCATCTTCTGCCTCTAGGGCACAGACGACATGGTGTGTGTAAATAAATGGTGTTACTTCTTGAGGATGGTATTCTTTCTTTGCGTATTCATACATTTTTTTCCAAATATCCATGAATAAATTCTCCTTTATTTTTAGTTAGAATTATTATAGCAAATGTTCACACACAAAGAATAAAAATAGAAGCATAAGAATGGATCATACTGAGATAGTAAGTGATAATCCTTATGCTTCTAAAAAATTATTTGTCAATAATCATTTTCGCAAGGGCAAAGTCTCCTGCGTAAGGTTCATCTACGCCGTTTACTTTTGATAAAGGTCGGCGCCTTTACCAGCTAAGACAATCGCATCATCAGCCGTTGTGCTTAAAGATAATGCGTGAGCAATTGCTTCGCCACGATCTAAAACGGTGTAAACAGGCATTTCTTTGGTAAATATGGGCTTGAATTTCTTGGCAAATTTTTAGCTGGATCTTCACTGGCTGGGTCATCGGTTGTTAGGACTGCAACATCAGCCAATTCAGAAAGAACCGTACCAAAGTCTTTGCGGCGAGAAATCGCTTTGTCTCCCGTGCTACCAACAAGAACAATTAAGCGGCCGTCAGGATGTTCTTCACGGACAAAGGTTAAAAGATTCTTCAAACTGTCATAGTTATGAGCGTAATCAACATAGACGGTTGCACCGTTGGTATTCGTTAAAGATTCCATCCGGCCAGGGACGGTGGTTGCTGCGATCCCTTGTTGACACTCTTCTTTTGAAGCTCCCACAAGGACACTAGCAATCGCCGCACTTAACGCATTACCTTTGTTAAAATCACCACCTAAACGAAGGTGATAAGAGCCGGCCAATCCTAACGCATCTGCAGGACTTTCAACGATAAAACGTAAGGAATCCTCTGAAGAAACAGCGAATGAATAGTCAACTTCTGGAGCTGGCTGACTGCCATAGACAATGGCAGGGACTTTTTGCTGTTGTGCGGTTTCTTTAAGTAATGGAAAATAATCAGCTTCGTGATTCAACACAATGACTTTAGAATGTGTAATCAATTGACGTTTGCAATAAAAGTAATCGTCAAAGGTTGGATGTTCAATTGGACTGATATGGTCGGGGGTAATGTTTAAAAAAATGCCGACATCAAAAAATAACTTGTAGACACGATTAGTTTTGTAGGCTTGGGAAGAAACTTCCATAATAAAATGAGTCATCCCGTTAGCAACAGCGGTTGCCATCATTCGATACAAGTCCAAAGATTCGGGTGTAGTCAATGCAGATTTAAAGAATGTTTTGCCATCTAATGTCGAATTCATGGTAGAAAGCAAGGCTGTTTTTTGTTGTGTAGCAACATCTAAAATATATTTGGTGAAATAAGCCGCTGTTGTTTTACCTTTGGTTCCAGTAAAGCCAATCAGTTTTAATTTATTTTGTGGATAATCATAAAAAGCCATGCTTAACACAGCCATTGCTTTTTAATGTCAGTCACGATAATTCCTAGTTGTGCTGGAACCTCATAAGGCACCTCAGAAACATAGATTTCTAGGCCGTCTTTTACAGCATTTTCTAAATAGATTTCTTTAAAGTTTAATCCTTTACAAAAAAAGAGTGTTTCTGCTGTTACGTCTCTCGAATCGTAAGAAAGAGCCTGTTACTTCTCGTTGACCTAACGTGTCGGAAAGAGTCAGTGCCAGCCTTCTGGTGAAATAAATTCTTTTAATAAATCTTCTTTTTCTAAGCAATCGCGAATTGCGAATAATGAAATCGTCACTTTTTTTTGCCTCCAAAACGTTTCAACGAAATTTCAAAAACTGATGTCATTATTAGCATTATTTTTC
>OKVS01000569.1_pt1 | contig 11032 bp, 16 predicted proteins | sample 1606911 | NCBI WGS metagenome assembly OKVS01 (sample SAMN03281016, study PRJEB24777) | human gut metagenome | isolation source: fecal sample PR161 from 1 month old female Malay infant, caesarean... | reverse complement strand
CGCTGCCGGAAAGCGTGGCGGAGAGCGAGCTGTTCGGTCACGTCAAAGGGGCGTTTACCGGGGCCATCAGCAACCGCAGCGGCAAGTTTGAAATGGCCGATAACGGCACGCTGTTTCTTGATGAGATTGGCGAGCTTTCCCTTTCACTTGCAGGCCAAGCTGCTGCGCGTATTGCAGTACGGCGACATCCAGCGCGTCGGGGGATGACCGCAGCCTGCGGGTGGACGTGCGGGTCCTTGCTGCGACCAACCGGGATCTGCGCGAAGCGGTGCTGGCCGGGCAGTTCCGCGCCGACCTGTTCCATCGCCTGAGCGTGTTCCCGCTGTCCGTGCCGCCGCTGCGTGAGCGCGGAGACGACGTGGTGCTGCTGGCGGGTTATTTCTGCGAACAGTGCCGTCTCAAAATGGGGCTGTCCCGCGTGGTGCTTAGCCCGGGGGCGAGAGCGCATCTGCTCAGCTACGGCTGGCCGGGCAACGTGCGCGAGCTGGAGCATGCGATTCACCGCGCGGTGGTGCTGGCGCGGGCGACGCGCTCGGGGGATGAAGTGGTGATTCATGCGCGCCATTTTGCGCTGCATGAGGAAAATGCTCCGACCGTGAAGCCTGCTGTGCCTGAGATCGCAATCGAAAACCTGCGCGAAGCGACGGAAGAGTTTCAGCGTCAGATGATTACCCGCGCGCTGGAGCAGAATAACCGCAGCTGGGCGGCGTGCGCGCGGGCGCTGGAGATGGACGTCGCCAACCTGCACCGGCTGGCGAAGCGTCTTGGGCTAAAGGGTTAAATAATCCCGGCCTGGTAGAAGTCCTGCAGGTTGATAGCGCCGCACAGCCTGCCGTGCTCGTCCACCACCGGTGCGGCAGTGATTTTGCGCTTCATCAGCACCTCTTTGGCTTCAATGGCACGGCTGTCGGCGTTGAGCGTCAGCCCGCCTTTGGTCATGGCGTCAGACACGTTTGTTTCCAGCCTGCCGCCGCCCACCAGCCAGCGGCGCAGGTCGCCGTCGGTGAACACGCCCTTCACGTTTCCGCCGTCATCGCATACCGCCACCAGCCCCAGACCGGTGCGGCTCAGCTCCAGCATCGCGTCCATCACGCTGGTATCGAGTTTGACCTGCGGAATGGCATCGTCAGTGCGCATCAGATGGTGAACCTTATTGAGCAGTCGCGCGCCGAGCGCACCTGCCGGATGCGAACGGGCAAAATCTTCCTCATTGAATCCGCGCGCCTGCATTACCGCCATCGCCAGCGCGTCGCCCATCATCAGGGTGTTAACGGTGCTGAGGTCGGGGCGAGGTGCATCGGGCAGGCTTCACGCTCAACGGAAATATCCAGCGTCGCCTTAGCGGCCAGCGCCAGCGGCGAGTGAAGTTTCCCGGTCATCGCCAGCAGGGCGACAGATTTTTCCTGCAGGCGCGGAATAATCAGATCCAGCTCTTTGGCCGAACCGGAGTAAGAGATAAACAGCATCACGTCGCGGCTTTCGATCATCCCGAGATCGCCGTGCAGCGCCTCTGCCGGATGCACGAAGAACGCCGGGGTTCCGGTGCTGGCGAGCGTCGCGGCAATCTTCTTGCCGATATGGCCGGATTTACCGATGCCCGCCACAATCACTTTGCCTTCGCAGTGGATAATGGTGTTGGCGGCGCGGACAAAATCCTCGCCCAGACGTTCCGGCAGGCGGCTGGCTTCCTGCAGCTCCAGCATCAGCGTCTGGCGGCCCGTTTCTAACAGAAAATCACTCATCTCTTTCTCCGGTTACGATCACGTCGATCCCTTTCTCTTCCAGCGCTTTTTTTGAACGCCGGATCGATACCCGCGTCAGTAATCAGCTTATCAACGCTTTCGAGGCTACAGACAATATTGGGGCTTTTGCGGCCAAACTTCGACGAGTCGGCCATTAAAATCACTTCCCGCGCGGCGTTGCACATGGCTTTACTGACGCTGAACACCTCGTTAAACGTCGTGACGCCTGCGTTAAGGTCGATGCCGTCGGTGCCCATAAACAGTTTATCGAAGCTGAAGTGGTCGAAAGCGTTCTCCGCCAGCTGGCCGTGAAAGGACGCCGATTTTTTGCGGAAGGTGCCGCCGGGCATCAGGATGGTCTGCTCGCTGTCGAACTCCGACAGCGCGTTGACGATGTGCAGGCTGTTGGTCATCACCGTGATGTTGTTAAAGCGGCTGAGCAGGGGGATCATCTGCAGGACGGTACTGCCTGCGTCGAGGATGATGGAATCGCCGTCCTGGATAAATTTCACGGCGGCTTCGGCAATCAGCGCTTTCTGGTGGGTATTGATCAGCGTTTTGTGATCGATTGGCGGGTCCGCTTCGTCCTTGTTGAGCACCACGCCGCCGTAGGTGCGAATAACGGCGCCAGAGTTTTCGAGCAATACCAGGTCCTTGCGTATTGTCGTGCCGGTGGTGTCAAAGTAGTGTGCCAGATCCTCTACCGAGCATTTTCCCTGCTTTTGTAGATGCTCGAGAATGGCCGCCTGCCGCTGACGTGGTTTCATAGGCGCTTCGTTCCTTAGGTTGCGAAATGATAATTTCGCAAGTCTATAACTTTCACAACGAAATTATCCATGTTTCAGATTGAGCGCTAATGATAGTGCATTCTGACAGAGTGGATCATGGGGAAAGATCACATCAGGCTGCAATTCCTGTAACAAGAGGCCGTTGATTGCCTGGATTTTGGCCGGACGGGCAAATACCGTCATGCCACGCATCAGGAGGGAATCGCACACCCGGTCGTGCTCGTCCAGCGCTACGGCGACGACCACGCGCGGTTTAAAGCGTCCGCCGGAACGCCCGACGCCGACGCGGCCCTTCTGACACAGCGCATCAAACGCGCGGTTAAACTGGTGGATCTGCCAGCCGCCAAACGCCATCTGGCACAGCCAGGCGAGGGCGGCGACGGTGATGAGTGCGGTTACCATATCGACTCCTTGTTTTGTTCCCTCTCCCGGTGGGAGAGGGTTAGGGTGAGGGCATCAGGCCGCTCGATCAGAACATGACCTGCCCACCGGTCACGTTAATCGACTGCCCAGTGCAGTACGACGCTTTCGGACTGGCGTAAAACAGCAGCATGTTCAGCACGTCCTGATAGTCACACCCGCGCTTCAGCGGCACTTTATCGATGTAGTACTGCTCCACTTCCTCAGCCTTGATGCCGAGCTTGGTGGCGTACTGCGGCAGCAGGGACTGGAACATCGGCGATTTCAGCAGGTTGCCCAGCATCAGCGAGTGCACGGTAATCCCGTATTCGGCCAGATCCAATGCCAGGGACTGCGTCAGCCCCACGCCGCCAAACTTCGCCGCGCTGTACCCGGAGTTGTGCTTGCTGCCCACTTTCCCGGATTTTGAGTTGATCTGAATAATGCGCCCCTGAATCCCGTCGCGGATCATCAGGCGGGAAAACTCGCGGGCGCAAAGGAAATAGCCCACCAGATTCACCTGCAGCGAACGGTCAAAATCCCCCAGCTCGAAATCGCTGATAAACGCCGCTTTCGCAATTCCCGCGCTGTAGACCAGCAGGTCGGTGCGCCCAAAAATCTCGTCCACGCCGCGGGCCAGCGCCATCACGCTCTGCTCGCTGGTGGCGTCGGCACCAAACCCGTACGCCATCCCTTCACCAAACTCGGTATTGATGGTGTCCGCCACGCGGGCGGCTTTTTCACTCTGAATGTCCACTACCGCCACGCGGTAACCTTCTGCGGCAAGCCCACGGCAGAGGAACTCGCCTAAGGTTTGTCCCCCCACCAATGACAACGGCAACCTGACTCATGTGACTCTCCTTAATTACGCAACAAATTTTAACGTGCAGCCTGGGGTGACAGCCTGCGGAACCGGGCCATCCACGTGAACCGTACCGGGGTATTCCGCCTGCGGCTGGCCGTCGAAGCGCAGAGTGATGTGGCCGAGCTCGCGCAGGTTTTGTTCGGCCACGTCGCCGACGGCGGTGACGGCATAGCGCGCCTCGCCCAGCTCCAGCTGGCTTCCGGCCTTCAGCTCGCCGTTCAGTTCGCCGTGGCAGTGGATAAAGCAAAACTCTTCGATATCCGCCGGAGCGCCTTCGCGGAAGGTGATCAGCATCTGGTCGCTCAGCGCGTCCGCTGCGCTCTGGCCGATGCGGGTAATGGTGGTCTGGTAAATGACGTTCATTGCAGGAACCTCTTATTGATAAATAAAGCCGGAGACAAACCAGGCGATCAGCACCGTCGGCGCGCCCGTCAGGAAGCGGCTCACCAGCACGGACGGCACGCCCACGCGCACGGTGTCCTGGCGCGCTTCGGCCAGCGACAGCCCCACGGGGATGAAGTCGCACGCCGCCTGGGCGTTAATGGCAAACAGGGCGGGCAGGGCGAGGTGCGGGGGAATGTTGCCCAGACCAATCTGCACCCCTATCAGCACGCCGATGACCTGGGCAATCACCGCGCCCGGGCCGAGGAACGGCGACAGCAGCGGGAAGGAGCAGATCAGCGCCAGCGTCACCAGCCCGAGCGGGTGGCTGGCGAGCGGGGCGAGGCCGTGGGCAATCCAGTCGCCCAGACCGGACGCCATGATGATGCCGATCAGCGCCGAGACGAACGCCATAAACGGCAGAATCGTTTTCAGCACCGTGTCGATAGTGTCGCGCCCGGACTGGAACAGCACCGCCACGGCGGAGCCCATCCCCATCCCGACCTTCGCCAGCAGGCCGTCGCTCTGCTCGGTGATTTTCTTGCTGGTGTCGTACTCGCGCGGGGCTGCTTTTTGCGGCGCGGCAGTGCCATTCACCAGAGTGATGTTGTCCTCCTTCACGCCCGAGACATAAATGTCCTCAAGGATGTACTGCGCCAGCGGGCCGGATTTCCCGGTGGAGTGAATATTCACCGTCGGAATGCGGCGCTTCGGATAGATGCCGCAGCGCAGCGTGCCGCCGCAGTCAATCACCGCCACGCCGATGTCCGCTTCCGGCGGCTCGCCCTCTTTAAAGCCGTCAACCGCTTCCCAGCCGGTCAGCTCGCGCAGCTTGTCGACAATCGCCGGGCGCGTGCCCGCGGTGATGTAGACGATCTTTTTGCCTTCGGTGGCGTCGAACTCCAGCGGGCCGCCCCAGCCGCCCGTGCCTTTCTCAATGCGGATCCGGTTCATGCTGTCGCTCCTGAAAGATGGACCTTCTGTTCAAGCTGGATGCCCATTTTTTTCTCGAAAATAGCGGTGGTGAGGTCAGTCACCCAGCCGCGAAAGAAGTTGGTCACCAGGCCAACCAGCAGGTAGCTCACCGCCAGCGGGCCGAGCGGCAGACCAAGGGTGGTCAGGCCGCTGGCGATCCCGAGGTAGACAAACAGCTCTCCGGGGTTGATGTGCGGGAACAGGCCGTTCATCGAGTGGCAGCTGTAGGAGGCGGCGGCGTAGTAGCTCGGCTTGTACTTTTCCGGCATAAAGCGGCCGAGGCTTAAGGTCATCGGATTACAGAAAACAAAGGTGCCGATGAATGGCAATATCAGGTAGCGGGACAGCGGGTTACCGGCGCAGCGCTGGGCAAAGCGTTCGATGCGCTGCTGGCCGATAAAGTTGATCAGCGCGTTCATGATCACCAGCAGGCTGATCAGCAGGGGCAGGATCCCGGTCACCATGCCGGTGAACACTTCTCCGCCTTTCTGAAACAGCCCGATGAACCACTCGGCGCCGTGGGTGATGGTCTCTATCATTCTTCTCTCCTGTGGGGCTTTTTTGTTTTTGTATAACTGCGGCTAATAATAATCACTTTGAAAGGTTTTAAAGTGTTAGTTAGATCTCACAATGAAAGAAAAATGTATTATTTTGAAAGTTAATTGATGAGGTGAATGATTTTCGGTGGAAAAAAGCGCGGATTTGCGTTGTGGAGGCGCGTACCGCTTCCTTGAGGTGTTGCGGATGCTTTACCATACTGGGTTCTTATCGAACCCGTTAAATGGATGTCTCATGTTCAAGCGTCGTTATGCAGCGCTGTTGCCTGCGCTTATCCTGCTGTCTGCCTGTAGCAGCAAACCTAAGACCGAAGCCGTTCAGCAAACGGCGGGCGCGCCTTCCGGGGGATTCCTGCTGGAGCCGCAGCACAATATGATGCAGATGGGAGGCGACTTCGCGAATAACCCGGCGGCCGAGCAGTTCATCGATAAAATGGTGAGCAAACACGGTTTCGACCGCCAGCAGCTGCATGAAATTTTGTCTCAGGCGAAGCGTCTGGACTACGTTCTGCGCCTGATGGACAGGCAGGCACCATCCGCCCAGGTGCCGAGCGGGCCGAACGGCGCATGGCTGCGCTACCGCAAACAGTTTATTACCCCGGACAACGTGCAAAACGGCGTGGCGTTCTGGAACCAGTATGAAGATGCGCTCAACCGCGCGTGGCAGGTTTACGGCGTGCCGCCGGAAATCATCGTCGGGATTATCGGCGTAGAGACCCGCTGGGGGCGCGTGATGGGCAAAACCCGCATTCTGGATGCGCTGGCGACGCTCTCCTTTAACTACCCGCGCCGCGCGGAGTATTTCTCTTCCGAGCTGGAAACCTTCCTGCTGATGGCGCGCAACGAGCAGGACGATCCGCTCGATCTGAAAGGGTCATTTGCCGGCGCGATGGGCTACGGCCAGTTTATGCCGTCCTCCTATAAGCAGTATGCCGTCGACTTTAACGGGGATGGTCACATTAACCTGTGGGATCCGGTGGATGCCATCGGCAGCGTGGCGAACTACTTTAAAGCACACGGCTGGACGCCGGGCGGCCAGGTTGCCGTGCAGGCGAACGGTGAAGCGTTTGGTCTGGAAAACGGCTTTAAAACCAAATATAGCGTTGCGCAGCTGACGGCGGCAGGCTTAACGCCAACCCAGCCGCTGGGCAATGTTGACCAGGTGAGCCTGCTGCGTCTGGACGTGGGAACCGGCTACCAGTACTGGTACGGCATGCCGAACTTCTACACCATCACCCGCTACAACCATAGCACCCACTATGCGATGGCGGTGTGGCAACTGGGGCTGGCGGTATCGCAGGCTCGCGTCCCGGCTGCGTCGCCGTTTAGTCAGTAACTCGCCTTATTCCGCCCTCTCCCTGTGGGAGAGGGCACCCGCGCGCACCTCTTTCCCGCAGAAACATTTCGCCACACTCCCATTTCATTCCCGCCGTTTACATCTTCATCGCCTTTCATTATTGTTATGTTATAACATTATTTTGAGTTGAAATATCCATGTCCCTGTTTTCTCTCTCATCCCCGGTTCGGCTGCTGCTGGCGATGGTGCTCATTCTGTTTCTCGGGCTGGCCGTGCGCTGGGCGGTGGCGCTGCCATGATCGTGATGAACGCACTGGTTGCGGGCTACGACCGCCAGCCCGTCACGCGTCCGCTTTCGGGCGTGATTGAACGCGGCAGCATGACCGCCATTATCGGCGCCAACGGCTGCGGCAAATCCACGCTGCTGAAAACCCTCGCCGGATTTATTCCGCCCGTCAGCGGCAGATTTCACTGGCAGGGTAGACGACCGGTAATCGGATGGCTGGCGCAGCGTCACGCGCTGGAAGCGCAGTTTCCGCTGACCGTGCAGGACGTGGTGAGCATGGGCTGCTGGCCCGGAATTTCGCTTTTCGCCGGTTTTCGTCGCGAAGCGCGTCTGCGCATTAGTGGTGCACTTGAGCGCGTGGGGCTTGACTCAATGGCGCTCTCCACCATTGATGAACTCTCCGGCGGCCAGTTTCAGCGCATGCTTTTTGCCCGCGTGTTAGTACAGCAGGCGCCGCTGGTGATGCTCGACGAGCCCTTCACCGGCGTTGATGAAGCGACCTGCAACGTGCTGATGGATCTGATGCTGGAGATGTATATGCAGGGGCAAACGCTGCTCGCGGTACTGCACGACAGCGAGCGCGTGGCGCGCCACTTCCCGCAGACGCTGCGGCTGGATGCTGACGCCCCCCAGTGGAAAACCGAACGGGTGAGGGTGGCATGATCTGGCACACATTCTTCCAGCCGTTTATCGAATTCGGCTTTATGCGCCGCGCGCTGGTGGTTTGCCTGGCGCTCTCCGTCAGCACCACCGCGCTCGGCGTGTTTCTTCAGCTGCGCCGGATGAGCCTGATGGGCGATGCGCTTTCTCACGCCATTTTGCCCGGCGTCGCCGTGGGGTATTTGCTCAGCGGGATGTCGCTGTTGGCTATGACCGTCGGCGGGTTTATCGCCGGGATTGCCGTTGCGCTGGTGGCCGGGCTGGTCATGCCGCCGCACGCCGCTGAAAGAGGATGCCAGCTTTGCCGGTTTTTACCTGGGATCACTGGCGCTGGGCGTCACGCTGGTATCTCTGCGCGGCTCGAATGTCGATCTGCTGCATCTGCTGTTTGGCTCAATCCTCGCGGTGGACAACGACGCCGCGCTGTTTGTGACCGGCGTGTGCATCTTCACCCTTATCATGCTGGCTCTTTTTTACCGCGGGCTGGTGACGGAGGCGTTTGACACCGCCTGGCTGGAGGTGAATGCCCGCTGGCTACCAGGCTTATTGCACGGTCTGTTTCTGGCGCTGCTGGTCCTGAACCTGGTAGCCGGTTTTCAGGTGCTCGGCACGCTGATGGCCGTCGGGCTGATGATGCTCCCGGCGGTGGCGGCGCGCTGTTGGGTCCGCACCTTACCCGGATTACTCCTGATGGCTGGTATCAGCGGTATTTTCTGCGCGTGGCTGGGGCTAAGCCTCTCCTGGGCGGCAAGTTTACCCGCGGGGCCATCTATTGTGCTGACCGCCAGCGCGCTGTTCTTTATTTCCGTTTTATTTGGCACGCGCAGCAGGCTGGCTGGCAGCCTGCGGGCGCTTTATTAACGCAAGGGGAAACGATGAAAAGTACAGGATTAATCATGGCGCTAGCGCTGGGGATGATGTCGCATAGCGTGATGGCGAAAACGCTGAATGTGGTCACCAGCTTTTCGATACTGGGGGATATCGCGCAGGAGGTGGGGGCGATCGTGTAAACGTGACGACGCTGGTGGGGCCGGACGGCGATCCCCATACCTTCGAACCGTCGCCTAAGGACAGCGCGGCGCTGAGCAAGGCTGATGTGGTCGTGGTCAACGGTTTGGGGCTGGAAGGCTGGCTCGACCGCCTGGTGAAAGCCTCCGGATTCAAAGGCCAGCTGGTCGTTGCCTCAAACGGGGTGAAAACCCACACGCTTGAGGAAGATGGAAAGACCGTGACCGATCCGCACGCCTGGAACAGCGCCGCGAACGGTGCGCTGTATGCGCAAAATATTCTGAACGGGCTGGTGAAAGCCGATCCGGAAGACAAAGCGGCGCTGGAGGCTTCAGGAAAACCATACATTGCGCAACTGACTCAACTGGACAGCTGGGCCAAAACGCGCTTTAGCCAGATCCCGCAGGAAAAGCGCAAAGTGCTGACCAGCCATGACGCGTTTGGTTATTTTGGCCGCGCTTATGGCGTAACCTTCATGGCACCTCAAGGACTCTCTTCAGAGAGCGAGGCCAGCGCGTCTCAGGTGGCGGAGATTATCAAGCAGATTAAAGCCGACGGCGTGAAAACGTGGTTTATGGAAAACCAGCTCGATCCGCGTCTGGTGAAGCAGATTGCGTCGGCGACGGGCGCACAGCCGGGCGGCGAACTTTACCCGGAAGCCCTGTCGGCAAAAGGTGGGGCAGCAGACACCTACGTTAAGGCGTTTCGCCATAATGTCGATACGCTTGCGAACAGCATGAAATAATATTTTTACAGCCGGTGTGCCCGCACCGGCTTTTTTCTGAAGCCCCCTCGTAAAACCTGAAGCGCATCCCCATATCTGACGAGAAAGTGCTATCTTGTGCTGCACGTTTTTCTCAAGCCTGGAGCAAGAATGACTGACCATGAATTGATGCAGCTTAGCGAGATCGTTGGCCTTGCCCTGAAGCAGCGTGGCGCGACTATTACCACCGCGGAATCCTGCACCGGCGGCTGGGTGGCGAAAGCGATTACCGATATCGCCGGCAGTTCCGCCTGGTTTGAACGTGGCTTTGTGACCTACAGTAACGAAGCTAAGGCGCAGATGATTGGCGTGCGCGAAGCCACGCTGGAACAGCATGGCGCGGTCAGCGAACCGGTTGTCATTGAAATGGCCATTGGCGCGCTGAAAGAGGCGCGGGCAGATTACGCCATTTCCATCAGCGGCATCGCGGGGCCGGACGGCGGCAGCGACGTGAAGCCTGTCGGCACCGTCTGGTTCGGGTTTGCCACGTCCAAAGGGGAGGGGATCACCCGCCGGGAGTGCTTCAGCGGCGATCGCGAAAGCGTGCGTCGTCAGGCTACCGTTTATGCGTTAAAAACGCTCTGGCAACAATTTCTACAAAATACTTGATACTGTATGACTATACAGTATAATTGCACCAACAGAACAGAAGTCCATGGTGAAGCGCAGTTGCTTCTCCCGGCATGACAGGAGTAATAATGGCTATCGACGAAAACAAACAGAAAGCGTTGGCGGCAGCACTGGGCCAGATCGAAAAGCAATTCGGTAAAGGCTCCATCATGCGCCTGGGTGAAGACCGTTCCATGGATGTGGAAACCATCTCCACCGGCTCGCTTTCTCTGGATATCGCACTGGGCGCGGGCGGTTTGCCGATGGGGCGTATCGTAGAAATCTACGGTCCGGAATCCTCAGGTAAAACGACGCTGACCCTGCAGGTTGTTGCAGCGGCGCAGCGCGAAGGTAAAACCTGTGCGTTTATCGATGCCGAGCACGCGCTGGACCCGGTCTATGCCCGTAAGCTGGGCGTTGATATCGACAACCTGCTGTGTTCCCAGCCGGACACCGGCGAGCAGGCGCTGGAAATTTGTGACGCGCTGGCACGCTCCGGTGCGGTTGACGTGATCATCGTCGACTCCGTTGCGGCGCTGACGCCAAAAGCGGAAATCGAAGGTGAAATCGGTGACTCTCACATGGGCCTCGCGGCACGTATATGAGCCAGCGATGCGTAAGCTGGCCCGGTAACCTGAAGCAGTCCAATACGTTGCTGATCTTCATCCAACCAGATCCGTATGAAAAATTGGTGTCGAATAG
>OKVS01000568.1_pt1 | contig 11042 bp, 16 predicted proteins | sample 1606911 | NCBI WGS metagenome assembly OKVS01 (sample SAMN03281016, study PRJEB24777) | human gut metagenome | isolation source: fecal sample PR161 from 1 month old female Malay infant, caesarean... | reverse complement strand
ACACGCAATTAAAATCACCAGCACCCATTAATTTTACATCAATTGGTGCTTTGTCTTCTTCTAAAGCATCACTTAAATCATCTGAATTAGTAATTTTGATCAACTGACCTTGTCCAGAAAGTTCAGGGCGTTTTCTCCTAAACGACTAAGTAAACCTGAACACATAATAGCAAAAAAATTACCAATAATGGTTGCTGGGAATTAATTGCCCCACTAATTGTTCACTTGGCAATCCGGTAATGGCGCTATTAACCAAGGGATAAAGGAAGAATACCTTCATCCGATTCCACCAGCATAAAACAGGGGTGACAATATAGAAAAGGCTATGTTTCCAACCGAGACCTAACAGCGTTCCAACAAGGGTCCCAACGCCCATTGCTAAAATCATTCCTAATGCCATCGGGACAATCATGCGCATTAAACCTTGGACTAAAATTTTGCGGTTCATTCCAAGGATACTTCCACAAACTAAACAAGCAATATAGAAATAGAGAAAGTTTGCTTGTTTCATTAAAATATCTGTTGAGTCTAAGACATTCTGGTTGAGTAAATTGAAAAAGACCATAATTGATGGTACTAATAAAGATAAAATTGCGGGACCGCCAAAATGTTTCAAAATAGGAATATTTCCACCAATTGTTCCAAGTAAACCAACCCACCATTGTTAAAATTACGGCAAAACCACCTAACATATTGACTGGTAGTTGTTCTAATAGAGCCGTAACAAGAATAATGCTAGCTGTTACAAGATAAACAGGTAACGTAACCGAACCAATCCTCGTTTTGGTTAATTTGTTGCGCCAATCTGTTTCATTAGCAGCTGTTGCGTGCAATTTCTTTTCCATGCTATTTCCTCCTATAACTTTAATCTATATTCATCATAATGTAAACGTTTTCTGTAGAGTAGATTATTTAATTAATTTAACTAAAGAAAAGTTTTTTAACCAAATCTTCCTATGCTATACTTTATTTGAAGAGAAAAGAGGGATGGAATGAAGCGTGGCGGGAAATTATGGTGCTTCTTATCAGTGATTTTTATTGCAACATTAATTATTATGATTACTTTCTTTTACGGAGTAACGACGGTCCAAACAATTAAAGAAGTTCGTAAAAAACCAAGAGCAAGCACTTTTAGCCGTCGGGGAACAGTTGGCTATTGAACCGAATGTTATTGAAGCCTTAAAGAATGATCACTATTCAGATGAATTGGAAGCGTATACGGTTCGTTTAGGTGAAAATCCATCAGTTGGATTTTATCGTGATTATGAATATGCAGGGGATTCGTTTAACACATCCTGATCGCCAAAAAATAGGTAAGCATTTTGAAGGTGGCGATGAAGTGCGAGCATTAAAAGGGGAGGAACATTTGTCTGTTAGTCAAGGGAGTTTAGGAGAATCATTACGAGGTTTTGTCCCAGTCTATGATCAAGGAAAACAAATTGGGGTTGTGGCAATGGGCATTAAAATGACCTCGCTTTCACAATTGATTGAACGAACAAAAAAATGATTACACAGTGAGTGTCCTTTTAAGTGTTGGTTTTGGCTTTATATTAGCCATCGTGGTTTCTTATTATTTAAAAAAAACAACTTCACGATTTAGAGCCAAGAGAAATTGCTCGTCTATTAGAAGAGCGAAACGCCATGCTTGAGGAAACGAAAGACGCAATCCTTGTGATTGATACCGATCAAAATATTTTATTAGCAAATATTGAAGCAACTAAAATGTATCATAATATAACAAATAGTGAAGAAAATTTACTAGGAAAGAAACTTTCAGCATTGGTTTTATCTCCTGAAAAATTAGTCGTACATTCAAAAACAGAGCAATTCTATCGTCAAAATGGCCAGGATTATTTCGTCTCAATCGCCCCGATTAATGTCCGTAAAAGAACAATTGGGCATGTTATCTTTCTGAAAAATGCGACGGAAACGTTTATTGTCGCAGAACAGCTTGTCAGCACAACGACATATGCTTCGGCATTACAAAGTCAATCACACGAATTTATGAATAAGATGCATGTCATTTATGGCTTAGTCGATTTAGAAGATTATGAGGCGCTAAAACATTATCTAGCCGATTTATTGAAACCAGAAAAGGAATTTGCACAGCGCTTAGCTATTTTGGTTAGGAATCCTATTCTAGCAGGTTTTTTAAAGTGGGGAAAGAATCAAGTTTGCAGAAATTAAAACACAATTAGCTATTGAAATTTATCCAGAAATTCCACCAAATAAACGAGATGAAGATACGCAAAATTTGATTGCTATCTACCGTTATATTCATCGTTTCCTGATGGAGCAAACGTTGCCAGAAGAGATCATTGAAACCATTGATTATCAGCCAGGAAGTTTGACGACGACTTATTCGTTTGCTTATCCAAAAGAACAACTGGAACGCTTTGAACAAGAGTTTTTCACTTCTTATTTGGCAAGATTATTAGAGAATGCGGAAGCGACATTGACTTGGGAAAACCAACAAAACAATTGGCTTGTCATTCGCATAAATGTTCATTACGAAGGAGCAGAGGAAAATGAACCTATTGATTATTGAAGACGATCCTATGGTTGCATATATACATCAAAAATATCTTGAAAAATTAATTCACCAACCGACTATTTTTACGGCGGCAACAATTGCTGAAGGTCTACAACTAACGAAAGAAAAACAACCAGCACTTGTTTTATTAGATGTTCATTTAAAAGATGGCAATGGCTTGACCTATCTGGCAACAATTAGAGATGGAAAAAATTGACACAGAAGTTATCCTGATTACGGCTGCCAACGAGTTGGAAAATGTTAAACGAAGCTTACATTTAGGCGTTTTAGACTATTTAGTTAAACCCTTCTCTTTTGAACGATTTCAACAAAGTATCGAAAACTATCAGGAAAAAAACTGCTCAATTCACGCTGGAAACGAAGGAGCTTTCGCAAACAAAAGTGGACCAATTGTTTCATTCTTCACAGACAAACGCACGTAAAAATGAACAAGATCTTCAAAACATGTCCTTAGAAAAAGGACTAACACAAGCAACATTACAATTATTGTTAAAAAAAATAGACGAATTTACTGACTATTTTACGATTCAAGAATTATCAGAAGCGAGTCAGCTTTCACATGTTTCTGTTCGCAAATATGTGTTGTTTCTAGAAAAAATAACCTTTTAGAAAGTAAAATAGCTATTTAAAAGTGGGGCGTCCCTATCAATCGTATCGGAGAATTTAGTATTTTTATTTTTAGTAAATAAAAAGTAATTGAAAAGTGGTGAAATACAGAGGATACTCCTTTTTATTCTCATTTAAAGAACTTAATTGAGAATGGAAAAGAGGATATTATTTGTTATTTTTGAGAATATATGATATTCTTTATTATGTAAGAAATAATATTATATGGGAGGAACGAGCGATGAAAGTTATTGTTTTAGGATCATCACATGGAGGTTATGAAGCGGTAGAGGAATTACTAAATCTTCATCCTGATGCAGAAATTCAATGGTATGAGAAAGGTGATTTTATCTCATTCTTGTCTTGTGGCATGCAGTTGTACCTAGAAGGAAAAGTGAAAGATGTTAATTCTGTTCGCTATATGACTGGCGAAAAAATGGAGAGCCGTGGTGTAAATGTCTTTTCTAATACTGAAATTACAGCGATTCAACCAAAAGAACATCAAGTGACAGTGAAAGATTTAGTGTCAGGTGAAGAACGTGTTGAAAATTATGATAAATTAATCATCAGTCCCGGAGCTGTCCCATTTGAATTAGATATTCCAGGTAAAGATTTGGATAATATTTACTTGATGCGTGGTCGTCAATGGGCCATTAAATTAAAACAAAAACGTAGATCCAGAAGTCAATAATGTGGTTGTGATTGGTAGTGGTTATATTGGGATTGAAGCTGCCGAAGCATTTGCAAAAGCCGGCAAAAAGGTTACTGTTATTGACATTTTAGATCGTCCATTAGGGGTATATCTAGATAAAGAATTTACAGATGTTTTAACAGAAGAGATGGAAGCTAATAATATTACCATTGCAACTGGTGAAACAGTTGAACGTTACGAAGGCGACGGTCGTGTGCAAAAAGTCGTTACAGATAAAAATGCGTACGATGCTGATTTGGTCGTTGTAGCGGTTGGTGTCCGTCCAAACACTGCTTGGTTAAAAGGTACCTTAGAATTACATCCGAATGGCCTAATCAAGACGGATGAATACATGCGGACAAGTGAGCCAGATGTATTTGCAGTAGGGGATGCTACGTTAATTAAATACAATCCTGCAGACACAGAAGTAAATATTGCCTTAGCAACGAATGCTCGTAAACAAGGTCGCTTTGCTGTGAAAAACCTAGAGGAACCAGTTAAACCTTTCCCTGGTGTTCAAGGATCTTCTGGCTTGGCCGTCTTTGATTATAAATTTGCTTCAACAGGGATTAATGAAGTCATGGCTCAAAAATTAGGAAAAGAAACAAAAGCGGTGACAGTAGTAGAAGACTACTTGATGGACTTCAATCCAGACAAACAAAAAGCTTGGTTTAAATTAGTGTATGATCCTGAAACAACACAAATTTTAGGCGCTCAATTAATGTCAAAAGCAGATTTAACTGCAAACATTAATGCTATTTCATTAGCGATTCAAGCCAAAATGACGATTGAAGACTTAGCCTATGCGGACTTCTTCTTCCAACCAGCGTTTGACAAACCTTGGAACATTATTAATACAGCGGCTTTAGAAGCGGTAAAACAAGAACGTTAATAGAAGAGAAAATAAAACCCATGAGTATTTATAGTACTCGTGGGTTTTATTTTTATTTTGTATTCAATTGATTTTTCAACTCTTGTTGGACACGAGTTAATTCTTGTTCATCCACACGTTGATAGGAAACACCATCTTGCATAAAACCAGTACCTTGAAGTTGGTCTTGTTTCACTTTACCAAAGGCACTGCGATAATCTAAGGCAATTTTTTCATGTCATCAAAATTTAAATCTGTCTTCATATTATCAGAAACAGCTGTTAAAATTTGTTGATAGTTGCCCACGCTATTAAGACTTAAGACTTTTTGGACGATGCCTTCAATCACTTTTCTTTGACGTTCTTGGCGGCCGTAGTCACCATTAGGATCTTCGTAACGCATTCTTGAATAGGAGAGTGCTTGTTCACCATCCAATGAAATTTTACCAATCGTAAAATCATACCCGTCTTGAGAAAAAGTCAGATTATTGTTCACTTCGATTCCGCCAACCGCGTTGACTAATTCTTTTAAACCAGCCATATTAATTGAAACATAATGATTAATAGGTATGTTTAAATAGTTTTCAACTGTATCCATTGCTAAAGATGCCCCACCAAAAGCATAGGCGTGATTCAATTTATCTTGTTTTCCTTGACCTGGAATATCAACATAGGTATCGCGAGCAAGACTGACTAAGGTTGTTTGCTTGTCACTAGGATTAACTGTTGCAACAATTGTTGTATCCGAACGACCTTGCTCGACACGCCCATCATCGCCTGTATCGATCCCTAATAATAAAACAGAAAAAGGCTCCTTATTGTTTAAATTGACCTGACTTTTTTTAGATCGTTCTACTGTTTCATAGGTTTTATCCATTGATTTAGAAACATCCCAATAAAGTTTTGCTCCCATTCCAACAACTGCAAGAAATAGAACCAAGATAATTCCAAAGATAATGGCAAAAATTTTCTTCCCTTTTGACATATTTTTCCTCCAATAATTTATCACAGGTTGTGATTTTTTTCTTATAGGTTAATCTTACTAATTTTTAGTGAAGAAGTATATAATAATTGTTGAAAGACTATAAAACTTTAAGGTATTTTGCATTATTTTTGCTTAATCTTTTGAAATATCTCAATTCTATTAAAATATGCGAATTAGTATATCACACGTTTTCAAGGTGTTTCATTGTTGATTAATTAGAATTTTAGTGGTATTTTTGTATTTGTAATTAGTACAGATTTTAATCGGAGGTATAACAGTGAGTAAAAAAGGATCAGATATCATAGTAGAAAGTTTAATCAATCACGAAGTGCCCTATATTTTTGGGATTCCCGGTGCAAAAATTGATGGGGTTTTTGATGCATTAGTTGACAAAGGCCCAGAATTAATTTTAGCTCGACATGAACAAAACGCTGCCTTTATGGCACAAGGGATTGGTCGTTTGACGGGAGAGCCTGGCTTAGTTATTGCAACTAGTGGACCTGGTGCCAGCAATTTAGCAACTGGGTTAGTAACTGCGACTGCAGAAGGGGACCCTGTTTTAGCATTGGCTGGACAGGTGAAACGGTCTGATTTGTCAAAATTAACTCACCAAAGCATGAATAATGCTGCATTATTTAGTCCAATAACAAAATTCAGTACAGAAATTCAAGATCCAGAAACATTATCTGAAAATATTGCCAATGCTTACCGTATCGCCAAAACAGCGAAAAAAGGCGCAACATTCTTATCGATCCCACAAGATGTCACAGATAGTCCGGTGACAGGTGAAGCAATTAAGCCTTTGTCGGCTCCGAAACTGGGCCATGCATCAGCAGAAACAATCGCAGCTTTAGCTGAACGAATCAAGCAAGCGAAATTACCTGTTTTACTTTTAGGAATGCGGGCCTCTGCACGAAAAGTTACCGCAGCCATTCGTGAATTGGTTGCTATAACTGGTTTGCCAGTCGTGGAAACGTTCCAAGGAGCAGGAATTATTTCAAAAGAATTAGAAGAACATTTCTTTGGGCGTGTTGGTTTATTTCGAAACCAACCTGGGGATCGTTTGTTAAAAAGAAGTGATTTAGTGATTGCGATTGGTTATGATCCAATTGAATATGAGGCACGTAATTGGAACGCAGAAAAAGATGCGCGCGTTATTGTCATTGATGAAGTTCAAATGGAAATTGACCAATAATATGCAACCGGAAGAAGAGCATAATTGGTGATAGTCTAAAAATATTTTGAAATTATCAGAAGCATTTAGTGAACCAATATTAACAGAAGATGCGCAAGATTATTTAGAAACGCATTCAAGAAAAATTAACGATTAAAGAAGTAAAAACAAGTACAATTGAAAATCGATTACATCCATTAGAAATTGTTCAAACGCTTCAAGAAAAAACCACGAATGAAATGACAGTTACTGTTGATGTAGGGAGCCATTACATTTGGATGGCTCGCCACTTTAGAAGTTATGAACCGCGTCATTTATTATTTAGTAACGGTATGCAAACATTAGGTGTCGCTTTGCCTTGGGCAATCTCGGCTGCGCTGGTTCGTCCGAATACACAAATTATCTCTGTTTCTGGGGACGGCGGTTTCCTATTTTCAGCGCAAGAATTAGAAACAGCGGTTCGTTTAAAGCAAAATATCGTGCATATTATTTGGAATGATGGTAGTTATGATATGGTTAAATTCCAAGAAGAAATGAAATATAATCGATCCTCTGGCGTAGATTTTGGTCCAGTTGATTTTGTGAAATATGCTGAAGCTTTTGGAGCCAAAGGGGTTCGAGTGCATTCACAAACAGAATTTGCCGCAGCTTTAGAAGAAGGAATGCAAACAGAAGGCCCAGTGATTATTGATGTTCCTGTGGATTATTCAGATAATCAAGAATTAGGTAAAACATTGTTACCAGATCAACTTTATTAGGAGATGGAAAAATGAGCGAACAATATGTTTATCAACATGGTACGCTAGGCGGTTTAATGGAAAGTTTGATGGCAGGAACGGCAGAAATTGGTACGTTACTCACGCAAGGTGATTTTGGAATTGGGACATTAGAAGGCTCAAATGGCGAAATTATTTTATTGGACGGTACATTGTATCATGCAAATCAAACTGGCGAAATTACTATTCTAGAAGGCGAAGAATTAACGCCATATGCCGCAGTTACTCGTTTTCAAGAAGATGGCGCATTCCCTGTATCAACGGAAACCGATGAAAATATTAAAGCACAAATTTTAGAAAAAATTAGTCCTAATTTTTTTGCGGCAATTAAAATTAGCGGTCTTTTTGCGAAGATGCATGTCCGTGTGGCACCTAAACAAGAAAAACCGTATCCACCATTTGTAGAAGCAGCACGCAATCAACCTGAATTTACAGCGGAGAATATTCAGGGAACAGTTGTAGGGTTCTTTACACCTAAATTATTTCATGGTGCCTCTGCTGCAGGGTTTCATTTGCACTTTATCAGTGAGGATCACCAATTTGGTGGGCACATTCTTGATTTTGGCATTAAACAAGGGACTGTTTCGTGGATGGAAACAGCTGAATTGCGGCAGCATTTTCCAGTTCATGATGCTGATTATCGGAATAAAGAAATTGATATTGCAAAAGCTTTGTCCGCAATTGAAGAAGCGGAATAACTGAATAACAAGGCACATTTCTCCAAGCCCATTCAAGTTGACCTAGTTAGTCAACTTGAATGGGCTTATTGCTGTTCGTCGCTTTTTGTTGTTATTTTTCAAAAAAAAATAGTATCCTTTTTATAATAAGCAAATAACAATTGGAAAGGATGGCGTAATGGACACACTTTATAGAAGTTGGCAATTATCTGGTTGGCTCTATCATGACATTTTTGTCATCATTGTAGCAATTATTTTTATAGTAATTAGTGGTATTTTGGTTATTTCCTTAATAAGAAGGCGGAGTACAAGGAGACTGGTTCCCTATGCGTTAATTTTGTTGGTTTATCTTGCAGTGGTACATTTTGCTGGTTTAATCTTTTTCGGAATGTTTCGTTCAGTAACGATTGAAGAGAAAAGTGCGACGTTTTATTCTGAAAAAACGAAAGGCTTAACTTCAATCGAGCGAATGATTATTCCAAATGGACGAACGAATGGCATTAGCACTAGTAACTCATTGTTCCAAGTGATTTCTGTTAATAGTCAGACGGGCGAACGAATGTGGAGTAAACGTTTAGGCTGGCGTGATTATTTAATTGGTCAAACAGATCAATATGTGGTTTTGAATAATGCTGATAACGAGTCCATTTACTTACTAGATACAAAAACAGGGAAAAAAGAGTTTTCCGAAGCGGATTTAGTGAAGAAATTCCCTGAATTAAAAGACTATTTAAGCTCTAATTTCGTTGATTATCGTTTTATGGATAATCGCTATCTCTATATTTATGGATTAAACAATCGATATTATCAATTAGATTTGAAAAATTGGCAGTTAAACAAAACCCAACCTTCAAAGAAGTCTTTCAAACACAAGAAGCGCCTAAATGGACGGTAGATTCAAATGAGAGTCAAATTGGTCAAGAGCTGTCATCGGAAGAGCGTACAACAGTGCAAGGAAAACTAGAAGAGCAACTAATAGCGCCAGTTTTACTAGGCAAGAAAGATGAAGCAAATTATTATGTTCTGTCATACAAGAAAAGACAAAGTAATCAAGCGATAGTTGGCTTATACAATTGGCAGAAAAAAACATACGAGTGGCAAACACCGTTGCTTTTAACTAAAGAAAATGTACCTATTGAAGCTTTTCAAGTAGAGGATGCGTTATTCATTAAAGTCCCGCGTTATTTATACAAAATTAACCTGAATAATGGTAATCAAGAGTATCAGTTTGATTACCGTTGGGGCCAAGTGATTCGTTAAACGAAAAGTGGTAAAGCATGCTTAGACAAATAGAAGGAGCAAATAGTCCTTATGATATAAAAAAACGCTTAGAAGAGTAGTGATTCCGCTAGTTTTCTAAGCGCTTTTTTATTTTATGCAGGTCCAGAGATTAAATTCCAGATAATCGAACCTGTATATGCGCCAGGAAATAATTGTGAAACAGGGGTTTGGATTGCAAGAGAAATATCGGTCATGCGGCCGCTCCACATTCCTTGTCCTTTTTTATCACCAGCGTTACTCATTAAAGTGGCACCGTTACCGACAATAATTGGGTTGGTCGGGAAGTCGGGTGCAGCAGGATCTTCTGAAAAATCCAGTCCATACATTGTATTTGTCATAAAGAAACGCCTTAACGTTTTGTCATAGCGAGCATAGCCGCCTGTTAATTGAAACGTAATGATGCCTAGTAAAGAATGAGCTTCGTTTCGCATGTGTGGGATTTCAGCAGTGACATGCCAACCAGTTAAGGCTCCGCGAACATCCCCCATCCCGAAGTGTCTCATTGTATGAGTATTGCCTTCAGAAGGTCGTATAGGAACTGCCGTTAAATCACCAGAAATCGCTTGGGTTTCAAAAGTAAATTCTTTCGGAATAAAGAGCAAGTCAAAACTAGTGTTAGGATTTTCTAAATCAGGATAAATGGCATCGTCAACCGATTCATCACCAGGCAGCCCTCCAATTTCTAGTTCAACTGAAACGGGCGTTTTTCCAGAACGGGTGGCAAAAGAAACCGATGGGTCAAAACTAAAGAGACTGAATACTAGCAACAAGGCTGCAAGTGATTGATAAGTGAGTAGATTTTTTGGTTTCAAGAAAGTTCCTCCTTTAGGTGCTGATAATATAAGTATACGCAAAAGGAGCTGTTTTTATTTATCAGTAATTTACAGGGAATTCGAAAATATTGAGACAGATAGTGTTTAATATTAGTAGAGAAAGATGAGTCGACAATTTTTACTTGTTGATTCTGTCTTTTTTGAGCACAATTCGTTATATCAAGCATGCTAAAATATAAAAGAAATCATCAAGTATCACTAATCAAAATGGAGAGGAGGAGAAAACTTTGAGTAAGTGTTTCGGGTTGTTGATGATTTTATTTGTATTATCTGGCTGTTCAGGAAGTAGGAATTCGCAACAGGAAGTCGTTATAGAAAAGTCTGCTAATAATGACAAAGCAAGACAATTTGTTGATCAAAAAATCCGCATTTAGGAACGCAATTAGAAGCAGAATCTTATACTAAACAGGAAGCGATTGAATTTTTACAAAATGGTTTAGGGATACCAACGAATGACTCGGCGTTTCACTATACGTTTAAGCAGTCAAATAAAGGAAGTTATGTTGTTCAAATTATATCTGAAAAGAAATAGTGTCTCAAAAAGAGAATGAATTGTTCGGATAATTATCAGGTGTATCAAGATGGTATTATAGTG
>OKVS01000567.1_pt1 | contig 11065 bp, 21 predicted proteins | sample 1606911 | NCBI WGS metagenome assembly OKVS01 (sample SAMN03281016, study PRJEB24777) | human gut metagenome | isolation source: fecal sample PR161 from 1 month old female Malay infant, caesarean... | reverse complement strand
CTCAGATGGCAGTGGGGGAAGCGATACGGTTGAGTTCTACAAGACCATTGAAGAAGCCAGGCAGTGTGTTTAAGACGCATTGCCTGGAAAAACTCAATGGTAACGGCCTGAGCAATTGATGATGTCAAAAAGTTGCCGCAAGATGGGTATTGTTTTTCAGCAGGGATGAGTTACAAAAAATAAAAGAAACGCCTCTTCTCTGCATCGGAAAAGAATCTCGCCCACTACCAAGAGAACTTCGATAAGCAAGTTGCTCAGATAAATGATGGCAAGCTGGCTATAGAGAAAATGCTTAACGAAGCAATCAACTAGCCATATACGCATTTTCAGATCCCTAGGCAAATAACCCTTAACCAATTCAACTGCTGCCTGGCATTAAGCGGGCGGCATCTGCACATCCAAATTTTCAGGAGAAACCATGAGCGAAGTAACGGACTTAACTGTCATCGAAATAAAGCCGGAGCAGGCTCCAGCACTTTACAGCGCGGGTGGACTTAACGGCTTTCTTGAGCAAATCCGAGAACTGGCTAAAGAAGTGCCAGACGTTACCACTAAAAAAGGCCGTGACCGCATTGGCAGCCTGGCGCGCATGGTTGGCTCCAGCAAAACAGCTATTGAGAAGCCAGGTCGAGAGTATCTCAAGCGGCTGAAGGAGGCGGTTAAGCCAGCAGAAGAGGAGTTGCGAGTATTCACCAGAGAGTGCGATGCCATTCGTGACGCAATCTCAAACCCCGCGATGAATGGGAAGCCGAGCAGGAACGCATTAAGGCTGAAGAAGCCATGAACGCGATGCACGCCGAAGCGCTGGAGATGAACATCAGGTTCGATCAGGAGCTGGCTGCCAAGTTCGAAGCGGACCACGAAATGGCCCTGCTGATGAATAAGGATTTTGACCGTGACCGCGAAGAGCAGCGCCGTGTGGCGGAGCAGGCTCAGCGTGAACGTGATGAGCGGCTGAAGCAGGAGGCGGCAGAGCAGGCCCGCCGTGATGCCGAAGCGAAGCACAAAGCGGAGGTTGAAGCCGCAGCGCGCCGTGAAGCCGAAGAGAAAGCCCGCGCTGAGCTGGCGGAACGCCAGCGCATCGAAGCGGAACAGCGGGCGGCGCGTGAAAAGCAAGAAGCGGAAGCACGGGCGGAACGCGAAAAGGCCGCGGCGGTTGAAGCTGAGCGCCTCAAGGCAAAACAGGCAGAAGAGAAACGTCTGGCCGAAGAGAAGCGCATCGCCGATGAGCAGGCAAAGCGTGAAGCTGACGTGAAACACCGCAATACGGTCGGCACCAACATCGTTAACGCGCTTACCAGCAACACCAGCTTAACCCGCGAACAGGCTATCGAAGTGCTTACCGCTCTGAAAGATGACCTGATCCCCTGCGCGAAAAATTCATTACTGAGGTGAATCATGAATATCACATGCGAGTGCGTGGACATGCGCACATCCGTCGGGCCCCCACAACACCATCAAAGTTGAGATGGAAGGCGTTGTCCTGGCCGGCACCGTTAAAAACCCGTGACGTACTCCCCCAACTCGACGGCGCAGAAGTCATCGAATGGCTGGCTGAGCAGGGTTACATCATCACTCATCAGGAGCGCGCAGCATGACGGCCGCAGAACGGTGGGATGAAGAGTCATTCCTGCGCCTTATGCACGACGAGATACCGGAAAAGCCGGAGAACGACAACGAGCCAGTCAACCTGGCCGCCGAGCGGCAGAACCCGATCATTAGTTGGGATGAATTTGCGGGGAACTACACATGACAGATAAAAAAGTATACGCCGCCATTAGCGGCGTTGCTTCAGCGCTTGCTGAGAAGGGTATCAGCAAAGAAAGGAAGCAAGGGAGTCAGGTCAATTACGCGTTTCGTGGTATCGACGACATTTACAACGCGCTGGCCCCGGAGTTGGTAAAAAACAAACTCCTGATCCTACCCCGATACACCGAACGCACCAGCGTCGAGCGAACCAGCAAAAATGGCGGTGCGCTGTTCTACATCACGGTTCGTGGCGACTTCGATTTCGTCAGCACCGAGGACGGCAGCATCCACACCGTCACCACCTATGGTGAAGCGATGGATAGCGGCGACAAGGCCACAAACAAGGCCATGTCGATAGCATACAAATACGCGGCGTTTCAGGCGTTTTGCATCCCAACTGAGGAAACTGCAATCGACGCGGATGCCGAAACCCATCAGGTGCAACCGGCAGATGCCGAAACCCATCAGGTGCAACCGGCAGATGCCGATCAAATTCTCGCTGAATTTACTCAGTACGCCAGTACTGAAAAAGACAGCAAAAAATTGCAGGCGCAATACGCGACAACATGGTCACGTCTGAATGGTTTTGCTGATCACCAGGCTAAATGCAAAGACGTCACCGGCATTCGACTAAAAGAACTTAAACAGGCGGCTTAAATGGCTATTAACACAATCACAGTTTCAGGAAATGTCGGTAGAGACGCGGTACTGCGCGTCACGCCAAACGGGAAACACATCGCCTCGTTTTCACTCCCGGCAAAATCTGGGTTTGGCGAGAATGAGAAGACATCATGGCTGAATTGCAAGATGTTCGGGGCAATGGCCGAGAAGCTCTCTGGCGCGATTGTTAAGGGAGCAAAGGTTGCTGTTACTGGCGAGTTTGTAATTGAGGAGTGGACTAAGCAGGACGGTTCGCAGGCGCAGATACCGACAATCCTGGTACGGGATATTGATCTCCCACCACGCGGCACGCCAGGAAATGATAATTCCCGTCAACAGGCATCATCGCATCCACAACACCAACGGCAACAACGCTCACCGGCACCACAACATCAACCAAGCGAACCACCAATGGACTTCGACGACGACATACCCTTTTGAACCATCTCCCGGTCAGGAGAAACCAATGAACAAATTTACCCCCGAATATCGAAAACATCTTCTCCGGCCAATCCCTGACCGGAAACTTAGCCCGCAAGAATGCGCCGATCGCAAAGAGCTTTACCAGATCATCCGTGAGGAGCGTGAGAACGATACATCACCGGCAAAGCCATCGACTTACAGGCCATGTGATCCATATCTGAATGACAACCGCAAAGGTCTTGGCGGTGCTTCAAGGAGTGACTAATGACTCACGCTCACGACGACATCAGGGTTGGCACACTGTGCCTTCCCTTCATTGGTAACGGCTGGCTAATGCCATGGGGTGAAGTGGTCAGCAATCCATTAAGGCGCAGCGGCTCGCTGAGGAATATCGGGAAAGGCAGGAGGTGGCATGAAATACGGAAGCGTGTGCAGCGGCATCGAAGCTGCCAGTAAAGCGTGGGAACCTATCGGCTGGAAACCTGCCTGGTTCTCTGAAATCGAACCATTCCCATCCGCAGTCCTCGCCCATCACTGGCCGGAAGTAACTAACCTCGGCGACATGACCAAAATCGCCGATGCTGTGCGCGCTGGTGATGTCGAAGCGCCTGATGTTCTGGTCGGCGGTACGCCTTGCCAGGCATTCAGCATCGCAGGCTTGCGTGAAGGCCTGTCTGACGACCGCGGGCAATTAACTCTCTCTTACGTGGAATTAGCCAATGCAATCGACGCAAAGCGCCGCGAACGCGGTGAGCCAGAAGCAATCATCGTCTGGGAAAACGTCCCCGGCGTGCTCAGTAGCAAAGACAATGCCTTCGGGTGCTTTCTGGCAGGACTTGCCGGAGAAAGCAGTGAGTTGCAGCCAGCAGGGGGAAAATGGACGCACGCAGGTTGTGTGTCTGGACCAGAAAGGGTTATTGCCTGGCGTGTCCTTGATGCTCAATTTTTCGGAGTGGCCCAACGACGCCGCCGTGTGTTCGTTGTCGCAAGTGCTCGAAAAGGATTCGATCCCGCAGCGGTACTTTTTGAGCTCGACAGCGTGCGCCGGGATTCTGCGCCGAGCAGAACATCGAAAACGGAAACTACCGATATTGTTGGAAATTGCGCTGAAAACGGCAGCCACTGGGATAACCCAGCAAACCCTCACCCAACCCTCAACCAGTCACACAACATCGGAGGAATAGGCCAGAGCAATCAGGAACTGTTCAGCCAGCGAGGATGCGGGATTATAGCGCAGTCGGTTAATGGCGACATTTCCCACACCCTGAAAGCAGAAGGCTTTGACGGAAGCGAGGACGGAACGGGGCGCGGAACGCCGATTATCGCTATGGCTCACGGGCAGGGCGGTGCCGAGATTAAAACGGACAATTCCGCGCCTACGCTCACTTGCAACCACGAAGCGCCTATCGCTGCTTACGGCATTCCTGGCAACTGGATAGGCCGCGCACCGGAGAACGGAGGCAACGCAACTGAGCCAATGGTTGATATCGCGCCATGCCTCACCGTCGCTGACCGTCATGGCGTTGCCTATGGCTTCCAGCCGCGCATTGCCCGAAATGGTCGCGGCGACATGGGCGATGTCTGCCATGCGCTAACTGCGGAGGCTGGAGAGACAGGGAAGGGGGATTCAGCGCCGCATGTGGCAATCGCTTTCAGTAAAAACAAAAACACTCAAGGGGGAGAGTATGGCTGGATGGATGGCAGAGCACCGCAAGGCGAGAATGATTTGCCCTCCGGGTCCGTGCGAAGTTTGCGGAGCGATGAATGCCGAGGTGCATCACAAGAACGAGAACTGGAAGGATCACAGGCTGGAGAATCTACAGCGACTATGCCGGAGTTGCCATATAAAGGCTCACCGCTCAGGGAAGAAGTGCATGATGTGCGACAGGCCGCACAAGGGGCTAGGGTATTGCGAGATGCATTACCAACGCTTCAGGAAGTGGGGAGATCCAACTGTTGTGAAGGACAACCAGCATACGAATTTGCGCAGGGACTCGGAGAGCAGAACTATAACCAAGTGCATGGTAGAAGGTTGCGAGGGAAATCATCACTCGAAGGGATATTGTGCCAGACATGCGCAACAAAATCGGCGAGGTACGCTAGGGAGCACGAGCAGCACCAAGCAGGAAGCAATGCAAAAAGCATGGTCAACGCGCCGTTTGCGGTCAGAAGATTGACGCCGGTGGAATGCGAGCGCCTTCAGGGCTTTCCTGATAATCACACTCTGATCGGCTGGCGCGGAAAGGATGCTGATGAATGCCCGGACGGGCCACGCTATAAAGCCATCGGCAATAGCATGGCAGTACCGGTTATGCGCTGGATCGGAGAGCGCATCGCCGCAGCGCTGCCCGCCGAGAAGCTGAACGGTGATTATGGTGGAAGTAAGACACCACTAGACCAGCGCGACCTATGGCGCACTCCACCAGCCCTCTTCGCTGCTCTTGACGCTGAGTTTTGCTTCCAACTGGATGCCGCTGCGGCGCCGCATAACGCGCTGTGCCGGAAGTTCATCACAGCCGAGCAGAACACGCTGGAAACGCCGTGGGCTGATTACCTGAATATTCCAGGCTACGTCTGGCTGAACCCGCCATACAGCGACATCACGCCCTTCGTTAAGAAGGCTGCCGTCGAGAGTTCCAATCAGATCGGCACGGTCATGCTGGTACCGGCAGACACATCGGTTGGCTGGTTTAAGGAGGCTATCCAGACCGCCAGCGAGGTTCGCTTCATCACCGCTGGGCGGCTGGCATTTATCAACCCGGTCACCGGTAAGCCAGTATCGGGAAATAACAAAGGGTCGATGCTCATCATCTGGCGACCGTACCCGCGTACACACTGCCACTTCGCAACGGTGGACCGGGACGAGCTGATGGCTTTCGGGACGAAACTTCTCGCCCGCAGGGAGGCAGCATGACGCCAGCAAATGAAAACGCCATCCGCGCCGCCTGCCGCCGGTGCACCGAAGAAATCCAGCAGGCCATGCGCAAGAAGCCAAAGCCTAACTGGAACGAAACGGTGCCTCCCATCATCAACAAGCATCACAAGAAAATTGAAGCTCTGGGAGTTAGCCTCCTGGAGTTCGTCGTCAAAACTGGCCGCCTGAACGGGCGGTTTGGAGCCGAACAATGAATATGAAAACTGAAAAAAATCGTGATGATGGACAGCGATGAAGCGGCCAGCATCCAGACCGTAACTGGTTGGGTAGACCGTCAAGGTCGTTTCTGGGGCGGTGACGAGCACCAGGCGCGTTGGTGCGGCGCTACTCATCGCAAGTGTAAAAACAAACCTGATGAGCATCCTATTCATAGCACTCATGGCTATTGCGAAGAATGCCACCGCGAAAGCCGCCAAACTAAATTCGCTACCTTTGAGCGCGCAGTATGGGCTGGAGAGCCGCTCGTTATCTTTGATGATGACCATTACTTTTTCGACGCCGAATCGCTGGCCGACTATTGCTATGAGCACTCCCTGCTGCCGAGCGAGTTGCAGTTAATGATCTGCGAACCTAATTACCCGCCGGAGTTCGACCTGGAACAGCACTGCGAAGAGATCATGCCTGATGGCGATGACTATTACTGTTTGCCGCAAGCTGTGCGCGATGCTGCTGAGGCGCTGAATAAGGCGCTGAAAGAAAGTGCTCCAGTATCGTGGAGCGCCAGCAACCGTGTGGCGATCGTCTCTGACGACATGCTCACCGACGAGCAGAAGGCCGAAATAATGGCGGAGCGCGCCGCATGAACAGAGCCTCACCCGTTGACTTGAGGACGAGCCTCGAAATAGCCAACAACCTCGCGCGCATCGGGATTCGCTTTGTGCCGATCCCGGTGGCGACAGATGAAGAGTTCCAGGCGCTGGCCGCCGAGCTATCACGAAAGCTTGAGCAGATGGCAGTCGAAGCTGAGAAGAATGAAGGCGGTGCAGCATGAAGGCATTAATCACTATGGAGCTTAAGGCTCCTTTTTTATTGCTGGCATTCACATTCAACCGACTTAACCGACAGTTCCGGGAGCACCCATGAAACGAACATCCATAGCATTAGCTGTCATGGCCGGCACTCTGGCTTCGATTAAACCGTGCAGCATCGCAGAAATTCCCCCTTCTCTATGTACCGGAAATAGCTACCCGGTTAGCGGCGGGAAGACTGGCATTGCAGCGGCGCGTCGAGCCGCCAAGAAACGCAGGAGAGCACGAAATGGCTGACATCATCGACACCGCAGCAGAGATTGAAGAGCTTCAGCGTAACGCTGCCCTTTCCGCTCACCGCATCGACCGCAACGCTGTATCAGCTGAGCGTTGTGAAGAATGCGACGAACCAATTCCCGAGCCGCGACGCGCTGCCGTTCCCGGCTGCCAGACGTGCGCCAGTTGCCAGGCTGATTTGGAACTTATCCGTAAGCAAAGGGGCTCCTGATGGATTACACCAAACTCAGTGATGGTCAAATCAGCGTGCTTCTCGCAAACCTTCTTAAGCCGAAATATGAAGCAGAAATAAGTCCTCATCACTCAGGAGGTGCTCAGCTTAGCTGGGATTGGTGTGGAACCAAAGCAACCACTGGCTTCTTCCCTTTGCACAAAGCGGAAGAGCTTTTCCCGGTAATGAAGAAACATCGGATCAGGCTCGTTCCATCAGGAAAGACTGTGTGGATGGCATCACACGAATTAGGTTTTACCGCCACTCACCGTAATCCACTTCGCGCCGTGGCAATTGTCTACCTCCTTTTGCAGGAGTCATCCAATGTTCCAGCTAATTCAACGGGGTCAGATTTACGCTGACCAGCACGGTTGGCCCGTCATCATCCACAGCTGCACTTCTCAGATAGTCCGCTACTGGCGACAGGGCCGGATAAACACCGCTTCAATCGACCGCTTTAATAACGATTTCGAACACCTCGATCACCGTGAGGCGACGCAGATACGCGCCGAACTGGAGACGAGCGAGCACATTAAATCGCTGCGTGCCCGGCGCGCGGCATAAGGAGAGATTATGGGAAAGGTGACGTTTGTATTTGAGTATGAAGATGGCAAAGAGCCGTCAGTTAATGCTGGCATGTCGTTTATGGGTGGGAAGATTGTAGCGGCTGCTTTTCGTGACGCTCTTGAAGAGCCTGAGATATGCGACGAGATGGAACCTGATCCTGACTACCTTGAGAAAATACGCAGTCAGTTATGACGCAACTGATAGCCAGTTATGAGCTGGCTATTGGGTGCGAAAGCACCGCCTCACATCCCTTGATGTTATTGCCGCCTACGGGCGGCGTCTTTTTTGCCTGGAGGAAACCAATGGAAGAGGAAATCTTCACACGTGAAGAGGCTGCGTCGTACCTGAAGGTCGACAAAGGAACCATCACGCAGTGGATCCGCAGCGGTCGACTTCCGGCCGCAAAGATAAATCCAGAAAACCCAAGAGCCCGTATCGCATTTGTAAGTCTGACTGCATTGCAGCGCTGAAGTCTGTCCGACACAATAGCGCTGTGAATGCGGTTGGTATGCAGGAGGAAAAAGCATGTCAATCAAACTACGCGGTGGCACGTGGCACTGCGACTTCGTCGCGCCAGATGGATCACGAGTTAGACGTTCTCTTGAAACCTCAGACAAGAGAGAAGCGCAGGAACTTCACGATCGTCTGAAGTCGGAAGCGTGGCGGGTAAAACAACTTGGGGAGTCGCCTAAGAAGTTATTCAAGGAGGCCTGCATAAGATGGCTCAGGGAGAAAGAGGATAAGAAGAGCCTGGATGATGACAAAAGCATCATTAAGTTCTGGTTACTGCATTTCAGAGAGACTGTTCTCGCTGACATCACAACAGACAAAATAATGGAGGCGGTAGACGGAATGGAAAACCGCCGCCATCGCCTGAACTGGGAAATGACCAGAGACAGGTGTTTGAGACTCTCTAAACCAGTACCAGATTATATTCCAAAGCTCGCAACGAAGGGAACAAGGACGAGGCATCTGGCTATACTCAGGGCCATTCTGAATATGGCGGTGCAGTGGGGGTGGCTGGATAAAGCGCCGAAGATATCCACGCCCAGGGTGAAGAATGGCCGCATCCGCTGGCTGACGGAAGAAGAGTCGAAGCGTCTTTTTGCAGAGATAGCCCCTCACTTCTTCCCGGTCGTTATGTTTGCGGTCACCACCGGCCTTCGTCGATCGAACGTTACCGATCTGGAATGGTCACAGGTCGACCTCGATAAGCGGATGGCATGGATGCACCCTGACGAAACTAAAGCCGGCAACGCCATCGGCGTTCCACTGAACGAAACAGCGATAGGGATACTGAGGAAGCAGCAAGGTCTCCATAAGCGCTGGGTGTTCGTTCATACGACTCCAGGGTACAGAAGCGACGGAACCAAAACGGCAGCTGTCAGAAAAATGCGGACAGATAGTAATAAGGCATGGAAGGGAGCACTAAAGCGGGCAGGCATTAGCAATTTCCGCTTCCATGACCTCAGGCATACATGGGCAAGCTGGCTTGTTCAGTCTGGTGTTTCACTTCTGGCGCTGAAGGAAATGGGTGGATGGGAGACGCTGGAAATGGTTCAACGATACGCACATTTGTCTGCCGGACATCTTACTGAGCACGCGAGCAAAATTGATGCGATTATTGGTCGCAATGTCACAAATACGGCACAAGAGGAGAATGTGGTTTACTTGAATGTAAGATAAGTGATTGAAATAATTGGTGCCGATAATAGGAGTCGAACCTACGACCTTCGCATTACGAATGCGACGTTAATATACTTTCAACTGTTTGAATAGTCACTCTAAAACTCATTTTTATCATTATAAACATACTATTACCATAAATCACCTATTGATTAAAATTGACAGGTGTTGATGTTTATTCCCGCAATTTACTTACACCAGCCGTTACATTACTGTAAGACAGAAATCCTCAACTGGAACCAGACTATGGCGCTTTCAAGACAAAAACTCACCTTCGAAAGACTTCGCAGATTTACTTTACCGGAAGGAAAAAAACAAACCTTCCTTTGGGATGCGGATGTTACAACTCTGGCATGCCGAGCAACTAGCGGAGCAAAAGCCTTCGTATTCCAAAGCGTTTATGCGGGAAAAACCCTTCGCATGACCATTGGCAACATTAATGACTGGAGGATTGATGAAGCAAGGAGCGAGGAAAGACGGTTACAAACATTGATCGATACCGGGATAGATCCGCGAATTGCTAAGGCTGTAAAAATCGCAGAAGCAGCATCTCAGCAGGCAGAATCACGTAAAACAAAAGTGACTTTCTCCGTCGCCTGGGAAGACTATCTTCAGGAATTGCGAAACGGTATCAGTGCAAAAACCAAGCGTCCATATTCTACTCGATACATTGCAGATCACATCAACTTGTCCAGCCGTGGAGGGGAAAGTAAAAAAACGAGGTCAGGGCCCAACCTCAGCTGGACCATTAGCTTGTTTGCTCGACCTACCGCTATCAGATCTAACACCGGACTATATTGCTGCATGGCTGAGTACAGAAAGACAAAATAGACCGACTGTCACTGCCCATGCTTATCGCCTGCTGCGTGCTTTCATCAAATGGAGTAATTATCAGAAAAAATATCAGGGAATTATTTCTGGCGATCTTGCACAAGATTACAACGTAAAAAAAATTGGTGCCAGTGTCTGCGAGCAAAGCCGATGATTGCTTGCAAAAAGAACAACTCAAAAGCTGGTTTAGATCCGTGCGTGGCCTTAGTAGCCCTGTTGCGTCAGCGTATCTTCAGGTGCTTTTACTTACCGGTGCGCGGCGTGAAGAAATTGCGTCACTTCGCTGGTCAGACGTCGATTTCAAATGGGCAAGCATGCGAATTAAAGACAAAATCGAAGGAGAACGCATCATCCCTCTCACACCTTATGTTTCTAGCCTATTAAACGCGCTGTCCGCAGCCCCAAATGCTGAGGTAAGTAAGGAGAATTGGGTTTTCAGAAGTCATAGCAAAAGCGGCAAAATTATTGAACCTCGTTCAGCACACAATCGGGCTTTAGCGCAGGCTGAATTACCGCACATTAGTGTACATGGGCTACGCCGTAGTTTTGGTACGCTTGCCGAGTGGGTTGAAGTGCCAACTGGTATTGTTGCGCAGATTATGGGCCATAAGCCTAGGGAAGGTGCGAATAAGCAGGTCATTTCTTCCCAAGCTGACTCGCTGATTAAAATTTCGCGGATCTGGGCCGATTTTTTTCCCGCAAACACATCGAATCAGCCTATTTAGGCTATTTTTTCCA
>OKVS01000566.1_pt1 | contig 11067 bp, 13 predicted proteins | sample 1606911 | NCBI WGS metagenome assembly OKVS01 (sample SAMN03281016, study PRJEB24777) | human gut metagenome | isolation source: fecal sample PR161 from 1 month old female Malay infant, caesarean... | reverse complement strand
TCCCCCGACCTGAAAATGAGCGAGCAGCTTATACCGGTCGCGTACGGCTTCCCATTTGCGGTAGCGCTCAATTACCTTTGTAAATCGGTCAGAGGGGGGCAGGTGTGCGCAACGTAAAAATTGACGAGGTCGATCGGCTCGATCGCGAAGTGGTGGCGTTAGGCAATGACTATGCGCAAGGGTATATTCTGCCACCGCACCAGCATCGTCGCGCACAGCTGCTGTATGGCGCGACCGGACTGATGTATGTCACCACTCAGGACGGAGAATGGGTGGTTCCTCCGCAACATGCTGTCTGGATCCCTCCTGAAACCGTGCACGCCGTCAGATTTGTGGGGGTGACCACACGTAGCTTATATATTGAGCCAGATTATGTGGCCGCTTTCATTAAACACCGTCGTTGCGAAGTGATCAGCGTCTCGCCGCTGTTGCGCCAGCTACTGCTTGAGGCTGTGGATTTACCACCGTTGTACGACAGCCCACGCGATCGCACGCTGATACAGTTGATGTTGCTGGAACTGGCCGCTATGCCGGTCCGCGAATTTGACATTCCGTTGCCGCAGCATCCGGCGCTGCTGGCGCTTTGTCAGGCTTTTTTGCTTAACCCCTCTATCCATGATCCTGCGGCGCGCTGGGCCAGGGCGCTGTTTATGAGTCCTAGTACCTTTCGCCGCCATTTCCTGAAGCAGTTGGGCCTGTCGTTTTCCGCCTGGCGACAGCGAGCCTGCGTGGTGAGCGCCCTGGCATGGTTGATAGCAGGCAAACCGGTGAACGAAGTGGCATTATCCCTTGGATACGACAATGCGTCCTCTTTCGCCACCATGTTCCGCCGTGTGACCGGGCAGCCGCCGTCGTTTTATCACCCAGCCTGAGGCGTCGGAGAAGGGGGCTCCGGCAGCATGTGTCGGAAATGAATGTCGCTTTTATGGCGTTGCTATGCGTTTACGCGGTCATAAGACAGATAATCCAGGAAGGCCTGGCTTCGTCTTCAGGTACCCCTACATTTAGTGGTGGCTACATCCAGACGGTTTATCTATTCTGCCTGTAACCGTGAGAAGACCGGAGTCTCTCTTTGTGAACCATCTTATCGTTGAAAAAATCATCATCATCATTCTTCTCGTCCTGTGGGGATTCGATACCTTCAGAACCAGGAAAAGAAAACGTTATGATCCCGCGATTGAAGCGGCTGATGCCAGCGAACGTTATCAATGGCGCTATCTGAGATGGGGGTTTCGGATCATACAGGTGGTAGCGGGAGTGTATATCGTCGTTCAACTGATACAGGTATTACTGAGATAGAGGCATGGGCAGAGTTGCTTTTCGCGTCGACAAGGGGAAGCGTTCGCTCTGTGCCAGAGCAGACGTTAACGTCGATAACTACGTCACTTCTGAAGCTGAACATAACCATTATCAGCTACACTTGTTCCTGTTTTTCGTCGAGAGCTGAGAACTTGCCTGCATATCAAAGGAGGGGTTTTTAGATGATAACATTTCAAATAACGGCTTATGTGACCCTGCAATGATGCAAGTGATACTGGTTCGACACGCGGAAACCGAATGGAATGTAAAAAATATTATTCAGGGACACAGTGATAGCGCATTGACGCTTCGTGGGGAGCGTCAAACATCAGCTTTATTGGCAGCGTTTGCAGAGAGTGATTACCGGGTAGAATGTGTTTACGCGTCTCCACTTGGCCGGGCCTGGCAAATGGGACAGCGCCTGGCTGAGCGTTTTTATTGTTCACTGATAGCTGAACCGGCTCTGAAAGAACAGGCTTTTGGTCAGTTTGAAGGCATGACAATCGTAGCGCTGCTGCAAAATAATCCGGACGCCGCAGAAGCATTATTCACCCTGGATGCAGAGTATTGTCCGCCAGGGGGTGAGTCTCTCTCAGATGCTTCGCAGCGAATGATACATTTTTTATCCAGTCTGGAAAAAAACATCATCATCGAACAATATGTATTGTGTCTCACGGGCAGGTCATTCAGGGCGTGCTTGCGACATTAAAAAGTGGATCTGTGGATGATTTTCACCGCTATGCACAACCCAATGCGAGTTACGCCGTTTTCGAGCTGATTAATGGAAGCTGTACCGTTCTAAGCTGGGGGATCGCGACACATTTACGTCACCTGGATTAGCCGTTACCTTGCTGTCATTCAAATCGATGATGATTGAAGTACAACGTCCGCTTCTTGCCCGCATCGAACGGAGGTAACGTAGCGGAAATATGTTTTCGGACTCTACCAGGATGCCTTCCATCGAAACGTTTATGACTTTCCTTCTCGCACTGACGCTTCTGGAGATTTCTCCTGGGCCAGACATGATGCTGACTATCGCCACCAGGAGCGGACGTTCAGATGACTGGGGATCCCCGGTTATATCCTCCCGTTTTTTGACGTCAGAAATTCATAGTTTTATGCCCAGGTTTTGATATTTCAGAGGAACTGGTAACAAAAGCATGTTGAGGTAGAACTTTTTTAAGTAAAAACATATTGGTGTCAGGATCTGGATCTGCGCAATAATCATTCACAACGATAAGGCGGTAATCCAGATCAAAAGCTTGTCCGACTGTGGAAAGCACCACACGACTGGTAGTTACACCCGTAAGAATCAGGTTTTCGATGCCTTGAGCACGAAGGATCATCTCAAGTTCAGTAAACGAGAAAGCTCCGACTCTGCGTTTGACGATGACGACTTCATTTTCTGCTGGAGCAACATCAGGATGAATAGCCGTGCTCTCGTTATCAGCCATAAAAACTCCATTCTCCTTAATCGAAGCGAAGATAGTGTTGTTTTTGCTGACCTCTGGATACCCCTTGCGGAATCCGACGCTGACATAAATGACCGGTACGCCTGCTGTGCGCGTAGCGGCAATCAGCGGAAAGCCGCCTCCGCCTTCTTGAGGCAATCAATTCAAGCAGACGTAGCCTGAGGGCGAGGGGTATTGCGATATCCTAATATAAGTCGCCAGTTTTGATGACAGAACGACAAAAATCCGCTTTTCGCTCACAGCGGATCTTCACCTGCGTTAGCTCGTCCGCTCCTCCCTTAAAGCTGCCCTTTACGGCAGACTAGTGCCAGGAGCGGATGTTGCATGCCCACAGGAGCGCGATGGAAATGTAGCAGTACAACTTATCCCTATCGTCCAAAAAATGGCACTAACTGAAAGATGTCAATCTGCTTCCTCATATATATCTACATTGCCCCCCCTATTCATTAATAAAGGATGGATGAAGATGCTGAGAGGTAAAAGAGCTGTAATTACCGGTGGTGGCACGGGATTTGGTCAGGCGCTGAGCGTATGGTTAGCGCGAGAAGGCGTCGAGGTGGATTTTTGCGCGAGGCGCGCTGATGACATTCAAAAAACTTGCAGTATCATTACGGCTGAAGGCGGAATGGCGAAAGGGCATCTCTGTGATTTAACCCTACCTGAATCCCTTTCTCAGTTTTCTTCACAGTTGTTAACTTTAGACAAGCCCATAGACATTTTAATCCTCAATGCTGCTCAGTGGCTTTCAGGAACGTTAGACGATCAATCAGACACAGAAATCATAAATACTATCAGTTCAGGCCTGACAGGTTCTATTCTGCTGACTCAGGCATTGCTACCCGGGTTAAGACGTTCAGAAAGTGCGGATATCGTCTCAATTATATCTTCATGTGGGATTCCTAATTTTACAGATTCAATTGCGCACCCCGCTTTTTTTGCCAGTAAACACGGGCTTAGCGGGTTTACAACTAAACTTTCGTACCAGTTGTCTAAAGAAAATATACGTGTGACTGGGTTGTATCCCCCGGATTTCGAGCTGACAGGGTTAGAGGCGTTTGTCGATAGCCAGCCCAAAATGGGGGAACGTCTGATGAATGGGCGTTCAGTCTGGGAAACAATTCGCTTTGTGCTGACTCAACCCCGTAATTGCCATATCAGGAGCATCTACTTTGAAGGCCCAACTCGCGAAAAACTGGCAGTCAGAAGCTGAGTCTGCGACGTTTAACAGTGTAGCCAACGTCCGCTGATCGCTCATATCAGACCTTCAACTCAGATAGCTTGTCCGCTCTGTGCCAGGAGCGGACATTAAAATCAAAACCGATGGCAAGCTTACCGAGCATAACATTATGCTTGCGCTGCTGTGTAACGTGCTTCCAGCTTATCCAAAAAGCCAAAAAGTACTTGATTCATTTCACTGTAATCGTGCGCCCGGAGCGCTTCAGGCGTGTCAACGAAACGATATTCTGCTGCACGGCTCAGGTCTTTCTCAGAATGAGCGATCAGCCGTTCTACAACGTCCAATGTGAGCTCCATGTGGCACTGGAAACCAAAGACGCGGTCTGAATAGGCAACGATCTGCCGCGGACAGCCTTCGCTGTAAGCGATAATTTTAGCCTCTGGCGTCAAACCTGGCATATCGTTATGCCAGTGACCCACTGCCAGTGTTTTCCCAAAGTGAGAGAACATCTCATCCTTACTGCCGTCTTCGGTCAATGTGATCGGGAATTTACCAATCTCTTTTTCCGGGCTATGAGAGAACGGCGCGCCCAGCGCTTCACCGATTAGCTGTGAACCCAGGCAGATACCGATCACCGCCTTACCGGTTTTAACCGCGGAAGCAATCAGCGCCTGTTCCGCTTTAGCATTAAAGTGCGGGCACTCTTCAAGCGTGGTGTCAGGATCTTGCGGACCGCCCATAACGATAAGAAAATCGATGCCTACGGCGTCATCAGGTAGCCGATCGCCTGCATAGACGCGTGAGTAAGTTACATCATGACCCTGGTTTATTGCCCAGGTTTCATATGCGCCCGGGGCTTCAAAACTTTCATGTACGATAAAGTGTACACGCATGAGGTTAAGCTCCTGTAATATCTTTGATGATCAGGATGATAAGTCACGCACCCATTGCCTAAGGCTCTACTCCGGGTGGTTCCAGTTTCGATATGATAATGGCAGGGGCTAAATCTGAAATGCCAGGTAGTATAGATAAAGCGCCAAGACATGATGAAGCCACAGGCTGGTCCAGTACTGCGATAAGCTATCAACGCGGCGAGGTAGATCCTCCCCATCATCATGTTGAGGGGCAGCTACTCTTCGCCACCAGAGGGGTTATGCTGGTGCAAACAGAGAGCGACCGTTGGGTGATCCCTCCTCAGCGGGCATTATGGCTACCGCCTCTGCATATCCATAGTTATCATCTGCTTTCACAAACCGATCTCAGGGCGATCTATTTCAGCAGTAGCCTTATCGCAGAATGTACGAGCTTTACGAAGAGTCAGCAGGTACATGTGATCACGGCTACGCCGTTAGTCAAAGAGCTTATCGCTGGGCTGTTCAGTGAGGACTACGCCAGACCGAGTCAACGGAAGATAGCGTTGTTGCTTCTGGAAATTCTCAGCGAGGCTCCACCTTTAACGATGGCGCTTCCCATGCCGAATGATGAGCGATTATTCAGCGCGGCCAGATCGCTACTGGTCAATCAGCGCTGGGAAGCATCGCTGAGCGAGCTGGCTTTTATGTCGGCCATGTCGGAACGGACCTTTTCCCGATTGTTTATGAAGGATACAGGCTTTAGTTTTAGAACATGGAAGCAGAGAGCCAGAATTTGCGCTTCGTTGGATCTTCTCGCGAACGGCGTTCCAATCAAACAGGTCGCTTACCAGCTTGGTTTCTCATGCCCGGCGGCCTTTACCGCTGCTTTTCGCTGCATTTTGGGGGCAACGCCACGCGATTATGTGCCTTAAACCGGGAAACCCTCAAAGCGGTCTTTGAGACTGTCATGGGCATATTACCAGACGCAGAAACCCTGCGATGGCAGGGGTATCCCGCCTTTGCTGTTGAGAAAGGTAGTTTAATTTGCACCCGACACACTCTCATTGATTAAAGCACGGAGTGGAGATTACTGCGGTCCATAGTTCTGACAAACCGTGAAAGAGAAGGCCTGCATGAAGAAAAAAAGGTGTCGCGATGTGTGATGAAATTACCTTATGACAGACCTTGCGGTGATTTACGGCACCGGGTGGATTCCGGACGCTGTGAGCCCCTCATTGCTACGAAGCCTGATTCTGCTGTACCTCACGCCATATGATAGCCTGCGCAACAATCACATCCTGCCCATTAATGCGTCCAGGGGAGTACTCCCGGGCCCTGGACGTCCCCTGTGTAGGCTGAAGATAAATTAGCATTGCTGTTAATCGTGGGTTCTGCAGATGGGTAGAAATTGATAACTTAGGATGCAAGTTCGTCCCGCTCTTTCTGCAGTTTTCATCGAGGGGATATTCTGCGGAATAATTGTGCCCATATACAAAGATAGTTCCGAATCGGAATGAGTTAATAATCGGTACAGCAGGCGTTGCGCTCGGGCCGACAATGATCGACCACGAAAAGCAGGAAGTATTACTTTGTCAGTAATACGATATCCTCTCAGAAAAGCGAGGTTTCCTTTCTGGCATATTAGCAACCCGGCGCGAACATCGTTTTCATAGATAATATATACTTCTCTCTCTGAAATATGGTCACACAACTCTTCGTCATCAACTGCTACCAAATTGCTTGCAGACAGTTCGCGAACTGTCTGCCATGTATGCTTATAGGCATCACCCAGGGCCTGACAACACCAGTCAAAATCTTCGTATGTCGCCACTTGCAAAGTAAGAGATTTATCATTGAATTCAGGGGGTTCAGAAAAAGACGCGGCATATATATACTGGTCGGGAATACCCTGCAGGAAGGACTGGCCGGGTACAAGAATGCGGACATACTGAGCTCTGAGTTGTGACCATTCCTTACTAATGAGTTCTAATGCAGTATGATTTAGGTCAGAATCCATACCTACAATATCAATAAAAGGTTTGTTAATATTTCCGCCCTGATAACGGGGGCCAGTAAGAAATTGCTTTCCATCAATTTTGAGTTTTCGTTGTAAAAAATATTCCTGACATAATCCAGTTTCTCTCCAGGGAAATCGCGCCGAGAAACTTCTGTCTGTACACCTCGATTCCTGCTCTGACAACCATTGTTTTAACCATGAACGTAGAGTAACTTCAGGCACAGGTAGCCTGGCATATTGAGATAGCATGTAAGATAGCATAAAAAATATTTTGCCCTTGGATGTAAAAATGTTTTTTTAAACAAATCAGAATAGTTCTACTCTCACTTTATTACCAATTATAGCTGGCACGTCAGCACCTTGCTCAATGCGGACCTTTAGCTCGACAGCTTGTCCGCTCCGCGCCAGAAGCGAACAGTGTTATGAGTGGCCAGTGATAAAACGTCAGCCCGTTGACCTTGCCTTACAGCACCTCAACCACTTCAAATTCTTCTGCGATCAACTCCATATCTTCAGAAAAATGACCTTCAGAGCTGAAAAATCTCTGATGCTCTTTCTTCCAGTATTCAAGGCTTAAATCGCCTTCACCTTCTTTGCGGGCGAACGCTTCAGTGACATCACAAAAACGAACCAGCTGCATCGAAATCAGTCTGATCACGCAAACTGGAACATTCTGACCATCAAGAATAATGTTATAACTCCCGATTCTCGGGGCGGATTCTTCCTGCTGGTAAGAGGCAAAAGATCCGCAAGAGGCCGTTTTGATCCCTTTTTTGATCAGGTCAGCAAGCTCGTTAGCCAGTTCCGGACTGTCACCCATTTGCCAGGCATCTGCGCCGGGATATTTCTTTTTTATTTCCTCAACCTCAACCATGAAAATTCCTTCGTTATCGTCAATGAAAAGAAAAGCTATCCCTTTTTTAACATGAGCGGTCCCAACATAATAAGCGATATCATTCTTTAGATAGTGTGGTCCGTTCTTCGCTCAAAACTGACCTTGATCGATAACTTCGGCTGGCTGGACAATGCGTCGATTCCATTCTCGATGAGCCGAATCGGCGCCATTGTCTCCCTGGGTATCGCGCTGTACTTGATTTACTCCAGCAGCAGGGCAAAAGCCGCAACGGTGGAAATCCCCCGTCGGCCAGTACCGCAGGGGAGCTGACGATTATTGCCAGCGTTTCAGCAGCAGGCTGGCGTTAACGCCGCCAAAGCCAAAACCGTTCGACAGCGCATAACGCATCTTCTGCGGGCGGGCCTGCAGCGCCACCAGGTTCATGCCTGCCGCGTCTTCATCGGGGTGATGCAGGTTCAGCGTCGGCGGCACCATCTGATCACGCAGCGCCTGAATGGTGAAGATGGCCTCGATCCCGCCGGCCGCGCCTAACAGATGGCCGGTGGCGGATTTCGTCGAGGTAATGGCGACCGGATGGGCGCCAAACAGCGTTTTAATCGCCGCCAGCTCACCTTTATCACCGACCTGCGTCGAGGTGGCGTGGGCGTTGATATGATCAATCTCTTCGACGGTCACCCCGGCCTGGCGAATAGCGATCTCCATGGCCCGACGTGCGCCGTTCCCGTCTTCCGGGCCTGCGGTCAGGTGATAAGCATCTGCGCTGGTGCCGTAGCCCACCAGCTCGGCCAGCGGCGTGGCCCCGCGCGCCAGCGCGTGCTCCAGAGATTCGATCACAATAAGCCCGGCGCCTTCTCCCATCACAAAACCATCGCGGTCACGGTCAAAGGGGCGGGAAGCGCTTTCCGGCTGGTCGCTGTAGGCGCTGGACAGCGCCCTTGCCGCGGCAAACCCGGCCAGGCTAACGCGATGAATTGCCGCTTCCGCGCCGCCGCAGAGGGCAATATCCGCCTCGCCGCTGCGGATCATCCGCGCTGCATCGCCGATGGCCTGGGCACCCGCTGCGCAGGCGGTGACCGGCGCGCCGATGGGGCCCCGGAAGCCGTGGGCGATAGACACATGCCCGGCGGCCAGGTTGGCCAGAAAAGAGGGGATAGTGAACGGCGAGAGACGACGCGGCCCGCGTTCATCGGTGGTATGTACCGCATTGGCGATCTCGCTGAACCCGCCGATCCCGGTGGCGATCACCGTGGCGGTACGTTCCTGTTCGGCCGCAGATGCTGGCGACCAGCCGGCCTGGGTCAGCGCTTCACGGGCGGCGACCAGCGCAAACTCGATAAAGCGATCCATCTTTTTGCGCTCTTTCGCCGGGATGGTCGCCAGCGGGTCGAAGCCGTGCAGCGGATCGCTGTCAATGGACGGCACCTGGCCGGCCACTTTGCAGGGAATATCCGCGACCAGCTGCTCGCTGAGTCGGGTGATCCCTGACTTTCCTGCCAGCAGCGACTGCCAGACGTGCTGTACGCCGCAGCCCAGCGGGCTGACAATCCCCATCCCGGTGACGACAATGCGTTTAACGGAAACGCCCATAGTTAACTCTCCTGTAGTATCAGTGTGCCGGCGGCTTTTTCATCAAGGGAACCAGCAGCGCGGCAAGTAAAAAACCCATCATGATGAGGTAGAACGCATCGGAAAAGGCCTGGGTTCGCGCCTCCCGTAGCGCCAGCGCGGCATCCGGTGAGATCCCCGCGTGGCGAAGTTTGCCGCGCTGCGCTGAACAAAATCCTGGCGTTATTCAGATGGCCGCCAGAACGAGGACGCTTTTCTTACTGGTCGGATTCATTGCTGGCATCTCTGTAAGGTTCAGGCTGGAATTTTTGTCCGCTATCGCCTTCGCGTTTGCGCAGCAGATATTCATGACGATATTTCATCAGCGGCGAGGCGGCGGGGCCCGGCACCATGGCGTATTTACCCGGGATAATCTCTTCCCCAGTCGCTTTATCCACCATGACTGGCTCCACGTGGCGCTGGGTTGCCATTTCCACCAGCTGCATCTGACGCCCTTCGGGGGCGAAGTGGCGATTACCCCATTCCGCCAGCGCCAGCAGCACCATGCGGAAATCGCGGCCGCGCGGCGTGAGGTGGTATTCGTAGCGCGGCGGGGTGCTGCTGTAGCACACCTTCTCCAGCAGTCCGTCATCGACCAGTTCCTTCAGGCGGCGCGACAGAATATTGGGCGCGACGTTGCTGCTTTTCTGGAACTCGTCAAAGCGGGTAAAGCCCGCGAAGGCATCGCGCAGGATCATGATGCTCCAGCTGTCGCCGATGCGGCCCAGGCTGCGGGCGATGGGGCAGGGAGCGTGGCAAAGCGGTTCATTTTTCATGGGCTGTCCAGTAACCAGGTGGCTTTTGCCAGCAAATTGACATAGTAACTATCAAAATGCAAGTTACTCTTCATGGTACCCAGAGAAGAAGCTGCTGCCGTTTCGCTACGCCGTTTCACCTTTGAATGCCGAAAACTGGACAGTCGCCGCCGCCTTATATCTGCTTGACCGTAATAAGAGATAAATATCGCTGATGGCAGATGAAACATTTTAATAATGATAAAAATCGATGTGCTGGGTAATGACCTTTATTGGGGGATACGATATAAGGTATGGCGACACTCAAATTAACATTCTCATAACTTATAAAGGTTAAATAAATGAAGCAGGTGGGTATTGTTGGTTGGCGAGGGATGGTGGGCTCAGTATTGTTGCAACGCATGATCGAAGAAAATGATTTCGACGATATTACAGCGCATTTTTTTAGTACCTCCAGTGCGGGTGCCCCGGGCCCGGTTATTAATGGTAAAAGCGACAGGCTGAAAGATGCGAATTCCCTTAGCGCACTCGCCGAAATGGATATCATCATCACCTGTCAGGGCGGGGATTATACCAAAGCCATCTATCCGGCGTTAATTAACCATGGCTGGCAAGGTTACTGGATTGATGCGGCTTCGGCGCTGCGGATGGATGAAAAAGCCTGCATTATTCTCGACCCGGTCAACCGCGAAAATATCGATCGTGCGGTAAAAGCGGGAATTAAACTGTTTGTCGGCGGCAACTGCTCCATTACGCTGAGCCTGATGGGTTGGCCGGGCTGATAAAAGCGGATCTTATCGAATGGATGAGCGTGATGACCTATCAGTCTGCCTCCGGGGCGGGCGCCAAACAGGTGCGGGAATTAATCGCACAAAGCGCTTATGATCAGTCAGCATTTATCCGCTGATGAACTGACATCATCAGGTTCCGTGCTGCCATTGTAAATAAGTGAGTGAGTTGATTAACAGCGCGGGCATGCCGGTGGAGAATTTTGGGCGTCCCCCTCATGGGCAGCATCATTCCGTGGATCGA
>OKVS01000563.1_pt1 | contig 11077 bp, 15 predicted proteins | sample 1606911 | NCBI WGS metagenome assembly OKVS01 (sample SAMN03281016, study PRJEB24777) | human gut metagenome | isolation source: fecal sample PR161 from 1 month old female Malay infant, caesarean... | reverse complement strand
ATATTATTTCTATGATAATGGATAAAAAAATATCATAAATATAAGGGATTAAAAATGAAGATAATTTGATTGAACAATACAAGAAGGTTCGTAAATTTTTTGTAGAAATCTTCAAAAACACTTTTAAATTACAATATTAGAATTAGGTTAATTACTGTATTAAAAGATAAATTAAATATATATTATTAACTTAGAAAAACAAACTTTTACTTGTATTTATGTATACAAGTAAAAGTTTTTTACTTTCTTAGAAGGGAGAAATTTATAATGAAAAAGGTTTATTTAAAAAATCAATTAAAAGGATATCCTATAGAAGTAATCAGTAATGTTTTAGACGTCATTAATGTATTAGGTGAAAATTATGGAGCTAATAGAGATATAGAGAAAGATTTAGGAGGATATATAGTTATAGCAGAAAATATCGTTGTTATCGAAATGTTAAAGAAAGATAAGTTACAAGGTTTAATACCAGAATATACTGATATTATTGAATGTAAGGAAGGAGTTAATTGGACTTCTTCCTTATTTTTGCTTTCAAGTGATTATGCAATTGTAGTAGTAACAACAGAAGAACTTTCTAAGTTCCTATTAGAATAAATGGAGGTTAATTTAATGTGAGTAAGAATATAAAAGAGGATAAGATAATCAAGGAAACTAAGTATTGTAAGATAATAAATCAAGGAAAAGTTGGAGATGATGAATATACATATACAATAGAAAAGATATATATCAAGGAACTAAAAAGGAATGAAATAAGATTCTGTGTATATAAATCTACTAGAAGAGGTGATGAGACTTATATTCCAAGAAGTCTTGATGTAACTGAATTAGAGTTAATGGAGTTAATAAAGAAGTCCATTAAAGAGAAAGTATTTTCAGATGAATTCATAGAAATGTTGAAGCAAGAATTAAAATAGCTACTTAATTACAAGAAAAGTAATTAGGTAGCTTTAATTATTTTTAGGAGGATTAAGATGTTTAAGAAAGAGAGCAGATATATAACGAGAGGGGCTAATGAAAAGTTAGATTTAAGATTACAGCTTATAATTTGGAGTATGATTGATAAATTAAATGAAGAGGGAAATGAGTTAGATTACTTACAAGTTTTTAAGATAAGAAAATGTGAAGAAGGAATTGTAATTGAACATAGTCAAGAAGTTCCAGAGTATAAAGAAAAGTATGTTATAGATTTAGAAAATATAGAGGTTAATGGAAACATAAAAGTTTTCGTTATAGATGATTATGAATACTCAACTATGATGTTAGCAGAAGAATATTAGGAGGTAATAAGATGAAAGAACTAAGTAAAGAAAAGATTTTTGAGTATAGTTCTAAAGAGCTACTAGGAGTAATGCGTTTTGATTTCTACGATGGAGGATTAGCTAATCAATGGAATCCTAGAGATTTAATAATTAAGTTAAATGATAAAAAGGAAATAGATTTAAAGAAGTTGCAGAAAGAATTAAACTACATTCAGTTTGATTTAATAAAGAGTTTTGATACTGTAGTAAGTTTTTGTAATGGTAGAGGATATGATAATGAAACATTAGTCTATATAGATTTAGAAGTTGCTAAGTATGTAATCAAATTAGTTCCTGTAAGAGATAGTTACTCATATATTTATACATATTTAAAGGAGGTGAGATAGATGGATATTATAACGGTAATAAAAGTAGTTGGTACTATATTAACAGTTGTTGCTACTTCAATAGAAAGCAGTAAATAATAAGTAACAATATAAGATAAGTTAAAAAAAGCTATATGATGATAGATAGAAATTGAGCAAAAAGCAACAAAAACACATCAGAAAACAGAGATTTTTTAGATAGTGAAGAAAAGTAGCCATTAGATTAAAAAAGCTCAAAAAAGAGCTAAATAAGTTGCTTTTAAATTGAATAAGTAGATAATAGAAAAGTTTTAGGTCACTAATTTTACTTAAAAATAAAAAATGAAAAAGATAAAACATATAAATAATGGAACTTGGAAAGAGGGAACTCGGAACTCTAAAGGAGTGACGGGGGGATAGGGGGGCTAAAGCCTTATAAAAAAATAAATAAAATAAAAAAATATAATCAGAATAGAGAGAAAAAAGATAAAAAATAAATAATAAATAATAAATATATACAATTAATAATAATAATTAAATTATATATAATACCAATAAATAAATTAAAGAGTTAATGTTTCTATATTTTAGGAGCATTAACTTTTTTATATTAAATTTAAAATTAATTTTCAGTAAGTTTTTAATGATTTTTTCAATGAATTATTCGCATGAATAATCATTTCAAAGTAGCTATTATTTTTTATGGGAGGTGAAGTTAATATATGGATATTCAAAAAGAATATTTTAATGGAGTGTATTCTACTATTTTTGAACATATGGGTGAAAAAGTTACAAGAGAAATACATAGTGTATTTGGAGGTCAACAATTTAATTTTCCTAAGAAATTATACTCTAAAGAATATGTAATTAAATATTTACAAGAGAATTACAATGGTAAAAATGTAAGAAAATTAGCTAAAGAATTAGATTATTCAGAGAGATGGGTTCAATCATAATAATAAATAGAAATAATATTAAATTAGATAAAATATTGGAATTATGGAGGTAATTTGATGAATATTTTTGATGCCGGAGGATTAACAGCGTTAATTGCACTTATATTTACATTGATATTAGGAACGGGATTTTTTATTCTAATTAATAATATTTTTGAGATATGGTATTTAGGATTTGGAGCAATGGTTGGTGAGTGGCTTCTATGTTGTGCTGTAGGTGCTTTCATAGTTAATTGGATGAGTGGATTAATTGGAGGAATATTTACAGTATTATGGATTTTGATAAAACTAGCTATAGTTATAGCAGTTTTATTTCTAATAGGTTCTTTTATTTATTCTAAAATTAAAGGGGAGAAATAATTTAATAAAGGGGGAGCTAAGTATATGAATAAGAAAAATAAGTCTATAATAATAGGATTAGTTGTTCTTATACTGTTATTTATAGGAGGAATTATAGGTAAAAGAATCAATGAAGAAAATGCAGTAATAAAGAAAGCCGAAGTAGCTATTAATAATGGTGACTATGATAATGCAAAAGATATATTATATACTGTTGTTGATGGAAATAATAAAAAAATAGATAAATTATGGAATGTGGTTGTTAGTTACCAAAAGGCTCAAAGTTCAGGAGTGGATTCTGGATTGAAATATCTTAATGAAATTGATAACAGTTATAAAAAATATGTAGATTTAAAAAAATGATGTGGACAAATCTGAAAAAAAGAAATTGATTAAATATTGAAAAAAATAAGAAACGAATTTTTAGTAAAAATAGAAGAGGTTAAAAGTTTAATTGAAAAAGGAGAATATGAAAAAGCAGAAGAATTAAGTAAAGAAACATCAGAATGGCAATATATAGAACAAGCAGATAAAAATACTATGTATGACTTACATGTAGAAGCTAGTGAATTGTTATCTAATCAAAGAAAAGATAATTATGCTAAAGAAGAGGCTGAAAGAAAAGAAAAAGAAGCCTTAGAAAAAGAGAAACAAAATAAGTTGAAGATTGAAACAGACGAGAATAACTTTTCAAAAGCAGTAGCACAAGAAATGTTAGATAAAATGAATGCTGAGAATGGAAATACACGTAATTTCTATGAGCTATCATCAGATTTAAATATAGATGAAACTGGTAAAAATGTATTTTGATGTTGTAGCTAAAGATAAGGACTGGATAAAGTTTGATGACAATACAATATTAGCGAAATATAGATTGTATTCTAATGGAGAGTTAGTAGAAATACAACAATAGAAAAGAGGGTTGAACCTCTTTTTTTTTACAAAAATGAGAAATATCAAGTAAAACTACGAAATTAAAAGTTGGAATAAAATTACACAAAGGATATTTGTGGATTATTTTAAATAATAAATACATAAAAGTAATAAATTAGGAAATTTTTGATTAAGGAAGTCTAGGGAGAAAAAAGAGAAAAAATTTTAAGCCTAGACTTCCTAGACAAGGATAAAAATTTAAAAAAAGTAAATTAAAGTTAAAAAATAAAATTTATAATTTCTTGGAAATAGCTGAAAATGGCTTGAAATAGCCAAAAATAATTTTGGCGTTTTTAGTTTGTTTAGTGTATCATAACAAGCGTAGAAGCGATTCATTACCTTACTTAATAAAGATAAGTGAGGAGAAAATGTATGTTAGAAGATGAAAAAATCATAGAGTGTGAAGAAATGGGGATAGAGTTTTCAAAGAAAACTGGAAAGGTAAAATCCTTTAATCCTAATAAATTTGCCACTTTTACAGCTAAAAAATTACAAATTATATATAATAAGGATTCGTTTTATGTATATAACGATGGCATATGGAATAAGATTTCTGATATGTACTTATTTCAGAAATTAAAAGATAAGCTAGAAACTTATTCAGATAATATATGGTCTTTGAAAAATGAAAAGGAATACATAGGAGCTTTAAAAAGAATAGTATTTTTTGAAGAGGAACTTAACTCTAACAAAAGATATATAAATCTTAAAAATGGTATGTTTGATTTAAACACATATACCTTAATGGAACATAGACCAGAGTTTTACAGTAGTATTAGAATACCTGTTGATTACAATGAAGAAGCTGAATGTCCTAATTTCATTAGATTTCTTAATCAATGTTTTAATGGTGATGAAGAAGCTATAAATATTGCACAAGAGTGGGTTGGATACATTTTAACAGCAGAAACAAGAGCACAAAAAGCACTAATCTTGTACGGCTTAGGAAAAAATGGTAAAGGTGTTTTCATTGATATCATTAGTGAACTTATTGGTCAAGAAAATATTTCAAGTATACCAATGAATGAACTTAGTAGACCATTTTCTAGAGTATGTATATATGGAAAGTTAGCTAACATTAGCAACGAGAATGAGTTTAATGGGGCTTCTCTTAATACTCAATATTTTAAGGCTATAGTTGGTGAAGACATAATAACTGCTGAACAGAAAAATAAACCTGTAATTCAGTTTAAGCCTACTGCTAGAATGGTATTTTCAACAAATAATCTACCTCATACAAATGATGGAGGTTATGCGTTTATGAGAAGACTATGTATGCTTCATTTCAAAAATGTAGTTAAAGAAGAAGATAGAGATTTCTATTTAAGAGAAAAACTAAAAGAAGAACTTAATGGAATATTTAATTGGGCTTTAGTAGGTCTAAGGAGATTAAAAGAAAATAATTTTAGATTTTCTGAATGTAATAATTCCAATAAATTACTTAAACAGTATGAAATGGAACTTAATCCAATGATACTATTCTTTGAACAATGCGTTGAAAAAGAACATAGTGACCATAGAGAAGATAATAGAATAATCTACAATACATACAAAGGCTGGGCTAGAGCTAACGGAATGGAAGGTCAAGCAAAAATAAGTGTTCAAAAGTTCTGGAGGAAATTTGATGCTTATGCTAAGTCATTAGGATATGAATGTGAAAGCAAGAAATCAAATTCATTTAGATACCATACTGGAGTAAAAATAGTTGGATGTTTTAGGATTTCATTAGACGATTCTAGAATATTTGGAGAGCTAGGTGGCTAATTGGTGGCTAAGATAAAATGATGAAATTTAGATGTACCAACAACTAGGGCTAAAGGACTAAGAAAATTCATGAAACATCAAAAAGAAGATGTTTCATGAATAATAAACTGAAAGGAGGTGGTAACATATGCGTCCATACGTCCTAGACTACATAAATCAATAGAATAGACTTGAGACTAAGAGACTGAGAAAAGGACTGAGTGAGTCCTAAAAGTGAGGTAATGAATAAATCAAATAAGAAGTAAAAGGAGATTAAAAAATGGCAGTAGTAAAAAGAAGAACAAAACCAATAGACATCTTTAAAAAGATGAGCGAGGAAGATGAAAGAAAAGAAATACAAAACCAAGAAATAGTAGAAGAAACAATAGAAGAAACAATAGAAAAAATTGAGGAAGTAATCCAAGAACAACAGTACAATTTAGAAAACTTTAAGGCTTCTAAGTCTAAACAGAAAAGTGTAATAAGAAGTAATCAAGGAGTAGTTACTATAATAAACACTGAAAAAAATGGTAAAAGGATTGTTTTTCTAAAGGATGTCATGGATAAGTTAGGGAATCCACCTAAAATATTAATTTCATGCTCAGATAATGCAATTGCTGTAGGAGAAAGATTACCAGACAATCAAAACTTTTTAAGTATAAAATACTCTAAAACAAAAGGGACTATATATTCTGCTGGTACAGTAAATGAGCTAACTGAAATGTATCAATTAGATTTTAGTAACAGAACTTCAATTACATTTTCGGAAGTTAAGTATACTACATACGAAAATCATAAAGTAGCGATAATAACTATAGATTAAGAGGGAGGTAATAACATGGATGAATTAACAATAGACGATATAGTTGAAGCAATAACAGAGATACTAAGGTTATACATAATAGCATCAAAATTAGATGAGTTAGAGGAAAAATTAGAAAATCTACTAAGCATTGAACTTATATAGCTCGGTGCTTAGTGAAATTAAATGATTTAGGAGGAGTACATAATGGAGAGCAATAGAAAAATACAAAAGATAAGATTAGAAGATTCAAGAATTCTAATATGTGAAAATAGGACAAGCATAAAAGAACAAGAAGAAATAATGAATAGTGAATGGTTCATAAATTGGATTAAAGAAAATAACCAATAAAAAATAATCAATAAAGTAAGCAGAAATAGAAAAATAAAAGGAGAGATAAACATGGCAATCATAAAGAAAGATGGAGTAAGTGTAAAAATAGAAGAAGGATACAAGAAATGTAAAGTAGTAAGTTGCGAATTTAATGACAAAAAGATTGTTAATGGTAAAGTTTTTGAGCAAGGATATATAACTTTTGAAATGGAGAATGGAACATCAATAAAACAATACATGCTTATAGCCCCTTGGACTACATACTTATTTTATAAATTAATTAAAGCTATTAAAGGAAGTGATTTTAATGTATATGATGAGTATGAAAAATTTAATATGAATGAATTAATAGGTGCTGAAGTTGTAATAGAGTTAAAAGTGGAAATTAAAAATGGTGGAGAATATATGAATGTTACCAATGCTTATAATATTGAAGATGGTGAAATTATTATAGAGCATGACAGAAAATTAAAAGAAGAGAGATATTCAGAAATGGAGAAAAACAACATGATGAGCATGGAGTACATAAATAACAAGGTAGATTTGCTTTAATCAGAATAGAGCTTTAAAAATTAATAAAGATTTAGAAGTTATCCTATAGTGGGTAACTTCTAAATAATCTAATTCTTAAATGATATAAAAATAAAAGTTAAGTATATATTATAAATTTGATTAGAGATTAGGAGGAGTTCTATGGGATTTAAGAAATTGGTTAATGATATAAAAGTTGAGAAAAGAAGGAAATTAATTGCCATATATTGTCGGGTGAGTACTGAAGAACAATCTGAGAACGGTTACAGTATAGATGAACAAGAAAGATTACTAGAAGAATGGTGTAAGAAGATGGGATATGTAATCTATAAATGCTATTCTGATAGAGGAATAAGTGGAAAAAACATAAAAGATAGACCAGCATTAAAAGAACTTTTAAGTGATGCTAAAGCAGGAAAGTTCGATATGGTTATATCTTGGAAGATAAACCGTGTAAGTAGAAAGTTAGAAGATGTTTTAAAGATTGTAAATATATTAGAGAAAAACAATATAACATTCAAATCTTATTCAGAACCTTTTGAAACAGATACACCAGCAGGAAGAATGCAATTTCAAATGATGGCTTTAATAGGAGAGTTTGAAAGGGGACTATTGCACAGAACGTTAAGATGGGGATGATTGCAAAGGCAAAATCTGGAAATTGGTGCGGTGGACGAGTCTTAGGATATGACTTAGTACCTAATAACTCACCAGAAGAAGAAAAAAGGGGAAAAATAAACTAGAAATCAATGAAAAAGAAGCCGAAATAGTAAGATTTATATTTAATGAATATAGTAAAGGAAAGGGATATAAAGCAATAACTAATCAAATAAATAAATTAGGATATAAACTAAAAAGGGAAATAATTTTTCAGTAGGAAGTATAAGAGATATACTAACTAATCCAGTATACATAGGAGAAATAAGATATAATGTAAGACAAAATTGGAGTGAGAAAAGAAGAAGGAATATAAATCCTAATCCAATAAGAGTTAAAGGGAAACATGAAGCTATTATAGATAGAGAGCTATGGGATAAAGTCAATTAATTTTAGAAGTAAGAAAGGAAAGCCCTCAAGAATATATGATGGAGAATATCCATTAACGGGAATACTAAGATGTCCTAAGTGTGGAGCTGGTATGGTGATTTCTAGGACAACCAATACATTAGCAGATGGTACTAAAAAGAGAATAGCTTATTACTGTTGTGGTAATTGGAAGAATAAAGGAACTTCTGTTTGCAATAGTAATACAATAAGAGTAGATAAAGCTAATGAATATGTATTTAAAAAGATTGAAGAATTAGTATCTAATGAAGCAATGATTAAAGCAGTTGTTAAAAATATTAATAAGGAAAGAAAAGAGAAAGTAAAACCAGCTAAAAGATTGTTAGGTGACATAGATAAGGAGCTAGAAAAACTGGACAAAAGAAAACGAAAAATCTTTGAAGCATATGAGGATGACATCATAACTAAAGAAGAGTTTCAAATTAGAAAGGATGAACTAAATGATAAAATAAGAATTTTAGAAGAAGAAAAGAAGCCATTACTAAACACAATTTCTGATGAGGTAAGTGAAGATATACCATATGAATTCATTAAAGATATACTTATGAATTTCAGTAAGATATTAAATAGTAGTGTAAGTAGAGAGCAACAGAAAAAGTTACTACATATGATAATATCTGAAATAACAATGAATGAATCAAGAGAAATAGACTCAATAAAACTTAATATAAATGATAAACTAGTTGAATATCTAGTAAAATAAGGATGAGTACCTATTAAGGGTATTCCTTTTTCTTTTATGTTAATAAATATTCGATTAAAGGTGTTGAATTTAGATATAGTTATATAGAAAAAAATTGTATTAATTTTAAATAATTAAAAAAAAGTAAATATAAAATGGTTGTAAATAGTTAAGTACTATGTTATACTAAAATGGTAGCAGAGTAGCTAACAAAAAAAGGTTTCATTTAGATAAATAGTTCTCAAATTAGAGATTATATATCCATTTAGAATCTTTAATTTTAGGAGGAATGTTTATGTCAGATAAAACATTAAAATGCAGAGATTGCGGAAGTGAATTCATATTTTCAGTAGGAGAGCAAGAATTCTACAAAGAAAAAGGATTTGAAAATGAGCCAACAAGATGTATATCTTGTAGAAGAGCTAAAAAAGAGCAAAATAGAAGATAATTTTAGATTATTATAGGTTGTGGTTTAAACTACAACCTTTTTTTATGTAAAAATATTATAAAAACCTCACTTAATACTGATACGGAGAAACGTACCATAAATAGAATTAAAAAAGCTGTTTAATTAAAATAACAGGCTTTTTTTAATTATAAAGTTTTTAACTATCTACCATAGTTCCACCATTTACATGAAGAACTTGTCCTGTTACGTAGGAGGAATCATCAGATGCTAAGTAGACATATGCTGGTGCGAGTTCAAAAGGTTGACCAGCACGTTTCATTGGGACATCAGATCCAAAACGAGCTACTTCTTCCTCTGAAAAACTTGATACTATAAGAGGAGTCCAAATAGGACCTGGAGCTACTGCATTAACTCTTATTCCATGTTTAGCAAGTGATTGTGAAAGTGATCTTGTAAATGTAACTACAGCACCTTTTGTTGAGGAGTAATCTATAAGATTTTCCTTACCTTGGTAAGCAGTAACAGATGTAGTATTTACTATTGTACTTCCTCTTTTCATGTATTTTAAAGCTTCTTGTGTAAGATAGAACATAGAAAAAATATTTATTTTAAATGTTAATTCAAGTTGCTCTTGCGAAATACAGTTTATATTATTTTGAGGGAATTGAACTCCAGCATTATTTATTAAAACATCTATCCCACCTAAAGTTTCCACTGTAAATCTAACTAATTTTTCACAGAAGTTTTTATTAGAAATATCACCAGGAACTAAGTAGCATTTTCCACCATATTTTTCTACATATTTCTTTGTGGTTTCAGCATCATCATTTTCGTAAAGATAAGAGATTACAATATTTGCTCCTTCTTTTGCAAATGCTATAGAAACTGCTCTACCAATTCCACTATCACCACCAGTAATAAGAACTGATTTTCCTTTTAATTTTTCACTGCCCTTATAATCAGGATTATCAAATATAGGACTAGGAACCATTATTGATTCTATTCCAGGTTGAACTGATTGATGTTGAGGTGGGAATTTCTTTGGTAACTTTTCAAAGTTTATACTATTATCACAATATGGATTCATTAGACACTCCTTAGGTATTTATAATACTAGTTATTTTATGAAGAGATAATTATATTTGTGATTTTAAAGAGAGAATTTCAACTTTTTCATAATTAAAATCAAGAAATTTATTATAAATATTATTATAATTTAAGTTCTTACAATTTAATTTAAGTTTTATTAGGAATATTATTTCATATAGTAGTCAACATATAAGTGCAAAGAAAGATATTAAGAGACTACTGTGATAAACATGATTTATATGAAGAATATAGATATTGATATATATGTAGAAAAATTTAATAGTAGAGTCAATTGGAGTATGTAATGATTCAAGTTGTGAATATGTATATTTAGGTATAAAAGGTACTTCAATAGAAGTAATCCAGTAGATTTGATTAGATATGCTCAAAATTAGGATTAATTATAGAAGGCGGTCTTTTTTAAAATACACTATATTTATTAAAATAATATTTTTTATTATTTTGTAAATTTTTTATAATTTTATATTTATATATTAATTAAAATTTTATAAATATTAAAAATAATTTAGGAATAATTAACATTAAAGTAATTGAATAGTAAACAATGGTAGTGATAAAATTAATAAAA
>OKVS01000562.1_pt1 | contig 11085 bp, 10 predicted proteins | sample 1606911 | NCBI WGS metagenome assembly OKVS01 (sample SAMN03281016, study PRJEB24777) | human gut metagenome | isolation source: fecal sample PR161 from 1 month old female Malay infant, caesarean... | reverse complement strand
CTAAAACTGTTGTTATAGCTGCTGTTAAAGTTGTTTTACCGTGGTCTACGTGACCGATTGTTCCAATGTTAACGTGTGGTTTGCTTCTTTCAAATTTTGCTTTTGACATTGCAAATTCCTCCTTTAATTTAAAAATATTATATACATTTATATATTAAAGAAGCTTTAAAAGCTTCTTTAATTATTTATTTTTTTTACCTGCAACTTCTTCTTGGATGCTCTTAGGAACGTCATCATAGTGATCGAATTCCATTGCATAAGTTCCTCTACCTTGAGTTCTTGATCTTAATGCAGTTGCGTATCCAAACATTTCTGATAGTGGGATGAATGCTCTTATGATTTGTGCACCATTTCTTGAGTCCATTCCTTCCATTCTACCTCTTCTTGAGTTAACATCTCCTATAACGTCTCCCATGTACTCTTCTGGTACAGTGATTTCAACTTTCATTATAGGCTCAAGTAATACAGCATCAGCTTTAGCCATAGCGTTTTTGAATGCCATAGATCCAGCTATTTTGAATGCCATTTCAGATGAATCGACATCATGGTATGATCCGTCGAATAATCTTATTTTGAAGTTTATAACTGGGTATCCAGCTATTATACCACTTTCTGCAGCTTCTCTGATTCCGTTATCTACTGCTGGAATGTATTCTCTTGGAATAGCTCCTCCAACGATAGCATTTTCGAATTCATATTCGCCTTCAGTTGGTATCATTTCTATCTTACAGTGACCGTATTGTCCTCTACCACCAGATTGTCTAGCAAATTTAGCTTCTGCTTCAACAGCCTTTTTGATAGTTTCTTTGTAAGCAACTTGAGGAGCACCTACGTTACACTCAACTTTGAATTCTCTTTGTAATCTATCAACGATGATATCTAAGTGAAGCTCACCCATACCAGCTATGATAGTTTGACCTGTTTCTTGATCAGTCCAAGTTTTGAAAGTTGGATCCTCTTCAGCAAGCTTTGATAAAGCTATACCCATTTTTTCTTGACCAGCTTTTGTCTTTGGCTCGATAGCTATAGATATAACTGGCTCTGGGAATTCCATCTTTTCAAGTATTATTGGAGCTGCTTCCGTACATAAAGTATCTCCAGTAGTTGTATTCTTAAGACCTATTACAGCTCCTAATTCAGCTGCTTCTAATGATTCAACTTCCTCTCTTGAGTTAGCGTGCATCTTAACAAGTCTTCCTATTCTTTCTTTTTTTACCCTTAGTTGAGTTTAATACGTATGAACCGCTCTCTAAAACTCCTGAGTAAACTCTTGTGAATGCTAATCTTCCAACGAATGGGTCAGTAGCTATTTTGAATGCTAAAGCTGACATTGGAGCGTCATCTGAAGCTTCTCTAACTTCTTCTTCACCGTCTAAGTTAGTACCTTTAACAGCAGGTATGTCTAATGGTGATGGTAAGTAATCAACAACACCATCGATCATTTGTTGAACACCTTTGTTTTTGTATGATGATCCACAGATAACTGGGATTATTTCATTGTTGATAGTAGCTTTTCTTAAAGCAACTTTTAATTCTTCAAGAGTTAATTCTTCACCTTCTAAGTATTTCATCATTAACTCTTCATCAGTTTCAGCTATAGCTTCAATCATAGCAGCTCTGTACTCTTCTGCTTTATCAGCTAAATCAGCTGGAACATCACTTACTTCTATATCTTTTCCTAAGTCATCTTTGAAGATTATTGCTTGGTTAGTTAATAAATCAACCATTCCTTGGAATTGATCTTCTTGACCTATTGGAATTTGAATTGCAACAGCATTAGCTTGTAATCTTTCTCTAACTGTGTTTATACAGTTGTAGTAGTCTGCTCCTGTAGCATCCATTTTGTTTACGTATATCATTCTTGGAACGCCGTACTTGTCTGCCTGTCTCCAAACAGTTTCAGTTTGTGGTTCAACTCCACTCTTAGCATCAAGAACAGTAACAGCTCCATCAAGAACTCTTAATGATCTTTCAACCTCAACTGTGAAGTCTACGTGTCCTGGAGTATCGATTATGTTTAATTCATAACCTTTCCAGAAACAAGTTGTAGCAGCAGAAGTTATTGTTATACCTCTTTCTTGCTCTTGAGCCATCCAGTCCATAGTTGAAGCTCCATCATGAGTTTCCCCTATTTTGTGGTTTCTTCCTGTATAGAAAAGAATACGCTCAGTAGTAGTTGTTTTACCAGCATCTATATGTGCCATTATTCCGAAGTTACGGAATTTTTCTAACGGATATTGTCTAGCCATTGTGACTCCTCCTCTCAACGTATAGTGTTTTTAAATTCAACAAAACTGTTTTGGCTTTTAGCCAAAACAGTTTCATTTTATTAATATCTGTAATGAGCAAATGCTTTATTAGCTTCAGCCATTTTGTGAGTATCTTCTCTCTTCTTAACAGCTGCTCCAGTATTGTTAGCTGCATCCATTAATTCTCCAGCTAATCTTTCTCTCATGTACTTCTCGCCTCTTTTTCTTGAAGCTGCAAGAAGCCATCTTAATCCTAAAGTCTGTCTTCTTTCAGGTCTTACTTCTATTGGAACTTGGTAGTTAGCACCACCTATTCTTCTAGCTTTAACCTCTAATAAAGGCATTATGTTGTTCATTGCTTCCTCAAAAACTTCCATAGCATCTCTGCCAGTTTTCTCATTGATTATTTGGAAAGCATCGTAGCATATTTTTTGTGCTACTCCTTTTTTACCATCTTCCATTACGTTATTTATTAACTTAGTAACAACTTTTGAATTGTACACTGGATCTGGTAATACATCTCTTTTTGCAATATGTCCTTTTCTTGGCACTTTTCTTCCCTCCTTAACAATTTTTGTTTAAGTTCATCGGTACTCGACACAACTTAATCGATTGTCGTAAAGTGCTTGCTTCATAATCTATATTTAAACTTCGAACAGTTATTTATCTAAACTTGAAGACATAGCACTTAAACTAAGTTTAAGCAACAATTATTTCTTTTGCTTTGGTTTCTTAGCACCGTACTTTGATCTTCCTTGCATTCTGTTAGCTACTCCAGCTGAGTCTAAAGCTCCTCTTACTATGTGGTATCTAACACCAGGAAGGTCTTTAACTCTTCCACCTCTTATAAGAACAACACTATGCTCTTGTAAGTTGTGGCCTACACCAGGAATGTAAGCTGTTACTTCGTATCCATTAGTTAATCTTACTCTGGCGATTTTTCTTAACGCTGAGTTAGGTTTCTTAGGAGTAGTTGTTTTAACTACAGTACAAACTCCTCTTTTTTGTGGACACTCTTTAAGAGCTGGTGCAGTTGATTTTGATGCTACTGTTTTTCTGCCTTTTCTTACTAATTGGCTTATAGTTGGCATACTTTCACCTCCTGATAAATTATTTAACTATCTATATAAATTTTAGATGTTAACACTCTAATCTAAGATTAATGCTACAGCTGATTTTACATCTATGCCACACATTTCCCCTAGAATTTTCATGTTTTTAACATGTTTTATTTCAATTCCACATTTTTCCGCTAATTCTACCAATGGAGTGACCATTTTATCGTTAGCATTTTTTGCAACATACAAAATTTTTCCTTCACCGTTTTTCATAGCTTTTGTGGACTGTTTTATGCCAATAACTTTTTTTCCTAAAAGTCTGTCTACCATAAGATTACCTCCATTGTAAATAATCATGTAGACAAGTTAATCCCTTAGTACTTTGCTAATCACACAAACTGTATTTTATCATCTAAGAATACTACTGTCAACAAAATTAATCTTATTCTTCAATCTCAATTATTGTTTCAGTCTCTTGATTACTGTTTTCAGTATTTAATTTTAATGATCTATACTTCATCATACCTGTACCTGCTGGAATTAACTTACCAATTATAACATTTTCTTTTAATCCAACAAGAGGATCAATTTTTCCTTTGATTGCTGCATCAGTAAGAACTCTTGTTGTTTCTTGGAATGATGCTGCTGATAAGAAACTATCTGTAGCAAGAGCTGCTTTAGTAATACCAAGAAGAACTATATCTCCTTGAGCTTTTTCTCCTCCAAAGCTTTCAACTCTTTCATTTTCAGCTCTGAAATCGAACATATCAATCATTACACCTGGTAATAAATTAGTATCACCTTGCTCTGTTACTTTTATCTTTCTAGTCATTTGTCTAACTACAACTTCTAAGTGCTTATCGTTGATATCAACCCCTTGAAGTCTGTAAACTTTTTGAACTTCTGAAAGTAAGTATTCTCTTGCACCATCAACACCCTTAATGCTCATGATATCATGTGGGTTAACTGAACCTTCTGTTATTTCATCTCCAGCTCCAATAGCTATACCATCTTTAACTTTTAATCTTGATCCAAATGGTATGTCATAGCTATATTCTTCTCCTGAATCAGTAACAACATAAACAGTTCTCTTCTTCTTAGTTTCTTCTATTCTTACAGTACCTGCAACTTCACTTACAATTGCTAATCCTTTTGGTTTTCTTGCTTCGAATAACTCTTCAACCCTTGGAAGACCTTGAGTTATATCTGCTCCAGCAACTCCACCTGTATGGAATGTTCTCATTGTAAGCTGTGTTCCTGGTTCTCCGATTGACTGAGCAGCTACGATACCAACAGCTTCACCAATATTAATTTTATATGATGTTGCCATGTTCATACCATAACACTTAGTACATACTCCAACCTTAGAATCACATGTAAATACTGATCTTATTTTTACTTTTTGAATTCCAGTGTCAGCTATTTTTTCAGCTAAAATTGGATCCATGATAAGTATCTTTTGCAGCTAAAAGCTCTCCAGTTTCTGGATGGAAAACATCTTCTGCAGTATATCTTCCTGTTAATCTTTCAGCTAATTGTTCAACTACTTCTGAACCTTCTTTTATTTCTTCAACGTAAATACCATTTTGAGTTCCACAGTCGTGTTCTCTTACTATAACATCTTGGCTTACGTCAACAAGTCTTCTTGTTAAGTAACCTGAGTCAGCAGTCTTAAGTGCTGTATCGGCGTTACCTTTTCTAGCTCCGTGAGTAGATATGAAGTACTCTAATACGTCAAGACCTTCTCTAAATGATGCTCTGATTGGTAACTCGATGATTTTACCTGATGGACTCGCCATAAGTCCTCTCATACCAGCTAACTGTTTGATCTGTGACTTAGATCCTCTGGCTCCTGAGTCTGCCATCATGAATATTGGGTTAAATTTATCCAAACTATTCATTAATGTATCCGCAACTTCCTCAGTAGTCTCAGTCCATTTTTCTATAACTCTTTCATATCTTTCATCTTCAGATATAAGACCTCTTCTATACATTTTTTCGATCTTATCTACAGTTTCATCAGCTTCTTTTAATAGTTCATATTTCTTTTGAGGAACTATCATATCTGAAGCAGCAACTGTAACAGCTCCAATTGATGAATAATGATATCCTGTTGCTTTTATGTTATCAAGCATTATTGAAGTCTTAGTTGGACCATGCTTTAAGTAACATTTATCTATTATTTTTCCTAATGACTTTTTAGTTATTAAGAAATCTATTTCTAAATTGAACATTTCTTCAGGATTTTCTCTATTTACAAAACCTAAGTCTTGAGGTATACATTCATTGAATATTATAAATCCTGGAGTTGTTTTGATTATTCCTGACTTAAGCTCTCCGTCTATTTCTTTAGTAACTTTAACGTTAATCTTAGCATGAATATCAACTTCTTTTAATTGGTAAGCCATTATTACTTCATCAAATGATGCGAAGTATTTTCCTTCACCTTTAGCTCCGTCTTTATCCATTGTTAAGTAATATGAACCAAGAACCATATCCTGAGTAGGTACACAAACTGGTCTACCATCAGAAGGTTTCATTATATTACCTGCTGCAAGCATTAAGAATCTAGCTTCTGCTTGAGCTTCAACTGATAAAGGTACGTGAACAGCCATTTGGTCTCCATCGAAGTCAGCGTTGTATGCTGTACATACAAGTGGATGAAGTTTTATAGCTCTACCTTCAACTAATACTGGTTGGAATGCTTGAATACCTAGTCTATGTAGAGTAGGTGCTCTGTTTAGTAATACTGGATGGTCTGCTATAACTTCTTCAAGTACATCCCATACTTGTGGCATTACTCTTTCAACCATTCTCTTAGCACTCTTTATGTTATGAGCAACTCCGTCTTCAACTAATTTCTTCATAACGAAAGGCTTGAATAATTCTAAAGCCATTTCTTTTGGAAGACCACATTGATACATTTTTAATTCAGGACCAACAACGATAACTGATCTTCCTGAATAGTCAACCCTCTTACCAAGAAGGTTTTGTCTGAATCTTCCTTGCTTACCTTTAAGCATATCTGATAATGATTTAAGAGGTCTGTTTCCAGGACCAGTTACAGGTCTTCCTCTTCTACCGTTATCTATTAAAGCATCTACAGCCTCTTGAAGCATTCTCTTTTCGTTTCTAACTATTATGTCAGGAGCGCCAAGGTCTAATAACTTCTTAAGTCTGTTATTTCTATTTATAACTCTTCTGTATAAATCATTTAAATCTGAAGTAGCAAATCTACCTCCATCTAATTGAACCATAGGTCTTAAATCAGGTGGTATAACTGGTATTACATCTACTACCATCCATTCAGGTTTATTTCCTGATGATTTGAATGATTCTACAACTTCTAATCTTCTTATTATTCTAACTTTCTTTTGACCTGTGCTTTGCTTTAATTCTTCTTTAAGTTCAGCAGCAGTTCTTTCTAAGTCTATTTCTGATAATAAAGTTTTTATAGCTTCTGCACCCATTCCAGCTACAAAGCTCTCTTCACCATATTTGTCACACGCTTCTCTATATTCTTTCTCATTAAGAAGTTGTTTCTTTAATAATGAAGTTTCTTTTGGATCTATAACTATATATGATGCAAAATATAGAACTTTTTCTAAAGCTCTTGGTGACATATCAAGGATTAATCCCATTCTTGAAGGTATTCCTTTGAAATACCATATATGAGATACTGGCGCAGCTAATTCAATGTGAGCCATTCTCTCTCTTCTAACTTTAGATTTAGTTACTTCAACACCACATCTTGTCATCATACAATACCTTTATATCTAACTCTTTTGTATTTTTCCACAGTGACATTTCCCAGTCTTTTATAGGTCCGAATATTCTTTCATCAGATAATCCGTCTCTCTCAGGTTTTAACGTTCTATAGTTAATAGTTTCAGGTTTCTTTACTTCTCCTCTAGACCACTCTCTAATTTGTTCTGGAGATGCTAACCCGATTTGTAAAGCATCAAAATTATTTAATTCGAACAAGGGTGTGTCCTCCCTTCATAGTTTAATGTGAATTTTTAAGTATCCCCTTACTCTCATGAGCAAGGGAACACTTTATATCCTAGTTAAAATCATCTTCTATGTCTAAATCACTTGTGAAGTCTAATAAGTCTATGTTTTCATAGTCTATTTCTTCATCAATTTCTTCTGCTGGGATGTATGCTTCCCCTTTTTCCTCTTTAGCTTCTTCTGTTGTTGAATCTTCAGTACCTTCCATGTTAACTTCTAATACTTCGATTTCATCATCATCTTCAGCTAATTCTTTGAATTTAACTTCTTGGTTATTATCATTTAAAACTTTAACGTCTAAGCATAAAGCTTGAAGTTCTTTAATAAGAACCTTAAATGATTCTGGCACTCCTGGTTCAGGAATGTTTTCACCTTTAACAATAGCTTCGTAAGTTTTAACTCTACCTACAACATCATCTGACTTAACAGTAAGTATTTCTTGAAGAGTATGAGCAGCACCGTATGCTTCTAATGCCCAAACCTCCATCTCTCCGAATCTTTGTCCTCCGAATTGTGCCTTACCACCAAGTGGCTGTTGAGTTACTAATGAGTAAGGTCCTGTTGATCTAGCATGGATCTTATCATCAACTAAGTGAGCAAGTTTTAAGATGTACATTATACCAACTGTTACTTCGTTATCAAAACTCTTCACCAGTTCTACCATCTCTTAAAACTGTTTTTCCGTTTCTATTGTATCCTGCTTTTTCTAAGCAATCTTCTATATCAGTTTCTGTAGCACCATCAAATACTGGTGTAGCAATGTGCCATCCTAATGCACTTGCAGCCCATCCTAAGTGAACCTCTAATACCTGACCGATGTTCATACGAGATGGAACCCCTAGTGGGTTTAAGCATATTTGAAGTGGTCTACCATCTGGTAAGAATGGCATATCTTCTTCTGGTAATACTCTTGAGATAACCCCTTTGTTACCGTGACGACCAGCCATCTTATCTCCAACAGATATTTTTCTCTTTTGAGCAATGTAACATCTTACAAGTTCATTAACTCCTGGTGATAAATCATCACCATTTTCTCTTGTAAATACTTTTACATCTACTATTATACCAGCTTCCCCGTGTGGAACTCTTAAAGAAGTATCTCTAACTTCTCTAGCTTTTTCACCAAAGATAGCTCTTAATAATCTTTCCTCAGCAGTAAGTTCAGTTTCTCCTTTTGGTGTTACTTTACCAACAAGAATATCTCCTGATCTTACCTCAGCACCGATTCTGATTATACCTCTTTCATCTATATCTTTTAAAGCATCCTCACTTACGTTTGGAATATCTCTAGTTATTTCTTCTGGTCCTAATTTAGTATCTCTAGCTTCGCATTCATATTCTTCTATATGGATTGATGTAAATACGTCTTCTCTAACTAACTCTTCTGAGATAAGCATAGCATCCTCGTAGTTATATCCTTCCCAAGTAATGAATCCCATTCTTATGTTTTTACCTAAAGCTATTTCTCCTAAATCAGTTGAAGGTCCATCTGCTAATACTTCACCTTTAAGTACCCAGTCACCTTTAGCCACTATTGGTCTTTGGTTTATACAAGTACCTTGGTTACTTCTCTTGAATTTAAGAAGTCTATAAGTATCAACACCACCATCTAATTCTCTCTTAACTCTTACTTCGTTAGCACTTACATAAACTACTTCACCAGCATTTTTAGCTTTAGGAAGAACCCCTGAATCTACAGCTGCTTTGTATTCTATTCCAGTACCAACTATTGGAGCATATGGTTTTAATAAAGGAACTGCTTGACGTTGCATGTTTGATCCCATTAGGGCTCTTGATGCGTCGTCGTTCTCTAAGAAAGGTATCATTGCTGTTGCAACAGATACTAGCTGTCTTGGAGAAACGTCCATTAAGTCAACATCCTTACTTGGAACTACTAATACCTCACCTTTATCTCTAACAGTTACTTTCTTATCAATAAAGCATCCAATTTTTCGTCTAATGGTTCATTAGCCTGAGCTACTAGGTATTGGTCTTCCTCATCTGCAGTAAAGTATCTTATTTCACCAGTTACTCTACCTTCTGCTTTATCTACAACTCTATAAGGAGTTTCAATAAAGCCATACTCATTAACTTTAGCATATGTAGCTAATGAGTTTATAAGACCTATGTTTGGTCCCTCTGGAGTCTCGATAGGACACATTCTACCATAATGAGAGTGGTGAACGTCTCTAACTTCGAAACCAGCTCTTTCTCTTGAAAGACCTCCTGGTCCAAGAGCTGATAATCTTCTCTTATGAGTTAACTCAGATAATGGGTTTGTTTGATCCATGAACTGTGATAACTGTGAGCTTCCAAAGAACTCTTTTATAGCTGCTGCTACTGGTCTTATATTGATTAATTGTTGTGGTGTTATAGCTTCTTGGTCTTGAATAGTCATTCTCTCTTTAACTACTCTTTCCATTCTTGATAAACCAATTCTAAATTGATTTTGTAAAAGCTCACCAACACTTCTTAATCTTCTGTTTCCTAAGTGGTCTATATCATCAACATATCCAATATTATAAGCTAAGCCAATTTGGTAACTTATTGTAGCGAATATATCATCTTTGATGATGTGCTTAGGAATAAGTCTTGTCATATTCTTTTTGATTTCTTCTTTTATAGTTTCTTCATCAGAATAGTTATCTAAGATCTCTCTTAATGTTGGGTAGTGAACTAATTCTCTGATATTTAAATCTGATATATCGAAGTCCACACACTTATGTATATCTACAAAGTGGTTACCAATAATTCTAATTACTCTGTCTTCAACTAAAACATCAACTGAATTTATTCCTCTATTTTGGATTTCTTCAGCATTAGCTCTTGATATTTTTTCACCTTTTGCAACTAAAACTTCACCAGTTAATTTATCTACTATATCTTCTGCTGCTATTTGGTTAGCTATTCTTAAACCAATTGCTAAGCTTTTTTGCTTAAACTTGTATCTACCAACTCTTGATAAGTCGTATCTCTTAGCATCGAAGAATAAAGAATCTATTAAACTAATTGCACTATCAACTGTAGGTGGTTCACCTGGTCTTAATCTCTTATAGATTTCTAATAATGCTTCTTCTTTAGTCTTAGTATTATCTTTTTCTATTGTAGCTTTGAATCTTTCTTCTTCACCAAAATACTCAAGAAGTTCTTGATCGCTTCCAAAACCCATAGCTCTTCCTAGTATACTTATAGGAAGTTTTCTTGTTTTATCTATTCTTACATAGATAACATCATTTGAATCTGTTTCATACTCTAACCATGCACCTCTGTTAGGTATTACTGTTGCAGAGAACAGTTTTTACCAGTTTTATCTACATTATAATTGTAGTAAACACCTGGTGATCTTACTAACTGAGAAACAATAACTCTTTCGGCACCATTGATTATAAAAGTTCCTTGCTCTGTCATTAATGGGAAATCTCCCATAAATACCTCTTGTTCTTTTATTTCTCCAGTTTCTTTGTTTTGAAGTCTTACAGCTACTTTTAGCGGTGCAGCATAAGTAGTGTCTCTTTCTTTACACTCTTCAACTGAATATTTTATGTTATCCATATCTAGAGTGTACCCTACAAACTCAAGTACAAGATTTCCAGTAAAGTTTGAGATAGGATTAATATCATCAAAACTTCATAAAGTCCTGCATCTAAAACCATTTGTAAGAATCTAATTGAATTTCAATTAGGTTTGGCATTTCAGCCACGTCTTTGACTTTGCAAAGCTCATTCTCGTTCTTTTCCAACTTGGACAGGATGTACCATCAACTTTCA
>OKVS01000560.1_pt1 | contig 11104 bp, 12 predicted proteins | sample 1606911 | NCBI WGS metagenome assembly OKVS01 (sample SAMN03281016, study PRJEB24777) | human gut metagenome | isolation source: fecal sample PR161 from 1 month old female Malay infant, caesarean... | reverse complement strand
AAATAAGCATAAAAAAGAGAGTGGTTCGATTGTACCACTCCCTTTTTTTATTTATCTTTGGAACATAGAAACTGCGGTTATCTAAACCAAAGATTCGTTCCGTATACTCCCCAGGCTGTGTTTGACGAATTGCCCCTAGCATCATTTGAATGGACGCATCCATGGTATCAATTTGATGTAAGATTTCCGCTTCCATAATTCTTGGTCGCACAGGTGAGCCATATTCCAACAATCCATGGTGGGCTAAGACCATGTGCCGAAGAACGACAACGTCTTCTTCTCGATCATCAATTTTCAAAGCCAAACACGCCTTGGTAATTTCCTCATCCACCAAAACTAAATGACCAATTAAGTTCCCTGCCACCGTATATTCTGTCGTAATAGCGCCAGATAACTCTAAAACTTTTCCTAAGTCATGTAAAATAATCCCCGCGTATAATAGTGACGTGTTAATTTCAGGATATTCCTTAGCAATTGCTTTGCCTAGGCGCAACATTGAGACAGTGTGGTAAGCTAAGCCATTCGCAAAAGCATGATGGTTCCGTTTGGCTGCAGGAAATTCATAAAATTCTTGTTGGTATTTCGTCATGAGATAGCGCACAATACGATTCCAATGAGCATTGGTAATCTCAAAAATCACTTGATTGATTTCCTCGACCATCTCTTCTTTTTTCAAAGGCGCTCGTTCCATATATAAACTTGGCTGGCTTGGTTCCTCTGCTGTCGCTAAACGCATGTGTAAAATTTTTACTTGGGGTTTATTTTGATAAACTTCTCGTTTCCCATTCAGTAAAACAACGTTTCCCGCAGTAAATCGTGTAATTTCATCCTCAGAGGCGTCCCAATATTTTCCGTCAATCGTGCCAGATGTGTCTTGAAAGGTAAAGGCAATAAACTTTTTCCCATTTTTAGCTACACGTACATCGGCATTTTTAATTAGAACAAATGATTCAAAAAGTTCTTCTACTGTTAATTCACGTAATTTTTTCACTTGACGCTTCCTCCTTCTAACGCAATTACTCTTTGTTGTAAGTCCTGATAATAGCTTACCATTTCTTGGTCAGAAGAAAACAAATGACTTGCTGTTTTTGACCAAATTTAGTAAATAATTCAGCTAATTGGGCTTTTCTTTGATGATCATAGTGTAACCAGCCATCATCAATGATAATTGGACAAATCAGTTGCTCGCCTTGGACTGCTAAAAAGGCAAAACGAACAGCCATCATCAATTGATCTTTAGTGCCAGTTGATAATTCATGTAAATAAAACATTTCTTGTTCTTTCGTCACCGCAACTAGTTGACCTTCGGCTACTTGGATTGATTGATAACGCTGATTTGTTAAAAGTGCAAAGTAGCTTGATGCATACTGTAATAAGCTGGGCAATTGTTGTTCCGAAAGCTCTGTTAATAGGTCCATTAGCAGTTGTCCCGCTAGTTGATACCCAGACCAACGTTGAGCTAGTTCTTTGATTTCCGCTTTTAAAATTGCTTGTCGTTGATACAACTCATCTAAGGTACCATCCGTCATTAATTGTTGTTTTTCATAAATCAGCGCTTGATACTGTTCTTGTATTTTATCTAACTGACTTTCTTCCAGTGCTTGTTGCTGCGCCAGTTGTAAAGAACGGTCTTTTAACGTTGCTTCTGTTACCGCTTCTGGAAACAGATTACCTAATTGCGTCGCTAATTCTTGCCCACGACCAACTTGGGCTTGCTGAGTGGTCAGCTGTTGAATCCTCATTGGAACATCAGCGATTGATAGAATCCGATAACGAATTAGTAAAGGCTGAATTCGTGTTAATGCTTCTTGCTGTTTAGTTTTCAACTCTCGTAACTGCTGTTTGAGATAGCCATCTGCTTGATACTCCTGAGCAAAGCGAACCTTCTCCATTTCTTCAGCAAATCCTTCTAAAACGTGTAACTTTTCTGAAATGGCTCTTTCCTTGTAAGGGTAAATGCGTCATCAATGGAAAGACTTGTTCTTCAAATCCTTGGCGTTTTTGTTGATTTTCCTTCAATTGACTCATGAGTTCTTCATTTGTTTGAACAAGCAATAAATAGCGCGTAATCAATTCCCGCTGATTCATTAAAGTATCAATTTGATTCATTTTTCCTAATTGATGGAGTTGGGCTTGCTCCGCTACTGATTGTTCAAGTTGTTCCACTTGCAGTTGTGCCTCACGTTCTTGATTCAGCGCTTGTTGGAACTGTTCATTTAAATAATCTAGTTGCGAAAGTTTCGTCTTCCATTCTTCTTTCACTTCATCAGAGGAAGCTTCTTTTCTAGTGGCGTAGCTAAGCACTTCTTTCGCGATAAGACTAACTCCCACGAGAACTAGGCCCCATTTTAAAGGGCTTGGCAAAAAGAAACCGAGTAATGCAAGGATACTTCCTAGCAATAACCAAAGTGGTTGACTTGTTTTCTGCGCTTTTTGGGGCACGCGTCGCTTCACCAAAAAAGTGCGGCATGCGCTTTTTCAAAATCCGTTAACTGGTCTTCCAGATTTTCAATTTGAGAAGCCAAGAATGCTTTCTGTTCTTGTCCTTTTTGAAGAGCTTGCGTATACGCAACTTGTTGTTGGCGCCACTTTTGAACGGTTTCGTTGTCATAAAAAAGCTGTGGTGGTCGTTCAGGCGACCATGACCATTCGTTCTCTAAAAGGACCATTTCTTGACGATTTTGCTCAAAGGTTTGGGTCATCCATTCCGATTCCGTCATCAATTGTTGCATATCATAGCGTTGATTCAACAATTGTTGAACCAATGCTTCTTGTTCTAGGTAAAAAGCATAGCCTTCTGGAACATCGAGCGCTTCTGACTGAAGAGATAACTCTTTGGTCAAACGTTGTCGTTCTTTGTCTAGGTACATATATTCTTGAAAGGTTTCTTCTAATTGAACTTGGTCTTCTTTTACTAAAACAACGTTCTCTGTTTCTTCAGGTAGCGACTGCCATTCTTCGTACAAGGGAAAGTGACGTTGCTGTTCCGCAACCTGTAACAAGTCTTGTTGCGTTTCTTTTAATTGCTGTTGCAGTGTCACTCGCTGTTGTTCTGTTTTGCGAATCGTTTCTTCTAATTGTTGAAAAGTTTGTTGCTGCGCTTCTTTCTCTTGAATTTGCTCTTTTAGTTCTTGATAAGCCGCCAACTTCTGATTGAGTAATGGCTGCTGCCCTTTGCCTTTAAAGATTTTTTGTGCTTCTTTAAAGTACGCATTTCGGTAAGTCAAAAGTTGTTGACTACCAGAAACACCAATGGCTAACAAGGATGTTTGCAGTTCCTCTTCTGTTAACTTGTCACTCGTAATTAATTGTTCTTGTTGGAAAGTAAAAACCTCTTGAAATAACTTTTTCGTTAGCGGATGTAACATTTGCTGTAAGGTTTTTTCATCCCCCATTTGTTGTTGATAATAAATGATTGCTTGCCCTTTATTTTTTTCTTTAAAACGCTCGACTTGAACTTCCCCAAACACAGGATGTGCCAACCACAAACGACCACCATACGAACCACCATTTTTAGGTGCGTAATCGCGTTTTCTTTTGCCCTTTGTGGGAAAACCAAACAGCATTGCTTGAATGAATTGATACAATGTGGACTTGCCAACTTCATTTGCGCCGTACAGCAATTGATTACCAGATTCAAATGTAATTTTCTGTTGTTGCCATTTTCCAAAGCCCACAATCTCTACTGCGAGTAATTTCATAGTGGGTCCTCCTGAATAGTAAAGTCTTCATTAATTTGCTCATGTGCTAGGCGCAAGCTCTCTAATCGCCACTGCTCATCCATTGAAAAAATTCCAGCAAATTCTGGATAACGTAACAATTCCTTGGTGGTATCTTCAAAAATAACTGGATCTAAGTATGTTTTTTCTAATGCCGTTAATAAGTTGGGACTAGCGGCTAAATAGATCGGTTCTTTCGTTGGTTCCTCTGCTTGCAATATTAGGTGATAAACAAAAAAAATTCACCTTGCGTTTTTTGGTAAAAAGCTGCTGCTGTAAGTAGCTTAATAGTTCACCATTGACAATGGCTTGCACCACGGTCACATCCAAATGTTGCGTTTCTTTCAGTGTCAACGCCATCAATTGCTGTTGCTGATGCGCATGCCACTTCGTCAGCAAACTGGTTTCAAGATAAGACAAAACGCTTTGGGTGTCACGGCATTGCGCAAGAGATACTTCTTCATTCGTCCAATCTATTTCTGCGACTTTTTCAAATTGAACAGTCGCTTGATTTTGGGAAAGTGTGACCACTGCAACACCTTGTAAAGACTGTTCTTTTTTTCGTGTGCCCTTGAGGTGTTCCAGGATAAACAATTAGCGGTTGTTCACTAACAATTTGCGGCTGATGAATGTGGCCCAATGCCCAATAATTATAGCCAGTGGCTTTTAAATCCTTCCATGTAAACGGAGCATAATTTTGTTGCGCTTTCCGACTGGTGTCTCCATGATAAATCCCAATATGAATGTCAGATTCTGCTTGTTTGATAGGAAATTCTAGTGCTTTATTTTCATCAATCCAGGGATGCTCATAACTAAACCCCGAAACAGCCACTTGTTCGCCCGCTTTCGTTTCAAAATACAGCGTCTCAACCATTTCTTTTTCAAATAAAAAAACATTGTCTGGAAAAGAAAACCAATAGCGGTCTTTTTTATAGTAATCATGATTCCCAAATGTTAGAATCACAGGGATTTCTGCTTGTTTCAACTGTTCTAATGCAGCCATCAATTGGGCTTGCATTGAAATAGAGGTCTGACTTTGATGAAACGTATCTCCTGCAAAAATAACCAAGTCCACCGTTTCTCGAATGGCAACTGTTACGATATTCATTAACAATTGTTGATTAGCTTCTCTTAAGCGCTTCGCTAAGGCTGTCGGGATCCCAGTTAACCCTTCAAAAGACCGATCCATGTGTAAATCAGCTGTATGCAATAGTTTCATCGTTTCCCCTCCTTTTCTCCTCCCTTTATCATATCATTTTCTGCCAGCTTGGTCAGTAAAAACATACGAAAATTTGTTCGTTTTTTTATTTTCAGTAAAAGAAAAACTCTGACAAATTGTCTTATAGACAACTTGTCAGAGTTCAATTACGTAAATTAATCGTTATACATATCACGCACAGGAGTCATGATAATTCGGTTAAATCATTGACAACTAAGCTAAACGCTTGTTCTTTTTGCATTAATTCGTTGATAACTGCTGTTTCTTGCACTTTCGTTGCAATGCTTTGTGCTTTTTCAGCATCTTCATCCGTGAATTCTTCACCGCGCATTTGTTTTTCTTGAAGTCCTTGTTGGAATCCTTGGAATTCTTTAAACAATGTGTAAGCTGCTTCGTCTGCTTTTACTTCTTCATACGCTGCTTGTAATGCTTTAAATTCGTCTAACTCACGTAGTTCACGTTCAATCTGATTGGCTGTATCATAAATGTTACTCAATGGAATCCCTCTTTTCTCAATAGTTTCATCTTTATTGTACCATTTCTCTTAGGTTTTCCCAACTAATTTCCTAATAAGCCTCCGAAAATTCCTTCAATCTTGTCTTTGACTTTTTTCGCGCCGTCTTTAATTTGTCCCCCAACTTCATTCAATGTATCTCCGAAATTGCTAGCGCCATCTTGAACAGAGTTTCCAAAGTCTTTTAAGTTATCCCGCCAATTAGAATTGGCACCACCGGTTAAACTATCGTTGCTATCAACAACTTTCCCACCTGTGGCATAAGCATCCGCGACAGGAAATTGTGCTTGTTTGACTTGTGGCAAGATGCCACTGGCTTGACTGTTGAACACCTGAGAGGCATATGTGGCGCTACTACCTTCCAGATAATGGGTTTTACTGGTTTCTTGGAAGCCTAACCAAGTAGCAATGACAACTTCTGGTGTATAACCAATCACCCACTGATCGTTCGTTTTACTACTATCGAAGTTGGTTTCTGTCGTACCTGTTTTACCAGCCATTACGTAGCCTGCTGGTTGTGCGTTGACCCCGCTCCCAGAACTAAAGACCCCTAGTAACATACTTGTAATCCCGTCTGCAACATCTTTGGTAATGACTTGTTCTTTCTTGACTTTAGTATTATCAACTACAATTGCGCCAGTTGAGTCGACGATTTTTGTAATTAAATGCGTTTCAGTTTTATAGCCTTCATTGGCAAAGGCACTATAAGCTCCCGCCATGGTTAGTGGCGAAACACCCGTTTGTAATCCCCCAAGTGCTAAACCATAATATCGATCTTTTTCTGATAATGGAATGCCAAATTTCTCTGTTTTTTTCATAGCCTTTATCTAAACCAATTTGATGTAATAACCACACCGCTGGTAAATTTAAGCTTTCTCCTAAGGCTTGATACATAGGAACTTCTCCACTGTACGTGCGGCTATAGTTTTGCGCTGGATAGTAATCTTGTGGTTTATCTTCTAAAACAGAGTCTGGTTTATAGCCAGCCTCTAAAGCTGGTGTATAGACAGAAATTGGTTTTAAGGACGAGCCTGGTGAACGTTTTGTTTGCGTTGCAAAGTTAAAGCCTCGATAAACGTGTTCCCCTCGACCGCCCACCAGTGCTTGCACGCCGCCGGTTTTCGGATCAATGGCTACAGAGCCACTTTGAACCATTGGCACCGTCTTCTGCATTGGGTGGAAATAGTGTATCATTTTTATAAGTTGCATCCATCGCATCTTGATATTTTTGATTTAAAGAAGTGTAAATCTTGTAGCCTTTATTTAAAATATCTTCTTCTTTAAATTTATAACGATTGACCGCTTCATCAATTACCGCATCAAAATAATATGGATATTTGTAACTATTTTCGTCGCCAACATAGGTGTCATTTAATAGACTCGCTAAGTTAACACTCGCTTCTTGATTGGCTTCTTCTTGAGACAGTTTTTTATTGTCGACCATTAGTTGTAAAACGGTATTCCGTCGCGCTGTGGCATTGTCAATGTAATCAATTGGGTTATAAATTCCTGGCCCTTTTAACATACCTGCTAGCGTTGCGGCTTCCCCCACTGTCACTTGGGATGCATCCACGCCAAAGTATTTACGAGCTGCATCTTGCACGCCCCAGACACCATTACCAAAATAAGAATTATTTAAATACATTGCTAAGATATCTTTTTTCGAATATTTCTTTTCGATTTCAATCGCTAAGAATAATTCTCTGGCTTTCCTATCTAACGTTTGCTCTTGCGTTAAGTAAGCATTTTTGGCTAATTTGCTGCGTAATTGTACTTCCGCCACCACCGCCACCGATTTTCCCGAAGGTCAATTTTCCAACAACCGCACGGGCAATCCCTTTGATGGAATACCCTTTATGTTGATAAAACCCGCGATCTTCAGTTGAAATAACCGCGTCTTGAATATAAGGAGAAATATTGTCCAGTTCCACAAAAGTTCCTTTTTGCCCGAATAACTTTCCGACTTCCTCTCCTGATTCATCATAAACACGTGTTGATTCACTTAGCCCCGATTTTAGGGTCTCAACGTTTGCGGACTTGGCTAAGTAAAATAAATAAATACTGGCACCTAAAGCGACTACCAAACCAATTAACAAGAAAATTTTATTGATTTGATACTTTTTCCAAATCCGCTTTCTGGCTTGATGGAATTGTATTAAATAAGGCTTTATCCACGTCCAAAAAATGACGTAATCCGACACCGACTTTACTAAAAAATTGTTTAAGATTGTCCATAGTACTCCCTCTGTTTACGTTTCTTGGCTAAGTCTACCATATTCTTGTGGGTACGACCTAGGTCTAAAGCATGAAAAATTCTTGAAAAACAATTTCAATGGTCTTTTCGCTGTAGCAAAGGAAATGTGGCCTTCACTAGAGGTAAATAATTGCTTACGTTTAGAAACGAGTCTTTATTTAGCCTCTATTCTATCATGCTTTTCTTCGTTTTTTATGTAAATTTGTTTAAGAATCTCTCAAGGAACTGCCTTTCTAACAAATTTCAGCTTTTTTTCCGTTCTGACTTGACCTTTTGAGTAGCTTTGTTACACTAAATAGCGAATCAGTGAAAGGTGGGATTTGGTGGAATATTCAATGAGATTACCTGAAAATTTTTCAACAATGACTGTAAAAGAACTATTAGAAAATGAGTGGCTAGTCCCTCGAAAAGTGCGCCAATTTTTTTACGCACGCGAAAAAATGTCAAAATCAACGGAGAAACAGCTGCTTTTCATTTTCCAGTCCAAGCTGGCGATTGTGTCACCTTAACGTTTGAAGAAACCGATTATGTGTTTCCCACTATTCATTTGGGGGAAGCAACGCGTGTGAAGGTTTTATATGAAGACGAACATTTAATGATTGTAAATAAACCTTATGGCATTAAAACCCATCCAAATCAGCCACAGGAAACAGACACCTTGTTAAATCATGTTGCTGCCTATTTAGCTGAGAAAAATCAGGTCCCTTATGTCGTTCATCGATTAGATAAAGAAACCAGTGGTGCGATTGTCTTTGCTAAAAATCCTTTTGTCTTACCTATTTTAGGGCGTTTATTAGAAACAAAACAAATTTACCGTCAATATCAAGCGATTGTAGCTGGTCACTTTAACCAAAAAGAACAGACAATCAATCAGCCGATTGGTCGTGATCGGCATGATCGCCGGAAACGACGGATTGATCCTCAAAAAGGGGATTCAGCGATTACGCATGTCCAAGTGGTCAAAGCTCTTTCTAATAATCAAACCGCAGTTACCTGTGTTTTAGAAACAGGTCGGACGCACCAAATTCGGGTCCATTTAGCTAGCGAAGGGCATCCAATTATTGGTGATCCGTTATACAACCCAAAATCGCAGGCAGCTCGTTTAATGCTCCATGCTTCACAACTTCATTTACTCCATCCGTTTACAAAAAAACAAATCGTTGTGACTGCAGCGCCTGGCCTATGGTAAAAAACAGAAGAAATCGGACGGTAACCGCCGATTTCTTCTGTTTTTTTATTTTACCGCACATTCACTGCTGAGAACGGCATATCTGCGTTTGCTCAGTGTCTTGGTGTTAAACAGTTCCTGAGCTAACTCTCAGCCTTAATCATTTGTAGCCACTCTTTTTGTAAAATTCCGTAATTGTAGATATCCAGCCATTGGCCATCTTGAAATAACGCTTCTCTATCAATTCCTTCTTTTTTGAAGCCTACTTTTTCATAAACATGAATCGCGTTTTGATTGTTACTATTGACAGCTAATCTGATTTTGTCCAAGCCCAATTCATAAAAAGCAAATTTACAAATTAAAGACACCGCCTCAAAGCCATATCCTTGACCACGTTGCTCTTTTTGTAAAATAGCAATCCCTAAATTGGCCCCTCTATTTTTCAACTGTACATCAGACAACGAAACCCAACCAATAAATTCCTCTGTCGTATTTTCTAAAATAGCAAATAGAAATCGATCATCTTCTCCTTTATTAATTGTGAAATCTTTCCATTCTTCAAGCCCCCACGGATGTAAAGCATCCCAGCTCAAATGCCGAAGCAATTCATTATCCCATTGCTGCTTTGCAATATGTTCGATATATTCTTCTCTAAAATGAGAAAAGCCAACGTGTTTTTCCTTTTAAAACATTTTCCATAAGAACACCTTTAATTTCCTAGATTATTTTTCTATTTGTTGACTATCTATTTCCTCGTATTTTTGTAAAAAAGTGGCAATTTTTTTCGATGACACACGCATTTTTATCGCTTTGGTCATTCTCTACCTGAAGAACAAGCAACGGTTCATGCAGACTTAAGCGTAGCAAAAACCAACCACTGCCTATTGACCAGACACGTTTCCCCGAACACCTTCTTGGTTTTCACGGTCCACAGCAAAGTCTGCTTGATTTTCTACAAACAATTCAAAGTCTCGCAAGACTTGTTGCCCATAACAAGTAACATCCTCCGCAGTAATTTTGAAGCGAAATTCGTTGGTTTCTGCCGGTTGCTTCAATGTAGCAATCAGATCTCCTAACGTTTGATTGTTTTGTTTCAATTCTGGTAACAACATTAAAATTTTCGCCACGATATATGCACCATCATCCAGATTGTAGTTTTCTTGAAATGCTGCATGACCACTGGTTTCAATGGCTAACGGTGTCTGAAAGCCCCCATGATTCAATTCAATCATTTTATTAATGACATTTCGGTAACCAGAAATATAACGAATCTGTTGGCCGCCTTTTTCTTCAATAAATGTTTTTAAATGACTTGATGTTGGCGAATTTGTCACAATATAACTACCAGGCGCTTCTTTTAAAACGATTGCCGCTAAAACAGCAATTAAATTATTTCGGTTTAGTACCTCACCTGATTGGTCCACCACGGCCGAACGATCTACATCTGTATCAAAAATAATGCCCAAATCTGCTTGATTAGCTAAAACAGCCGTTTGAATACTTTTCATTGCTTCAGAATTATCTGGATTAGGTACATGATTAGGAAAATGCCCATCTGGTTCTAAAAACTGTGATCCCGTCGTATCAGCGCCCAAAACTTGAAAGAACCTGCTCCGCAAAGAAGCCCCCAGCCCCATTACCCGCATCAACGATAACTTCGAAAGCCCCTGTAAAAGGGTTTCATCCTTCTGGCGAATGAAATTCCTTGGCGGATTTTTTTCCACCAAATGCTCCGCATAAATTGGCAGTAACTCTTGCTTCATCAGTGTGCCATTTTCATTGGCTGTCAGCGGATCAGTATGAGATAAAATATACCGAATATCTTCTTTCTCTGCTCCACCTTCTGCTGTGAAGAACTTCAAGCCATTAAAGTAGTAAGGCAAATGGCTAGCTGTAATCATAATCGCTGCATCACATTGAAGCGTTGGAAATTGAGTAGCCATAAACATAGCAGGCGTCGTAGCTAAACCAACGTCAATCACCTGAATACCTAATGAAAGAAACGTATCTACTAATACTTGCTTAATCGGCTCCGCCGTTAGACGACTATCATGTCCGATTGCAATTGTCAGGCGCTGTTGTGCCTTTCGTGGCAGCTGTTTTTTGTCCTGTAACCAACGAACCACGCCCACCGCAATCTCGGCTACTGCTGTTGCGGTTAATGTTGCAGTTTGCTCTTCCGTATCCAAGCAATTCCCCGAATATCCGAACCATTTTGTAGCGCTTTCAA
>OKVS01000559.1_pt1 | contig 11123 bp, 11 predicted proteins | sample 1606911 | NCBI WGS metagenome assembly OKVS01 (sample SAMN03281016, study PRJEB24777) | human gut metagenome | isolation source: fecal sample PR161 from 1 month old female Malay infant, caesarean... | reverse complement strand
CCCATAACATCCCCAACAATCCGGGCTGATTTTTTGTGTGGTTTATCAGGGGTTACCCCTAATTCGTTCATTCCATATAAGATTCGGCGATGAACAGGTTTTAAACCGTCACGAACGTCAGGTAACGCGCGGGCTACGATAACACTCATTGCGTAGTCAATGAAAGATTCTTTCATTTCGCTGGTCAGATTGACGTCTTGAATGTTTTCTTTAATTTCTTCACTCATGAATTTTTCCCCTCTAAATATATGTTCTAGCGTCTCTTACAACGTTGCGACACATTAAATATCCAAGTTTTTCACGTAATGGGCATTTTCTTCGATAAACGCACGACGTGGTTCCACACGATCGCCCATTAGCATTTCAAAAATTTGGTCAGCTTCAATGGCATCATCGACACTCACTCGCGCCATTAATCGTTTTTCTGGGTCCATTGTTGTTTCCCAAAGTTGGTGATCATCCATTTCACCCAAACCTTTGTAACGTTGAACACTTGGTTTTGGTGAAGCAGGTAATTCTTCTAACACTTTTGCTAGTTCCTCTTCAGCATGTTTGCCTGGTTGAACGTAGGTGATGTTTTTCCCTTGTTTCACACCATATAGTGGTGGTTGGGCAATATACACATAACCAGCTTCAACAATTGGCCGCATGAAGCGATAGAACAAGGTTAATAACAACGTTCGAATATGCGCACCATCGACATCGGCATCGGTCATAATCACTAGTTTGTGATAACGTGCTTTAGAAACATCGAAATCTTCGCCGAAGCCTGTTCCCATAGCTGTAAATAATGACCGAATTTCTTCATTGGCTAAAATTTTATCCATGCTGGCTTTCTCAACATTCAAGATTTTCCCACGAATTGGTAAAATGGCTTGGAATTCACGGCTACGGCCTTGTTTTGCTGAACCGCCGGCCGAGTCTCCTTCGACGATAAATAATTCGCATTTTTCCGGATCTTTACTTGAGCAATCAGCCAGCTTCCCTGGCAAGTTGCTAATTTCTAACGCGCCTTTACGACGGGTGACTTCACGGGCTCTTTTAGCGGCTAAACGAGCTTTTGAGGCCAACATACCTTTTTCGACAATTTGTTTGCCGACTGTTGGATTTTCCATTAAGAATTTTGTAAAGTATTCTGAGAATAAACGATCCGTAACGGTCCGTACTTCTGAGTTCCCTAATTTCGTTTTCGTTTGTCCTTCAAATTGAGGATCTGGATGTTTGATGGAAACCACTGCGGTTAAACCTTCACGAACATCTTCCCCAGTTAATTTTTCATCGTTTTCTTTCATCAATTTTTGTTTACGTGCATAGTCATTAATCACACGTGTTAAAGAAGTTTTAAAACCAGATTCATGCGTTCCGCCTTCATAAGTATGAATATTGTTGGCAAAACTTAAAATATTTGAGTGGTAGCCATCTGTATACTGCATTGACACTTCCACTGTAATATCTTGTTGCTCTCCTTCAATGAAGATTGGCTCTGGGAAAATAACGTCTTTATTGGCATTTAAATGCTCAACATAACTCTTAATCCCGCCTTCATAGTGATACTCTTTTTTATCTTCTTGTCCTTCACGACGGTCTTCAATTGAAATGTGTAAGCCTCGATTTAAAAAGGGCTAATTCACGAACCCGTGTTGCTAATTTATCAAAATCATAAACGGTTGTTTCTGTAAAAATTTCAGGATCTGGAATAAAGTGAACAGTAGTTCCGTGACGATCCGTTTCTTCGATAACTTTTAGGTCATCAACAACCGCACCACGACGATATTCTTGGTAATACACTTTGCCATCTTTATAAACACGAACATCTAAACTGGTCGATAAAGCATTAACAACAGAGGAACCAACACCGTGCAAGCCACCTGATACTTTATAGCCGCCACCGCCAAATTTCCCGCCGGCATGTAGCACTGTAAACACTGTTTCCACAGCTGGGCGACCTGTTTTGGCTTGAATCCCGACTGGAATTCCACGACCATCATCGATAACAGTAATACTATCGTCTGGTTCGATAATTACTTGAATTGATTTAGCAAATCCTGCTAAGGCTTCGTCGATAGAGTTGTCAACGATTTCCCATACTAAGTGGTGTAACCCTTCGCCACTAGTAGAACCTATGTACATACCAGGACGTTTCCGGACAGCTTCTAAGCCCTCCAAAACTTGAATCTGACTAGCGTCATATTCTTGCGCACGTTCTCTCATGTTTTTTTCTTCTTCTGTCATGTCGCTGAATTCCTTTCTATCTTGCCTTGTTGAACATAGAAAATATCTGGTTCAACTGTTAGCTTGTCTTTTATGTGATCTAAACTAGTTGTCGTTAAGAACGTTTGAACTTTGCCTTCAATCGTTTCTAACAAGTGAATTTGACGTTCATTATCTAATTCACTCATGACATCATCTAGTAATAACACAGGATATTCTCCTGTTTCTGAATGCATCAAATCAATCTCTGCCAATTTAATACTTAAAGCTGTCGTTCGCTGTTGGCCTTGTGAGCCATACGTTTGAACATTTTGACCATTGACAATAAATAGCAAATCGTCACGATGAGGGCCTAAAAAAGTATTCGCTTTAAACAATTCACGCTTACGATTGTTCATTAATTGTTGGAGCAATTGATTTTGAAGTGCTTCTAAGGAAAGATCCGTGTTGTCAATTGGGATGCTTGATGCGTAGTCAATGGTGAGCGTTTCGCGTCCATGACTAATTTTTGATGGAGTAAGTTTGCCCAGTGTTCTAATTTTTTTAAGAAAACCTAACCGAGCGTATAGAACTTTCCCGCCAAATTCAGCTAGCTGCTCTGTCAAAATATCCAGATAAACAGTATCTGTTTGGTTTTTTTCAGCTAGTTGTTTTAGGTATTGGTTCCGTTGCTTTAAAACAGACTGATATTGGACAAGATCATAAAGATAAATAGGACTCACTTGTCCGAGTTCCATGTCAATAAATTTCCGGCGGACTTGAGGTGAGCCTTTCACCAAAGATAAATCTTCTGGGGCAAATAAAATAACATTCAGTTGCCCAATGTACGCACTGAGCCTTTTTTGCTCAATGTGGTTAACCTTGGTTTTACGTCCTTTGTTGGAAATTAAAATTTCCAACGGCACGGTGCCTGTCTTTTTTCAACCACACCGCTAATTTTAGCTGCTGCTTGTTCCCAGCCAATTAATTCTTTTTCATTGCTGGTTCGATGACTTCGTGTCATTGCTAGAACATAAATGCTTTCTAACAAGTTGGTTTTCCTTGGGCGTTTTCGCCTAAAAAAGATTTAACGTTTTGGAAAATCTAAGCTGACTGTTTCATAATTACGATAATGCTGAAGTGTCAGCTCATTCAGCCGCATCGTCGGACTCGTTTCCGTTTTTCACCATAAAAAAAGTACCTTCTTCAGGTATCTCAATCATCATGCCCGCATAAAGTTTCCGTCCGCGACGATTTTCCAACTCGCCATCAACAAACACGCTATTATCTGCCAAATACCATTTGGCTTGGCCGCCACTACCAATGACGTTGATTTCTTTAAGAAACTGACCAAGCGTTATATACTCAGTTGCTAAAACAAACGTTTTTTTCAATGTGCATCCCTCTTTTTTCTAATACGTTCTCATATATATTATACCCTTTTTCATAAGAGAAAACAAATTTATCTGTCTAATTTTCATTCTAAGCAATTTTAATTCTAAATGACCGAAAATATTATTAGGATAAAAAAAGCTCTTAAAAAGCATTTTAAAACGGAAATTGATATTTCTTGAGAAAAAATGGGGCCTGATTTGGCAGAAATGACGAGTAGCGTTTAACTAAAAAAGCAATTTGGGGTAACTCAAAGACAAACGAAGAGGGCATGCATTGAAGAAAAGTAGCTTGTAGAGGTCTGAGCGTCGTTTTAAGCAACGTAAACTTCTTTCACTAGGAAATGTTCATAAAAAATGAACAGCTCTTAAACGAAAAATTAAAGGGCTTTTTTTCTTTATCCACGAAAAAAAGGCAGAATTTATTCGTCAAACGATAGTTCAAACATTCACAATCATATTAGCGTAAAAGCTATTCTAGTTTTAAAAAGCTTATCTAGCAGCGTTTATCGGCTTTAAACATACGACAAAAAAGAACCTTCGGCGATCATAGTGATTTTCCGAAGGTCTTTTTTAAACATGATTAATTTGTACGAACCGGTGTAATTAGTTGAATGAAATCTAGTTCTGTTTCGGTTGGCTCCAATGTAAACGGACGAATTGGAGAAAGGAATTTCACGGTAATATTCATATCGCCAAACGCTCGCAACGCATCTTTCATATAATCTGGGTTGAAAGAAATATCCAACGCTTCACCAGAAACATTTTCATAGTTTAACGCTTCTTCGACTTTTCCAATTTCAGGTGAATTTCCATATAAAACAACAGAATCTGGTGAAATTGAAAGGCGAACAATATTGTTACGTCCTTCATGAGAAAGTAAAGAGGCACGTTCGATTGCTGAAAGCAATTCTGGTACATAAAATTCAATTTGCGTGTTATGGCTAGTTGGAATTAAACGGTTGGTATCAGGATAATTTCCTTCTAACAAACGAGAATAGAAGTACATTGTTTCTGTTTTAAATAGCACTTGGTTTTCCATAATGCTGATTTCAACCATTTCTTCTTCATTGGTTAATGAACGAGAAAGTTCAGTTAAACTTTTTCCTGGAATTACAATGTTAAAGTCTTCTACTGCTTGTTCTGTCGGGATCACACGTTGACTTAAACGATGTGAATCTGTCGCAACGGCAAGTAATTTTTGATTTTCTAAAATAAAGTGAACCCCAGTTAAAATTGGACGACTTTCGTGCATCGATACAGCAAAACCTGTTTCACTAATAATTTTTGTCAATAAATGAACAGGTAATTTCATTTGGTTTTGAGTATCAATTACTGGTAAGTGCGGATAATTGTCAGCATCTAATCCATTAACCGTAAAATCAGCTTTTCCTGAAGTAATTGCAACTTGATTGTTATCTAGAACTTCCATTGTGAACATATCTTCTGGTAATTTACGAATAATTTCGCCAAAGAAACGAGATTGTAAAACGATGCTACCTGTGCGTTCAATGGTCATTTGAGCTTTTTCATCATCTTTACTTAAAAAACTTTCAATTGAAATATCCGCGTTACTCCCAGTAAGTGATAAGCCATCTTCTGATAACACAATTTAACACCTGTTAAGATTGGATCGTTGTTTTAGAAGAAAATTGCTCGTTGAACAGTTTGTAATTCTTGTAAAAAGACACTTCGTTTGACCGTTAATTTCATAATGTAAACTCCTTTTTAAGTATTTTCAATACGTTCTAATTTTGTACGCCACTGTTTTGTATATTATATATAAATAAATAATAAAAGTAATAGGGCATGTTGATTCTGTGGAAAAGTCAAAAAAGCATTGATTTTACTAAGTTATCCACTTGTGTATAAGTTGTGGATAACTTTGTTCATTTTTGTTTAGTTTTCCACATCCTAAGAGTTCAATAAATTTTAATTTCACTGACTTCTTTTTGAATCGCTGGATCTTTTTCCAATAATTGCTGAATCTTTTCGTGCGCATGAATCACCGTTGTATGATCTTTGCCGCCAAATTCGGCACCAATTTTTGGCAAGGAATTGTCGGTCATTTCTCTAGCAAGATACATTGAGATTTGACGAGGAACCACAATTGTTTTCACCCGTTTTTTCCCTTTTAAATCTTTAAGAGGCACATGATAATATTTGGATACTTCTTCTTGAATTTGTAAAATGGACAATTGATTTTTACTACCAACTGATTTTAGAGATTTCAAGGCGTCCGCCGCTAAACTAGTGGTAATATCTTCTCCATTAATAGTTGCAAAGGCTTGAACACGGACCAAAGCACCCTCTAATTCACGGATGTTGGAATCAATTTGACCAGCGATATAACTTAGTGTATCATCTGGAATTTCTAAACGCTCGGCATCTGCTTTTTTGCGCAAAATTGCAATCCGTGTTTCTAAATCAGGCGGGGTGATATCGACAGACAAACCCCAAGCAAAGCGAGAAACTAATCGTTCAGGTAATTTTGGAATATCATTCGGCGGGCGATCACTTGTTAAAACAATTTGTTTATTTTCATTGTAAAGATCGTTGAAGGTATGGAAAAATTCTTCCAATGTTGCTTCTTTTTCCGCCAAAAATTGAATATCATCGACTAATAATAAGTCAACATTGCGATATTCTTTCCGAAATTGTTCGGATGTCTTTGTTTGAATTGAGTTGATAAATTCATTCGTAAACGTTTCGCTACTAACATATTTGACTTTGGCATCTGGTTGATTCACTAACATTTGATGACCAATAGCATGCATCAAATGGGTTTTCCCTAACCCTACACCACCATAGAAGAAAAGGGGATTGTAAATCGAACCTGGATCCTCGGCAACAACAAGCGCTGCAGCGTGAGCCATTTGGTTTCCTTTACCAATAACGAAGGTGTCGAAAGTGTACTTAGGATTAAGCATCGCTTTTTTACTTTGTTCACTAAAAACAACTTCTTCTTCGGCAGGTTCTTCGAGTTCTTGTGCCAGTGCTGCGTCTTTTTCATCGGCAACAACAAAATGGGGCATCACTTCTGCACCGGTCAATTTAAATCCAGTTTCGACAATTTTTGCCGAAAGATTTTTTTCCCAGTAATCACGATGAACTGCAGAAGGGACTTCTAGCCACAATTGATTGTTGTCTAATTTCAAAGGGCGTGTGGTTTTAATCCAAGCATCAAAACTTGGCGCCGACAAAATCGCTTGATAGGCTTCTTCAAGGCTATGCCAAAAACTTTCCACGTCGGGCATACAGTGACCTCCTATATGTTTAAATTTTGGTTATCTAAAAAATGTGGATAACTTAAAAGAATGAGCATAGTCGATTTTAGCATTTTTTTAAAACTTTTTCCACAAGCAATTGTTCAATGTGGAAAAAAAGTACACAAGGGTGAAAAAAGTTTTCCACAGGGTGTCGACACTTGCGGAAGAAAGTGGTTGTTGAATGAGTTATCCACAAAAAGTTGAGAATAATTAAGCTTGACACAATCATGTTTCAAGAACTTATCAACAGCTGAAAAAACACCTGTGTAAAACTTTTTAACAGGCTGTTTTTTTGTGTAAAACTAGTGGGAAAATGGCTGTGAACAGAAAAAAATGTGGAAAACTATCCACAAGCTACTCACAGGAAAATTTAATTTGTGGATAATTGAAACGAATCTTTCTCAGGAAATATTTCTTAAATTTTATTGACAAAAGACCCTATTACTCGTTATACTATCAAAGTATGTCTATATATTGATGGATAGTTACAATTTCAGGAGGTGTAATTGCATGAAAAGAACGTATCAACCAAACAAACGTAAACGCCAAAAAGTTCACGGATTCCGTAAACGTATGAGCACTAAAAATGGCCGTCGCGTATTAGCAAGCCGTCGTCGTAAAGGTAGAAAAGTTATTTCTGCTTAATGATGGTCTGGTCTTTTAAACAGTCAATTTCTAAGAACCCTTAGTTATCTCCATAAATTTTTTGGAAGATGTGAAGATAACTAAGGGTTCTTTTTCTGTTTTCAATAAAAGAAAGCAGGATTCTATAGAAAAGGCTACTAAAAAAGAGCGGAAATATGCTATTATTATTAAGAAGTAAAAAATATAGAAACAAAGGGATGCCGATGAAAAAGTCCTACCGTGTCAAGAAAGAAAAAGAATTTCAACAGGTGTTTAATAAAAAACAATCTTGTGCAAATCGTCGTTTCGTGGTGTACGTTTTAGAGAAACCACAACAAGCCCATTTTCGAGTGGGGATTTCTGTTGGGAAGAAAATTGGAAACGCGGTCACAAGAAATGCTGTGAAGCGGAAAATCCGCGCGAGTTTATTTCAATTAAAAGACCGTATCTCTCCAGAAATTGATTTTATCGTGATTGCACGTCCAGGATTGGAAAAGTTATCGTCTGAAGAAGTGAAAGCTAATTTAACACATGTGTTAAATTTAGCTAAAATATTAGATGTAAGAGAGGGAATTGAGTAGTGAAGAAGTATAAGCGCTTATTATTAATGGCTGGGTTAGTGACCTTAGTCTTTGTTTTATCCGCCTGCGGAACCGCGCCCGTAAGTGAAAGTAGTACAGGAATTTGGGATCGATACATTGTTTATTATTTTGCCCAAGCGATTAAGTTCCTATCATTAGGCGGCAGTGTCGGAATTGGGATTATCCTATTTACGTTAGTCATCCGGATTATTTTATTGCCGTTGATGCATTTCCAAACGAAGAGTATGCGTAAAACACAAGAGTTGCAACCGCAATTAAAGGCCTTGCAACAAAAATATTCTTCAAAAGATCCTGAAACACAACGCTTATTCCGAGAAGAACAGCAACGTTTGTATGCAGAGAATAATGTGAATCCTTACATTGGCTGTTTACCACTGTTGGTTCAACTACCAATCATGATGGCTTTGTATCAAGCCATTTCACGCGTGCCTGAGTTAAAAGAAGGAACGTTCTTGTGGTTAAAGCCTCGATAAGCCGGATCCGTATTTAATTTTACCGATTTTAGCGGCTGTCTTTACGTTTGCTAGTACGTATCTTTCAAGTATGAGCCAACTAGAAACAAATGCCTCACTGAAAATTATGAATTACGTTATGCCAGCGATGATCTTCTTTATGGGGATTTCATTAGCCAGCAGTTTATCTCTTTACTGGGTGGTCTCAAATGCCTTCCAAACAGGGCAAACATTGTTATTAAACAATCCATTCAAAATCCGTAAAGAGCGGGAGGAAGCAGCACGTCAAGCCAAAGCACGGGAGCGAGCGCTTGAACGAGCAAAAAGTCCTAAGAAAAAAGGGAAGAAAAATAAAGGAGGTCGTTCAGATGCCGATTTATGAAGGAAATACAATCGAAGAAGCAACGCAGAAAGGCTTACAAGCACTTGGTTTAACCAAAGAGGATGTTACAATTGATGTGTTAGACGAAGGAAAAAAAGGATTTTTAGGTCTAGGAAAAAAACTTGCCCAAATTTCAATGGAACCAACGATTAGTGAGCAAGTCACAGAAGCGGTCGAAGAAACAGTGGAAGATATTGTTGTTGCCGATGAAGCAAAAGCAGTGGAAGAAGCAGTTGAGGAATTAACCGAAGCAATTCCTAGTCTCTCAGAGGAATCAACACATTCTTTAGAAAATCTGGAAGACGAAGCTGCTATTACTGAATTAGCGATGTATTTAACGAATATTTCAAATGAACTGAACGCCCCTGCCATGGTTCGCATAGCGCGCGAGAATGGCAATATTATCTTCCATTTAGAAACAGAAAAACAAGGTATCTTAATTGGAAAACACGGAAAAGTGTTAAATGCGTTACAGTATTTAGCGCAAGTCTTTATTCACCGCATTGCAAGCAATAAGCTATCGATTGTTGTGAATGTCGGAAATTATCGTGAAAAACGTCATGAAATTTTGGAACGTTTAGCGAAACGCACCGCGGAAAAAGCCAAACGCACTGGGCGGCCAGTCTTCTTGGAACCAATGCCGGCTTTTGAAAGAAAACAAATTCATCACACGCTAAGTAAAGATGAGCAAATCAAAACCCATTCTGAAGGGGATGAACCTTATCGGTATTTAGTGGTTGAACCAGTTAAGAAGTATTTTTAAACAAACAAAGAAACGTTGGCAACTCTCAGCAGGGACTGAATAGTTGCCAACGTTTCTTTGTTAAATGATTTTTAGCCGTCTCCGTTTCTTTTTTATGTTATGATATCAGTATTACTCCAGTAGTAAATTCAAATGAAAAAGTTTTGTAAAGAGACGTAGGGGGAGCAACAGGTATGCGTACGGAGAAAATACTGGTTGTAGATGATGATGCAGCAGTTCGTCGCTTGATTTGGAAAGCATTACAATCAACAGGTATTCTTATTTACCAAAGTGAATCAATTGAAAAAACAAAAGATATTGTGTCCAGAGTTACCTTTGATTTGTTCATTTTAGATGATAACTTGGAACATGACAGCGATGGTTACTACTTAGTCCAAATGATTAGAGAGAAATATCCACTAGTGCCAATTATCTTTTTTAGTAGCAAAAAAGAAGAAGAGGATATCATTGCAGCCTTGGAAATGGGCGTGGATAGTTATATAACGAAACCTTTTTCCTTGAATGTTTTTAAGGCTCAGGTGATTGCTTCGTTGAATCGAGCTCGAATGATTCGAAAACAATTGAATGTTTATAAAAAAGAAGAGCTACAGGTAGGCGATTTCCGTTTTGATTATGGTCGTTATCAACTATTTAAAAAGGATTTACCTATTTCATTGTCTTCGAAAGAAGTTCAATTAATTCAATTTTTTCTGGAGAATCCCGAGCAAGTATTCTCTAAAGAACAAATTTACAGCAGTGTTTGGGGTACTGGGGATGTCGATGCGAATACGATTATGGTTTTTATTAATCGTTTACGAAGTAAATTAGAAGAAAACCCGAAAGAACCTTGTTACCTTCGGACCGTTTGGGGCATTGGTTATACCTTTACGCCAGATGGTTGCGTACAAAAAAATGAAAAAAGGCCCGCAGTTGCACAAGCGACTGCAGGTCTTTTTGCTTATTCAATTGTCGACGTTCCATTTCTTTCAAAATAAATTGAAGCGAACGATTTAGATGTTCATGGGTTAAAAGTGTGATCTGGTCAATATTCTTTGTTTTCATTCCGCGGAAAATTAACCAATGTTCTTCTAGGGCAAATACTACGACGTTCTGAGGCACGAATCGCAATATCTCTGAAATAGATTAAGTAAGCATGGAGATCAGTCACAATTTTTTTAAACGTAGCATCTGACTCTTAGTATAAATAAAGGAATTAAAATCTGAAAAGTTCTGTAGTAAGTCATCTACTTGGTTATTTTTATTGTATTGTTCTCCTTCGAGAAGTAAGGGCTTCCAATTCATCAAAATCTTCTGGTGTCATGAGTTCCATGGCTTTAATGGTTGCTAAAGTGTCCAAAGATTTACGAATATCATAAATTTCATAAGCATCTTTCATACTAATCCCTTTAACACGATACCCTACCATAGGTATATGTTCCACCAATTGTTCTTTGATCCAATTCTTTGTAAA
>OKVS01000557.1_pt1 | contig 11212 bp, 11 predicted proteins | sample 1606911 | NCBI WGS metagenome assembly OKVS01 (sample SAMN03281016, study PRJEB24777) | human gut metagenome | isolation source: fecal sample PR161 from 1 month old female Malay infant, caesarean... | reverse complement strand
GACTTTTATGTTGCTATCAGCAACAAGTATTGGTTCAGTGATTGCAACTTATCTTGCCTATAAAGGCTACTATAATCAACAAAAACAATTGGTTGTTTAATTAAAAAGCTGGAAATCTGTGTTTATAACTTCACGGATTTTCAGCTTTTTCTGGTTTGAAATAAAGAAGTTTCAATTTGAAAAAAGAACGGACGTTCGTATATAATGGAGGGAGGAGGCGAATCAAAATGATGAGCGAATTACGTTTTCCCTTAAAAAAAGATACGTCGAGAAAAATTATACATATAGATATGGACGCATTTTTTGCTTCAGTTGAAGAACGAGATCATCCAGAGCTAGTAGGACATCCGTTAGTTATTGCGCGCCATCCAAGTGATACTGGGGGCAAAGGAGTGGTGACCACAGCGAATTATATTGCTCGACAGTACGGTATTCACTCGGCTATGAGTGCTCAAAAGGCGTATGAACTATGTCCAAGTGCCATTTTTAAGCCAGGTAATTATCAGAAATATAGTGAAATTTCTCAAGAAATCCGTGAAATTTTTCGCCGCTATACAGATGTGATTGAACCAGTATCTATTGACGAAGCGTATTTAGATGTAACTGAAAATAAGGTCAACAGTAAGTCGGCTATTAAAATTGCGAAAATGATCCAATATGATATTTGGCATGAATTGCAGTTAACTTGCTCGGCAGGTGTTAGTTACAATAAGTTTTTAGCCAAGTTAGCATCAGATTTCCAGAAACCAAAGGGCCTGACGGTTGTCTTACCAGAAGAGGCCGAAGATTTTTTGAAAGCATTACCGATTGAAGATTTCCACGGAATCGGGAAAAAAACAGTGCCTAAAATGCATGAACTAGGGATTTTTACTGGAGCAGATTTATACAAGCAAGATGAGATGACGTTGATTCGGTTATTCGGTAAAATGGGTTATTCATTGTATCGTAAAGTCCGTGGTATCCATGATGCGCCAGTTCAAGTGACTAGAGATCGTAAGTCGGTAGGCAAGGAACATACTTACGGCACCCCTTTAACGACAGAAGAGCAGGTTACGGCTCAATTGAGACAATTAGCAGCAGGTGTTGAGCGTGCATTGCAACGAGTGCAAAAACATGGCAAAACAGTAGTCCTGAAAGTTCGTTATACTGACTATACGACGATTACGAAACGTGTGACATTACCTGAATATATTTCTAAAAAAGAAGAACTTTTCTATCAAGCGAATTTAATTTGGGAAGATATTTTAGGTTTAGAACAAGGAATCCGTTTATTAGGCATTACTTTAACGAATTTAGATCCACTAGCGTATGAAAACATTGTTTTACCTTTATGGGAAAAAAGTTAGCCCTTTAGACACATCCTCAAGAGATGGCTAAAGGGCTAACTTTTTTAAATTGATTTTTTGATTTGTTCATAAGACGTTTCGGCGTCATGACATTTTTCCCAAATAACAGCTTTGCCAGCAGCAAGTGATTTGGGTACATCAATAATCCGTTGATTACTACTGCCACGAAATTGTAAATTTTAAATTACGTTTTGCCAGTTCAAAGCGCCCATCAACTAAAATGTCAATTGAATGGAGTAGTTCAAGCTTATCAGGCGTTTCTAAAAGTAGTTCTTCAAAGGTTATACCCAGACCAAGACCAGATATCTTTGGCTGAGCCAAATGTTTCCCGCACACGATTTGACTACACTAAGACAAACATCTGTATTCAGAAAAGGTTCACCACCCAAAAGAGTCAAACCTTGGACATAGTCATGGGACAAATCTTCAATAATTTGATTCATTAAAGATTCTGTAAACGGCGTACCGTAATTGAAATTTTGGACAGCTTTGTTAAAACAACCTTCACAAGCAAAGAGACAGCCACTCACATATAAACTATTGCGTACACCTTCGCCATCAACAAAGTTGAACGCTTTGTAATCGGCAATCCTTTTTTTGGCTGTAGTCTTCGGTTTTCCATTCTTGTGGTTTCGGATTACGCATCAGCAAAACTTCTTTCTATAGAATAATCGAGTTTAATTTTTTAAATGTTTCACACGAGAGGAAATTTCTTTGTGACGACCATGTACCATTGGGCGAGCTTGCGGGTTACCTAAATAACCACAAGTCCGTTTAACGACATCACAAGTCTTAGGATCATGATTGCCACATTCTGGACATTCAAAGCCACGTTCAGTTGGATGGAAGTCCCCTTCAAAACCACAGGCATAACAATGATCAATTGGCGTATTGGTTCCTAAATAGCCAACTTTGTCATAAGCGTAATCCCAGACAGCTTCAAGTGCTTTGGGATTTTGCTGTAACATGGGGTATTCACAGTAGTGGATAAAACCACCAGAACAGTATTTTGGATAATCCTTTTCAAAATCAAGTTTTTCAAAAGGCGTTGGATTTTTGCGTACATCATAATGGAAACTATTTGTGTAATATTCTTTATCTGTAATATTTTCGACGATGCCAAATTTTTCAGTATCTAAACGGCAAAAACGGTCAGTCAAGCTTTCGCTCGGTGTAGAGTAGACACTAAAATGATAGCCGTATTCGTTGCCCCAGTTGTCGGCATTTTTTTTCAGTTCTTTTAAAATATCCAGTGTAAAGTTTTTGGCCTCTTGATTGTCCTCCCAAGCACCGCCGTAAAAGGCAGAAGCCACTTCATACAAGCCAATATAGCCAAGTGAAACCGTGGCACGTTTGTTTTTAAACAGTTCATCTACGGCATCCTGTGTAGCTAAACGTTTTCCAAATGCACCATACATGTATAAAATCGGTGCATTCGCTGGTTTAGCTTCTTTAACACGTTCAACCCGATAAACCAAAGCATCTTTAACGATCGCTAAACGTTCATTTAAAATTTGCCAGAACTTTTCTTGACTTCCTTGCGCTTCTAAAGCGATTCTTGGTAAGTTCAAGGTCACAACGCCTAAATTCATTCGGCCAACATTTACTTCTTCACCTTGTTCGTCTTTCCAGCCTTGTAAAAAGGAACGACAGCCCATTGGTACCTTAAAACTACCTGTTAGTTCAACGATTTTATCATAGTTTAAAACATCAGGATACATGCGTTTCGTTGCGCATTCCAGTGCCAGCTGTTTAATATCGTAGTTTGGATCAGTAGGTTGCGCATTGACGCCGCGTTTAATTGTGAAAATCAGTTTTGGGAAAATAGCTGTTCGTTTTTCAATCCCTAAACCATTAATTCGGATTTGTAAAATCGCCCGTTGAATTTCTCGCTCAAACCAGTTGGTACCTAAACCAAATCCCAGAGAAGTAAAAGGGGTTTGTCCATTGGAAGTAAATAAGGTATTAATTTCATACTCAAGACTTTGCATGGCATCAAAAATTATCTTTTTTCGTTTTCTTCTGAGCGAATGCTTTTTGGCGTTCTTCTCCTTCAATCCATTCTTGCGCATCTGCTAAATGTTTTTCATAATTACGTTCTGCAAAAGGCGCTAATAATTCATCAATCCGATCGGCAGAGCAACCACCATATTGACTGGAAGCTACATTGGCAATAATTTGAGAAATTTGTGCAGTGGCCGTTTGAATTGATTTTGGTGATTCGACATCAGCGTTTCCCAATTTTAAAGCCATTGTTTAGCATGCCTTTAAAATCAATTAAACAGCAGTTTGTCATGGGCGTATATGGATGATAATCTAAATCGTGGTAATGAATGTCGCCTTTTGATGGGCATTAGCCACGTGTGAAGGCAACATCTTTAAACCAATTGATTTTCCAACAATCCCAGCGGTTAGATCACGTTGCGTATTAAAAACGTCACTGTCTTTGTTGGCAATTTTCGTTCACGACAGTCTGATCTTTATTAATTAATTTGCCGATAGATACATTAATATCAGTCGCTTTACTACGCTCAAAATCACGTTGGGTTCTGTAATGAATGTATTCTTCGGCTAAGGCATATTCGTTGTTGGATAGCAGAGTATGTTCCACAATATTTTGAATTTCATAAATTTTTACGTTATTGGTAAAACGTTCGGCAATTTCTCGATTGACATCGGCAACAATCGATTGGACTTTTTGATGTGTCAAAGGAGTGACTTGGTCATGTATTTTTTGTTCAGCTTTGATCAAAGCATCGTATATTTTTTGATCATCGAAAGTCACTAAACGACCATCCCGTTTGACGACTTTAATTGTTGAGAGATTAACATCCTCGGCTTTTTCATCAGTAATCTTCATCATTTTATCCAGCTCCTTATATCTCGTTAGTAACTATCCTAATACAAAGGTCGGCTAAATTCAATCGATATATTGCGTATTTTTAGTAAAATATCACTAGACAAACACTATATATTGTGCTTGTGCTGTTTTGAAAAAATATGAAAACAAAATGAAGAAAAGGATTGAGCAAATCTTTTTTTGTGTGAAAAAAATTCTTTGTCCAAATTAAAAACAGCAAAGAGCTTTTTTGCCAAATTGCTAAAAGCAACACTAAAAAATAACAATTATTAAATAATAATTGTTTGCGGATTTATTCACGAAATGCCAATTATTCTTTGACTACCGAACGATATTGTAAGATAAAACGATGTTCATTCAGATTTTTTCTTGGTAAAATAAGAGTAATAACAAAACGTTGGAGCGAGAAAAATGAAAAAAATTGTAGAAGTAAACCATGTCAGCAAGACATATGGTCGTTTAAATAATAAAACAGAAGTATTAGATAATATTTCGTTTACCGTTGATGAAGGCGAATTTGTGGGGATTATGGGTCCCAGCGGTGCTGGGAAATCGACACTGTTGAATGTCTTATCCTCGATTATTTTGCCAACCGCAGGAATCGTGCGCATCGCCGGACAAGATATTTTAAAAATGCGAGATAATCAATTAAGTGATTTTCGAAGAAACGAAATGGGGTTTATTTTTCAATCGTTTAACCTAATTGATACGTTAAATGTGAAGGACAATATTCTGTTGCCTTTAGCTGTAGAAAAAGTTTCATTAGAAGAAATGGATAAACGTTTGTTACATGTGACTTCGATTTTGGGGATTCAGGAGCTTTTATCTGCTTATCCACCAGAGATATCTGTGGGACAAAAACAACGGGTAGCAGCTGCTCGTGCTTTGATTACGAACCCTAAAATTATTTTTGCAGATGAACCAACTGGCTCGCTGGATTCAAAATCAGCAACAGAATTGTTGAAATATTTAGCTGAAATTAATCTACATGATGATGCCACAATTTTGATGGTGACACATGACCCGTACACGGCCAGTTTTTGCAATCGCATCTTATTCATTAAAGACGGTGCGATTTTCTCAGAAGTTGTTCGTCAAGGATCACGTAAGGAATTTTTTAATCGTGTGATAGATATGCAAGCAACGATTGGTGGAGGCGGGCGCGCAAATGATTTTTAAACTATCATTAAAAAATTTAAAAGCTCATGTACCTAACTATCTGGTTTATTACATTAGTATGACTTTTGCAGCGGTCGTTTATTATTGTTTCCGTGCGATTGCTTACAACCAGCCTCTTGTCGCAGGTGCAGGCCGTGATATCGAAATTAAGCGATCTTTAGGACTTGGTAGTACCTTAGTCACCATTATTATTTTGGGCTTTATGTTGGCAGCAAATCGTTTTTTTATAGGAAAACGTAGCCAAGAAATTGGCTTGTATCGATTAATTGGCTTGAGAAAGAGCCAAGTTTCACTAATTTTTTTAGTGGAAAATTTAGTTTTAGGCTTTGTTTCACTAATTAATGGGATTATTTTAGGAGTGATTTTCACCAAGTTGTTTTCAATGATTTTAGCCAAAGTTATGTTTTTAGAAGTCCCCAGTTTCTTCTATATTTCTTGGCGTTCCGTTATTGAAACCGGTGTAGCTTTTGCATTTATGATTTTGATTGTCTGCTTAAGAAGTATTTGGATGATTTATCGTTATCCATTATCACAGCTTATGCACCAAGAAAAATTGGTCAAATTAATTATAGTCGTTTAACGAAACGGCGGCAGTTTCTAGGTATTTTAGGACCTATTTGTTTACTGGCTGGTTATTTTATTGCGTTTGATTTTCGGAATTTAGCGACAGGTATTGTGTATAAACAATTAAATGATTCATTGGATATCTCGATTCCGATGATTATTACATTGACGCCTTTTATCATTTTTGGGTCTCTGTGTGGTGGGAACGTATTTATTTTTCCGTTATACCATGTATTTTATCATTCGCTTATTTAATCATAGAAAAAAATGGTATTACCAAGATTTACGCATGATTACTTTAGGCAATGCCAAACGCTACTTATTTAAAAGTAGCAAAACACTCACTGGTTTGACCTTGTTAATTGCGACGGCCTTGAGTGGGATCGGCGTGATGGTTTTTGTGTATACGATTAGTATGCACACGGTCAACAGTGATGGCCCCGTGGACTTTTTAGTTTCACAGGAAAGCTATCCTAAATTGAAGAAAGTTCTCGATGAAGCGAAGGACACCAAAATAAAAAATGAAGTGACACTTTCTTATAAAATTACTGGAATTGAACGAAGTTTGCGAATTGGTCAAGCGCAAGAGGAACAAGAAACGATTGAAGCAGTTAATGTTTTATCCTTCTCAAATTACCGCAACTATCAAAAAATTTAATCCTTATTTAAACGATTTACATTTAAAAAATGACCAAAGTGTTATCTATATGGATAGCTTTACCAATATTTTAAGTGGTATGTCTCGTTATGAATCGAAACTGCAATTTGTTGAAGGAGAGAAGGCACAACTGCAACAAGTGCTGCCTAACTATCTAGGCAATTTTTTATTGCAATATTCCTTACCAACGATTGTCGTTTCCGATGCCCTTTATCAGAAAGTGACAAAAAATTCCATTCAGTATCAGATTAACGCCGTAAATGTTGACACGAAAGCCGTGAAAAACTTTATGAAGCCGTAAATAAACAGATTGCCACAGAATGGCAAGCGCCAATTTTGTATAAGTATGAAAAAAATAACCAGCAGTTGAGTGGTTTTGCCAAACAAATGCCTAACGAAGAGGTAAAGAATACGCAAGATGATGTCACAGAAACTTGGCGGCTAAATATGAATGATCGCTACGCCTCTTTACGCTATGAACGAAAAATTAACGGCTTGACTTTATTATGTCTCCATGTTTGTGGCAATTTTAGCGTTGTTTATACGGGCAGTATTTTGATGTTACGACAACTGTTTTCAGCTGTAAGTGAGCGTCAAGATTACGTGACTTTAAAACGGATGGGTGTTTCTAGTAAAGCGATAACTAAGCAAATTTATCGACAGAATAGTTTGATTTTCTTTCCGCCGATGGTCATTGGGATTTTGCATACTACCTTTGCCATTTATTTGCTAAGCCAATTTATTAAGAGTCCAGGATATTTGTTAGTATATCTTTCTTGTGGAATCTTAATAATTGTTTATCTAATTTTTTATATTTTAACGTCTGCCATTTATGCGCGGATGATTCGACACATCCATTTTTAAAAAACTGTAAAAGCCGTTGTGAAGCGGTTTTTACAGTTTCTTTATGCGAAAAAATTATGAGAGTTCCGTTTATGAAAATCATGAAAATTTAAGAAGTGACGAAATTGTTAGTTTTTTTATTAAATTGTAAGAAATTTCAATGGACTTTGCTGAAATATAGCATAAAATAATGGATAGCGATTAACCTTAGGAGGTGAATGATAATGAAAACAACTTTTCAGAAAATTCTCAATAACGAAAGTCTTAAATTCATCGGTAAAACGTTATTTTATTCTTTCATTGTCATTGCATTAATTTATCTTTATCATTACAAGAATATCAATGGAGGAACCTTCATTTATAACGAGTTTTAAGGAGGCGGCTATACATGGAAAAAGTAATTAATATGATTCAAACGATTGATGAATGGGCACGTAAAGAACCCCAACGTCCTGTTTATTTAACCGAAGAAAAAGTCTCTACGTATGGAGAGTTAAAAGAAAAGTCAGACAATCTAGCCGCTTATTTAGCTGAGCTGAAAACGGACAAGTCAGCGATTGTCGTATACGGAGAATTAGATTTTGAAATGATTGTGAGTTTTCTAGGCGCATCGAAAGCTGGTTTTAGCTATATCCCCATTGATGCACATACACCAAAAGAACGCATTGAACTAATTCTAAACGTAGCCAAACCAACCGCAGTGATTGCTGTGCATGAATGGCCTGAGTTAGCCACCGAAGTGCCAGTAATTACGGCGGAAGAATTAACAGAAATGATGATGCATGCACCTCGGCATGCGCCTGCGTTAATACCTGTCACAGGAGCAAGTAATTACTATATCATTTTCACTTCAGGGACAACTGGCGTACCAAAGGGTGTGCAAATCAGCCATGATAATTTAGTTAGCTTTACGAATTGGTTGTTGCAAGATTTTGGTTTAGAAGAAGGGGCCCGCTTTTTAGCACAGGCACCTTATTCGTTTGATTTATCGGTGATGTCTATTTATCCCGCATTGGCGTTAGGTGGCTCATTAACTCCGTTACCCAATGAAATCATTAACGATTTTAAACAATTATTTACGCGTTTGCCACAATTAACAATCGACGTCTGGGTTTCAACACCGTCCTTTATTGAATTGTGTCTAATGGAACCAAGCTTCGATGGTGAACATCTACCAGCACTGCGCACGTTTTTATTCTGCGGAGAAGAATTACCAAAACCAACGGCTGAGAAATTAGCCGCTCGTTTCCCAACTGCGCATATTTATAATACGTATGGGCCGACAGAAGCGACTGTAGCGATTAGTGCCATTGAAATCACTCAAGAAGTTTTAAAAAGTGTCCAACGTTTACCAATTGGGTATGTGAAAGAGGATACGCAAATTTATATTATGGAAGGCATGTCAAAATTACCTGCAGGTGAAATTGGTGAAATCGTCATTGCTGGACCAAGTGTTTCCAAAGGATATCTAAATAATCCTGCGAAAACAGCTGAAGCTTTTTTCCAATTAGATGGCGTACCAGCTTATCGCACAGGCGATGCTGGAAAGTTAGTCGATAACCTATTGCAGTATGAGGGACGCTTAGATTTTCAAATTAAATTGCATGGCTACCGCATTGAGTTAGAAGAAGTGGATCATCACTTAACGAATGTTTCCTACGTGAAACAAGCAGTCGTTGTGCCGAAATATCAAGGAAATAAAGTCCAACAATTAATTGCCTATGTCGTTCCGCAAGCACATGAATTTTCAAGTGATTTTCAATTAACTAAGGCAATTAAACAAGAATTAGCCACGTTGACAATGGACTATATGATTCCGCAAAAATTTGTATATGTTGAACAATTACCTTTGACAAGTAATGGCAAAATTGATCGGAAAGGGTTGATGAATGAGGTGAATGCCACATGATGAATTTTCCTCATATGATTCCCTATAATGCACCGTATTACTTTGTTCTGCTAATTGCGGCCTTGTTGCCGATGATTTTAACTTTAGCCATTAAAGGGACACGTTGGCCTTGGTACCAAACACTCGTGACACTGGTCTTTCTATATATCAGTTTTGGTGGCGAATTTTGGCAACAAGGATGTCTGCCTGATTGTATATGTTATTTATCAAACGTTACTAACGTGGGGCTATGCGGCTTATCGAAAAATAAAAATGCAGGTTGGGTCTTTTATCTGGCTGTCTTTTTAGCTATATTACCGCTTGTTTGGGTGAAAGTTTCTCCCTTCATGACAGGCAAAACAACCTTACTTGGCTTTTTAGGGATTTCTTATTTAACCTTTAAAGCGGTCCAAGTGGTCATGGATTTACGGGATGGCGTAATGAAAGAATATCATCCGTTTCGTTACATTCAGTTCTCTTGTTTTTCCCGACTATTTCTTCAGGACCCATCGATCGTTATCGGCGCATTTGAAAAAGATTTGAAAAACCCGCCGAGTGCGGAGAAATATTTAGACTTTTAGAAAAAGGAATTTTCTATTATTTCTAGGATTTTTATATAAGTTTATTATCAGTCATTATCTTGGTGGTGTCTTTTTACCACATGTGGAAAAAATGGCCTTGGCACAAGGTGGTTTATCCTGGTGGACAGTCGGCTATATGTATAATTACAGTTTGTATCTATTCTTTGATTTCGCAGGCTATAGTTTACTGGCCGTTGGCACAAGTTATTTAATGGGCTATGATACACCAATGAACTTTAACAAACCGTTTCTAAGTTGGAATATTAAAGAATTCTGGAATCGTTGGCACATGACCTTATCTTTTTGGTTCCGTGATTACATTTACATGCGCTTAATGTTTTTCTTAATGAAAAAGAAAGTCTTTAAGAGTCGGATTGTGACTTCTAATATTGGTTACTTTGCGTTGTTCTTAATCATGGGCATTTGGCATGGATTAACGTGGTTCTACATCGCTTATGGGCTCTACCATGCAACACTAATTTGTGTGACAGATGCTTGGCTACGTTTTAAGAAAAAACATAAAGACAAGATACCATCAAACAAATTTACACATGCATTTGCAGTCTTTTTAACTTTCCAAGCGGTTTGTGTCAGCTTCCTGATTTTCTCAGGATTTTTAGACAAACTATGGTTTAAATAAACAAAAATAAAAATATAAAGGGGCAATTTACAATGAACATTCAAGAAACAGTATTAAACATTTTAGAAGATATTACAGGAACAGACGAAGTTGTGAACAATCAAGACATTCAATTATTTGAAGAAGGATTATTGGACTCTTTAGCAACGGTTCAATTATTAGTAGAAATTGAAGGACAATTAGGAATCCAAGTTCCTGTATCAGACTTTGACCGTGAAGTATGGGGAACACCAAAACAAATCATTCAACAAGTGGAAGCTTTACAATAAATGTCTAGAAAAAAACGACTAATCAGATCTTAGGTCCAGTGCTTTGTTCAGCGGTCTTGGTTGCAGTGTTCATTTTTTGCACCGTTCAGAATCAATTTAACTTCCGAAAAAACGTTGAAGGAAGCATCTAACGTCAATGGCACCGAACGTTTTAAAAGGCAATGTGATTAAAACAAGCAGTGGCTTCTGGTAAATATGTTCCATTTTTTTGGCTCTTCTGAATTAAGTCGATTTAGTGCTTTCCACCCTAGTGTGCTCTCTGAAAAGTATCAACGGAACTATCGACCGTTTTTACTAGGAGAAGCGGGCACACAGTCATTAACCCAAGCAATGGTCATTCATTCGATGGGCGATGCGATTGCCAATAAGAAAGCGGTCTTTATT
>OKVS01000556.1_pt1 | contig 11222 bp, 15 predicted proteins | sample 1606911 | NCBI WGS metagenome assembly OKVS01 (sample SAMN03281016, study PRJEB24777) | human gut metagenome | isolation source: fecal sample PR161 from 1 month old female Malay infant, caesarean... | reverse complement strand
ATTTAATTACATTGAGTGCGATTACAATCGCTGGCGTCGTCACAGTGCCTGTGGCGGCCTCAGCCCGGAACAATTTGAAAATCAGAATCTCGCTTAGGCGCGTGTCCATATTACGAGGAGAGGATCATAATGCTTAATTCAGTCACCTTCGCCATTCATGATTACGGAAGGTCACAATGAGCAATCCGTTTCGCAGGCCTTATCAGGTATATACTCCATCGCCTTCGGCTTTGGTTAACGGCGTCATTGTTGATGGGGTAATGACGGAGTCAACCGCTTACTTCAGCGTGCAAAGTATTAAAGATACGCAGGAGATTGAGAGTCTGGAAGGAGGGAGGAGGTTAACTGATTATCGCCGGCTGTACAGCGACACAAAGCTTCAGATTACTGATGATTTCCCCATGGCTCAGCCTTCACTTGTCGTTATTGATGGCTTTAACTACGAAGTTAAGCACCGTGAACCATGGCAAAACGGAATCATACCCCACTATAAATATTATGTGGTAAGGAAACGCGATGGCTGAAACCACAGTATCAACCTTCGTTCCTGATGCTGTAGAGTCTGCCGCTTACCGTGTTTTGTCCCAGCTATTACCCGTACCTCTCGCTTACGCCAATCAGAATAACTCCCGGCTTCCTCTGCCTTATGCCACGCTTCGTGTATCAACGCGTACGACCATTGGCAGGGATGAGCATGGCGAAGTAGATGATGAGGGTGTAATGCCGTCACACGGCGTTAGAGAAGGAACGGTGATGGTTAATGTGTACGGCGGAAGCGCACGAGAGCATTGCGACGATCTGATTAATAACATCCGTAAAACCACATCACGCTACCTGATGCGCAGAGAAAAATTCGTTATCGCAAACAGCGCCCAGGTTAACGACCTTACAGGTCTGCGAGATGAAGCAAACTTCGAAGCGATGGCGAATGTAGACCTTACATTCCGCTACACCGGCAAGTACACGGATAACGTAGGGCTCATAGAAACCGTTGATGCGACAGGCGACATCGGCGGAATAGAAACACACCTCACTATCGCCGTCACATCCGACTAATCAACACGGAGTTTCATCAATGGCACTTGAGTCAATCAGCGCTGAAGAGCTGAGGAGTTTGCGCACCTACGATCCGGAAACAGGCCAATGGAAGCACTGCTCAGACGCCGGTAATGGCATTCGAAGTGGAGACCAGGTAAGCCTATGCGCAGACACTAATGGCTACCTTACCATGACGGTTAAGCGGAAGCTCTATTTGGCTCATCGCCTCGCTTTCCTGTACATGACTGGAAGTTGGCCTCCTGATCAGGTTGACCATGTGAATGGCGTGATAACAGATAACAGATGGTGCAATTTGAGGCCTGCAAGCCGTGAAGAAAACACGCGACACAGAGCTATAAGCGCAAGCAAAAAGACCACTGATTTCAAAGGCGTTTACAAACGAAATGACCGCCCAAACAAACAGTATGAAGCTCGAATTGGCGTGGATGGAAAATACAAATCACTAGGTAGTTATCAGGATGCCGCAATAGCTGCGTGGGTTTATAACCTCTTCGCTATAGCTTTACACGGCGAATTTGCAATTTTAAACGAGTTAAAGGTGGTTTAATGGCCTCATTAAGTCAAATTGCCAACGTGACTATTTCGCTGGACACAGCGAGTATCGCGAAGGCGTCATTCGGCATTCCACTTGCAGTTTCGCCTACAACGGCATTCAGTGAGCGAATCCGGAAATATTCAAGCTACAGTGCGGCACAGCAGGACGGACTTGACCCGCAGACGCTCAAAGCGCTCTCAGCAGTATTTAGTCAGACCCCGCGCCCAAATCAGGCATGGGTAGGTCGCCGAAACGCCGTTTCTGTTGATCTGACAGTAACCAACGCGACGATCACAATGGGCAACATTTTCGCATTCAGCGTGAATGGCACCACCGTAACGTACACCGCAGCGAGCGGCGATGATGCTTCTGACGTATATACCGGTCTGAAAACAGCGCTGGCGGCACAATCTGTAGTTGATGCGTTGTTTACCAGCACCGCTGATGCTGAAGGGCTGCACCTGGTAGTGAAAGTTCCTGAGACAGCAACCATCGTTAAGCCAGTGACCAACCTGTCAATCGCAACCGCAGGCTCAGCAGACGGATTAGAAGCGGACCTTAACGCCATTCAGCAGGAAGACCCGGGCTGGTACGGCTTTGCTCTGGTAGAGCGTGGTGACGCACTAATTCAGGATGCGGCGGCATGGGCTGAGACGCAGACCAAACTGTTCTTCGCGTGCAGCAATACTGCTGATATCTGGACATCTGCTAATGACGATATCGCATCTCAGTTGCAGGACCTGCAATATCTGCGTACAGCTCTGATTGCTCACAAGGCAGCAGCGACTGAGTATCCTGAAATGGCATGGATGGGTCGATGCTTCACCATCGCGCCCGGTGGCGAAACGTGGGCGCTTAAAACACTGGCATCCATCACGCCTAGCAAGTTCAGCGACACAGAGCAGAGCTACATCTTCCAGAAGAACGCCAATGCTTACGAGCAGTACGCCGAAAATACCTACCTGATAAACAAAGGCAAGGTTGCATCTGGCGAATGGATTGATGTTGTGCGATTCCGTGACTGGCTTGTAGACACCATTCAGAAGAATATGGCTTCTCTGGTGATCCGCCAGAAGAAGGTGCCTTACACCAACGGCGGTATTGCCCTCATCGTCAACAACCTGAACGGTTCACTTATTCAGGGGCAGCAGGCAGGTGGAATCGCTCCTGATGAGCGTGACAGCGAAGGCAACACAATCCCTGGGTTCCGTATCACTTATCCAAATGCAGCCGACGTTTCTGCTGATATCAAAGCTACCCGAACTCTCTATATCGAGTTTGTGGCGCTTCTGGCTGGCGCAATCCAGGTGGTCGAAATCAAAGGCTCACTCACCTATAGCTACGAGGGCTAATTATGGCTGCTGAATTAACTGGCTCTTATGACGGCTCAGAAGTATTTGTCACTATCGGCCCGCTTCTATTAACCGGCTTCAGTGATGGAGACTCAATTACTGCTCGTAAGAACGCCAACTTCTATGAATCACGCGCAGGTCTCGATGGCTCAGTAGGTCGCGCGCGCGTAACGGATAAGCGCGGGCAGATCGAGCTTCATCTTTTGCAGACATCCGCGGCAAACGACGAACTATCTGCACTGATGAACCTTGATTCATTAACGCAGGACGGCAAGGCAGTGTATCCGGTATCAGTAACTGACTTCTCTGGTCGCACTGTTATCGCAGCAGGCCAGGCGTGGCTTTATCAGCTTGGCGACGTGGCCTTCTCAACTAACGAGGTTGGTGAACGCATTTACACCTTTGAGTGTGCTGACCTGAAATTCTCCCTCGGTGGTAACAACGTTTAACAATGCCGCCTTCGGGCGGTTTTTTTTGAGGTCCATATGTCTCAGGAATTCGCTACCTTCCATATCGGTGACAAAGAGTTTAAAGCCGCCAAAATGAACGCCTTCGCTGCGGCAAAGCACTTAGTAAAACTAAAAACGCTGCTTGATAAAGGCCTGGCTTCAGGCGGTGATGCAAACGCCATTCAATTACTGGCCGGCATCGATGAGAAAACGTTGGAGGAAGTAATCATCCCTATCCTGCGCGACTCATCAACATTCAGCGTTACTGACGAGAAGAAAATTGACAGCCCTAACGCAATGAACCTTGTGTTCACCGTAGACACGCTGTTCGACTTCTTCGAGCTGTGCTGGGAAGTACTGAAGCTCAATTTCACCCCTTTTTTTACGAAAGTTCTCACCCTGTTTTGGGTTAAGCCCAGAAGAGCTGGCAAATCGGGTTCAGTCACTGGCGAAAAGCGCGACCCAGGAAAGCTAAGGGAAGACGTTGAAACAGAGCTATGGGTGTGGCGTCCAATAATGAGAAATATGTGTACGGTTGCAGAGGTGAAGTCAGGATTAATCACATGCGAAGACCTGCTCAAGCTTAACGCCCTCATAGAGATGACCGACTATCTGAACACGCCAATGGAGAAGTAAATGGTTATTCGAGAATTTCTGATCCGCCTTGGGCTCACTGGCTCAGATAGTGTGGGTCGAGGGCTGGACAGGGTAGACGGAAGGGTCGATAAAACCATTCAGTCATTCAATGCGCTTGGCGGTGTTCTTGCTACGGTATTCGGTGCTGTAACCATCTCAAACATTGCCAAAACTGCTGACGAGATGCAGTCTCTGGAGGCTCGAATTGGAATGCTGCCACAGACTATCACTACCGGCGCAGAAGCATTCGACACTGTGGCTCAAAGGGCAAGTGCAGCAAGGCAGGGCATTGAAGAGTACGCATCATTTTACATTAAGGCTGGTAACGCCACTCAGGACTTCTATAAAGACCAGGAGCAGGTTTTACAGCTCACCGATGCAGTATCCATAGCGCTTGCCGCTTCTGGCTCAACAGCCGTTGCGCAGGGGCAGGCTTTCTTCCAGCTTGGTCAGGCAATTGGATCTCCAGCTGTCCAGATGGAAGAGATGAATACGCTTATCGATGTAGCTCCTGACCTTTTCAGGGCGCTCGGTAAAGCCATCCCAGGGGCTAACAACAACCTTAAGGCTTTCATCTCCACCGGCAAGGTAACGGGTAAAATGCTTGCTGAAGGGTTGATTAAAGTCCTCCCGCAATTCGTCGACCAGTTTAAACAAATGCCAATGACCATTGGTCAGGCGCTCGTACTGGTAAACAACAGATGGTCGATGTTTATCAACAGACTTAACCGCAGCAGCGGAGCGGTGACATGGGTGGCAAATAAGTTCCTTTGGATGGCTGATAAAATCGAGTATGCACTGGACTCAGTTATCGATGCTCTTGGTGGCGCAGAGAATGCCGTAAAACTGCTTGGAGTAGCTCTTGGCGCAGCAGGCCTTGTAGGTTCTGTTTATCTCTTATCCGCAGCATTTACCGCACTCACAAGCCCTGTATTTTTGGTGATAGCTGCACTTGCAGCTCTGTTTCTTGTTGGTGAGGACGTTAACTCCTGGCTTAATGGCAACAAGTCGCTTCTTGGAGACATGATCGGGCCTGTATCTGAGTACACCGATTCGATTAACTCTCTAAAAGTCGCGCTTACCGACATGAAAGATATGGCTGTATGGGCGCTGAATGTTCTCAACAGTCTCGCCAACTTCTTTAACTCCAGTCAGGACAAGGTTCAGGATTTTGGAGATAAGATTGGGACTACAAAATTTGCACCATGGCTGAAGGAAAAGGCAGGATGGCTTGTTGAAGATTTAGGCAAGTGGGCGTCATGGGGAAATGCACAAACAAACGGTGCATTTGATATCCCCAGAATGTGGTCAGATACGCTTGCTGGCGTGCGAGGCTTCAACCAGGACGCAAAAGGTGGAAATACTCTACTCCCCAGCTATCAATCTCTTGCATTGCCACCGCCATCAGCAGCGTCTGGTCCTAAGATAGACGTCAACATCGGCAATATCTCAGTGCCTGCCGGAACGTCTGACGAGCAGGTTAAATTCCTTCAGGATAGCGCCAAATCAGCATTCAGTGACTACGGATGGAATGCGCTGGGTAACACATTAAACTTCAACACTGGAGGTTAGCATGGCAACTGATGTGCTTGGCTTCCTCTGGAACTCGTCAGGCGATAGCACCTTCAGGCTTAATGACCCTGGCGTCGGCAATCTTGAGTTTGACACGCTGGACCAGGAGACCCATGAGTGGACACGCGATGTGACAATGAATCCCGTAGAAAACGGGTCGCCAATATCAGATCACATCATCCGTCAGCCGAAAAAGATTACCGTTGCAGGCATGATAAGTAATGCACCAGTGACAGGGGTGTTAACTCAGGCAGCAAACGCTCTGGATAGCGGCTTCGACGGGGAAGACAGGGTTAACACAGCGATCAAGCTGCTTGACTCGCTCTATATTTCAAACGAACTGGTAACCATATACACCAAAAATTACACCTATGAGAATATGCTCATTCAGGGAATTAACATTCCCAGAAGGGTGGATGATGGTGATGCGGTCAATTTTACGATAGATGCAGTGCAGGCACTTATCGTGAGCACGGCTACGACAGAGGTTCCTCCTGGTGTAGGCGTCAGGAAAACGGATACGACCAGTAATGGCGCTACTGCTAAAGCCGGAACATCAAACTCAGCAGACCCAGCTACGGCTAACCGGGCTACGCCAACCAAAAACGTTGGCAAGAATACGGGTTCAATCCTGAGTCAGGCTTTGGATGGGTTATCTGGCTCGGGCGGTAAACTTCAGGAATATCTCGGCAACATCATAGGTAATGTCACCCCATGACCCCACTAAATTTTCAGGCTGGATTTACTGACCAGACATTGCAGGCTGTTTTCGACGATACACCGGTTACGCTTCGCCTGCGATGGAATGAACGCTTTGGCTTCTGGTCGCTTGGTATCTATGACCGTGAGTCATTGCCGATCATAACCGGAGTTAAGCTTGTACAGAATTACCCGCTTTTAAAGAACTTCAGTTTCGATAACTTCTCAGGAGATATCTACTTCATCCGTACGTATGGTGAAAAGGTACGCCCTGATATCGATTCGATTGGAGGCGATCACCTGTTGGTGTATGCCACTGAGGAAGAAATAGATGAGTTTGTTTCTGCGAACGGGTGAAATCATCGTAGGTCAGCCTCAGGGTGAGGCAGTAAGCATTAAAGACCTGCGATTTGAGTTCGATATCACCAAAACAGCCAGCAAAACCGCCAACGAAGCATCACTCAAAATCTACAACGCCGCGCCCACAACTATCACTTTGATGGAGACAGTAAATAACGTGGTCATCATCAAGGCTGGTTACGTCAATGATATCGGCGCTATCACCATCTTCACTGGCACCACATGCCGTAGCCTGACGTATCAGGACGGTCCTGACATCATCACGGAGATGGAGTTAAGGGACAGCGTCATACCTTTACGCGACGCCAAGATAAGCGTTTCCTTCCCTCCAAATACGTCAGCAATGACCGTACTGGATGGGGTGGCGAAGAACTTCGGACTGCCAATCAAGAAGAGCATCAGCAAGGTTCAGGATAAGCAGTACGTCGGCGGGTATGCCTATAACGGTAGGGTGCGTGATGCTATGGACAGGGTCTGTAATTATCTTGGGCTGGAGTGGAGCGCTCAGGATAGCGAAATACAGATTATCAAAAAGGGTGGCGTCTATGCAGACACGGCTGTCGTGCTGTCGAAAGACACTGGCATGATCGGATATCCCCGCCGTGAAGCAAAAACCATGACCGAGAAGACGGCAGCCAAGCAGGGCATCAAATACGGTCAGAAAGGGATCGTCAGGACGGTTGTGGATGTAGAAGACCCAACGGCTAAGCTAAAAGACCGGGTCACTCTTGAGGTGCAGGGCTACCGGGTGAAATCACTGCTCAATCCTGCCATTTATCCTGGTGCTTATGTTCAGCTTAAATCTCGCGAATTGATGGGGAATTCTTCCGTGTTGAAGAAGCACATTACACCGGAGATACGCACGGGCAGGAATGGAGCGTGGAAGCGCTATTGAGGTTTATCTGATGGCTGATAACAGTGATGTAGTAGAAGCGCTTAGGCGGCTTGTAAGCTCCGAAATGGACACGGTAAACACAGCACTTCCATGCACTGTGGTTAGTTACTCAGGCGGCAAGGTAACGGTAAAGCCAGATGGCGAGAAAATATACGCAGATGGCGATACCAATGCCTATCCGGTACTGACCGATTTGCGTATGGTGTGGCCGCAGTTTGCAAACGGTCAGGCCGGATTGAAAGGCCCCGTCCAGGCTGGTGATAAATGCCTTTTGGTGGTCTGCCAGCAGGCAACCGATGGCAGCGACGACACAAGGCGATTCGACATCATCGACTCATACGTTATCCCTGGTGCTGGTTATAGTGATGCAGTCCCTGGCAACGATGACGTGAGAATGTATTTTGGCGATGCCTTCATTGCTATCGATGCCAACGGGAAAATGACCATTAATGCTCCAGGTGGGGTGGAAGAAACAACACCGTTGCATACCGTTAAAGGAAGCATGACCGTTGAGCAGTTGTTCACTTACCAGGGCGGCATGACTGGCTCGGGCGGTGAAACATCGGTAGCTACCATAACCGGCACGATGCAGGTGATTGGTGATGTGGTTATCAATGGCATCAGAATAGGCACTCACCGTCACCAGGGTGATAGCGGTGGCACTACAGGAGGCCCGGAGAACTAATGATTGATTTCAGACTTACAGATAACAAAGTCGTGTTCACTAACGGCCTTCTTCAGTACGTAGATGGAGCTGAGCGCGTCAGGCAGCAGGTAGAATTCAGGCTTAACCTGTGGCGCGGAGAGTGGTTCCTTGATAGTCAATTCGGAACGCCGTACTTACAAGATATTCTCGGTAAGCAGGTAACACTTAATGGTGCGCTATCAGCCATCCGTACAGAAATCCTCGCTGTAGAAGGTGTTACCGGCATAGTTGAGTTTACCTACAACTTTGACCGGGCAGAGCGAAAGCTGAGCATAGAGTTTACAGCCAACACTGAGTACGGGTTGGTGCAGTACCCCTGATAAATAATCCCTTCAATATGCCTCGCCAATGTGCGGGGCTTTTTTATGCCTGAAATAAGGTGCATATGGCTGATTACATTACTGCGACAGGCTTTGACAAGCCGACATTACCGGAGATGGTTCAGGAAATCGGTGATGCAATGGAAACGGTCGTCGGGCCGATTAACAGAGAGGCTGATTCGACCACCGGACAGTGGATCGGAATTGAAGCTGAGCAAAACGCAATTCACTTCGAAACTGAAGAGGAGTTGTGGGCTAGCCGGTTTCTTGCTTCTGCTGAGGGATTCGCTCTTGATGCTCTTGGCGACTGGATGGGTGGGATTACCCGGCATGGCAAAACCACGACAAAAGTGAACGCCGTTATTTATGGCTCTGAATCACGACTTGTTCCTTCTGGTTCTTTAGCTTCTTTCGGTAATTACCAATTCAGACTGACGGCAGATTATACCATCTCACGCTCGACGCTTCTGGATGGAGAGGTGAGGGTATCTAACAACACACAAACCAGTTACACGGTACGGATTGCTGGCGTTGATCATACCTACACGAAAGTTGCAGGAGACACGGTAAACACCATTGCTACAGGCCTTGCCGCAGTAGTGGACTCAACAAGCCAGTATTCAGCCACAGCAAACGGCTCAGTAATCAGACTCACCTCTGAAAACCTTATTGAAGGTTACGCAGTGTCGCTTAGCGCTGGGCTGGCGTGGCAGTTAATTGGTTCACCGGCAATCTTTGAGGCTACTGAAGCAGGTCCGATTGTCGTTCCTGTTGGTGGATTAAACAATCCTGTAAGTGCGATCACCGGATGGACAGGAGTTAATAACCTCGTTCAGGGGGCCACCGGTTCAGATCGCGAATCAGACACAGATTACCGCCAACGTTTATACCAGAGCAGGGCATCATCTGGCGGTGCGGCAACCATCCCAGCAATTGAGACTCGCCTGATTACGGAAGTCAGCGGCGTAACCTTAGCCAAAGTCATTGAAAACGACACCATGACGACAGTCGACAGCATTCCTCCAAAAGCCATCCACACTATCGTTTCTGGCGGTCTTGAGCAGGACATTGCTGACGCAATCTGGAAGTACAAAGGTGCAGGTATAGCGACATACGGCTCAATTGCGATCACTGTGTATGACCGGTACGAGAGACCACATATCGTGAACTTCTCAAGACCTACAGAAGTGGATATTTATGTCAAAGTTGACGTTGTTCTTCTGGATACTGAGGAGCCGTTACCAGCTGCTGTTGTGGACGCTATAAAGCAAGGTGTTGTGGCTTACGGTGCCACCCTTGGACTTGGTGATGACGTTATTACCCAGCGCATTTATGGCTATATATACGCAAATACCACCGGCATCGGGAAAATGACCATCACCGTCAGCACTGACGGAACTACGTTTGCCGAAAGTAACATTTCCGTTGCTGAAAACTCCTTCGCTTCGTTCTCCGCTGCCAATGTGGAGGTCACAGGTGTCTGATGAATGGATTGATATCGATTTCCTTGCGCTGATACGACAAAGGCCTACTGACTGGCTTAAAAAAGGAGGACAGGTTCCAGATCTCTTTGCTGCTGTTGGCGTACTTCATCCTGAAATTGAAGCGCGCGCCAAATACATCTACCTGACGCAAAGCATATACAACGCCCACGGCATAGAGCTGGACAGATTCGGACAGTACGTTGATGTCGGTCGTGATGGAATGTCTGACGATGATTATCGCCGGGAAATCATGCAGGCGAAACTGGCGACTGCGTTCAGCGGAACACCAGATAACGTCATGGTCGTAACGGCAACCACTACTTCAAGTACTGATGTCGAACTGGTTGAGCTCTATCCTGCCGCATTCAGCGTTCACGCAACCGGACCTTATGTCCCCACAAACATCAACACCATCGTCGACCGCGCATCTGTGGCGGGTGTCAGAGCATATTCAACACATGATTATGGGCTCAACGGTTTCTCCCTGGCGGGAATAGACACCAATTCAGGCCAAGCGTTACAGGTCGGCGATAACACAGCAATGCAGGTAGACACCGACACGGCGCTTGGACTTAACCGTGGGTCTGTATTCATTGCTGGCTCATATCTTGACGCGGCTGGGTCCGTGTCAGGTGTACTCGAAGTAAACGGCTCATATCTCGGCGTCGCTGACGACGATTATCTTCTTATTTTCTCCCGTGACTATGGCGTCACCGGGACGATGCTCTGTGGCGCTATGCCTAAGTGAGAAATTAAATGGCTATAACATCATTTGCAGATACTGACGTCACTTATGCGGACGGTCAGAAAAACAAAGAACCAATTCCAGATGAAATTCTTGCCAGCGGGTTTGTGCCTCCCGTTCGCATGCCAGATGGATCAATCTCAGCAGGTAGCAAGCTCGCAGCCAATCACCTCAATACACTACTTAACGACTTATACGCGCAAATAGCTGACCTGAAAGCACGCGTGACAGTGCTTGAGGGGGCTTAATGGCAGATATCACTCTAAAATATTTAACAGATTTGTGGATTGGCCCCTATATTTCCATACACTTTTTATCACTTAACCCATTACTGGTTCGCCGCCGCAGATATTCCCGTGGCGAACGATACCCCAGTGCACTATGCGGATGCCATTCGTTGTAATGTTCGA
>OKVS01000555.1_pt1 | contig 11242 bp, 13 predicted proteins | sample 1606911 | NCBI WGS metagenome assembly OKVS01 (sample SAMN03281016, study PRJEB24777) | human gut metagenome | isolation source: fecal sample PR161 from 1 month old female Malay infant, caesarean... | reverse complement strand
TGTTTTGTTTAGAGGAATGGTTGCTTCTGATGACTTAGTGAAGAGAAGAAAAATAACTATTGTTAAGAGAATGAGAAAGTATTTGGATATGGTCTCAAAGGATGAAAATTTAATAACAACTGTTATTCCTATGGGAGATGGAATTGCGTTAACTAAGAGGAGGTAGCAAACATGAGAAAACCAGAAATATTAGCACCAGCAGGTAGCTTAGAAAAATTAAAGACAGCAATTGATTTTGGAGCAGATGCAGTTTATATTGGAGGAAGTAAACTTAACCTAAGAGCTTTCGCTGATAACTTTACAAATGAACAGATTGCAGAAGGTGTAAAGTATGCTCATGATAGAGGAAGAAAAGTTTATGTTACTATGAATGTATTTCCTCACAATGCAGATTTAGAAGGATTAGAAGAATACATTGTAGGACTTAATGATTTAAATGTAGATGCAATAATAGTTTCAGATCCATCAATAATAATGACTGCAAAGGAAGTTGCACCAGATTTAGAAATACACTTAAGTACTCAAGCAAACAATGTAAACTGGAAGTCAGCTAAGTTTTGGCATAGCTTAGGAGTTAAGAGAATTGTTTTAGCTAGAGAGCTTAGTTTTAAAGAAATTGAAAAAATACATGAGAATTTACCAGAAGATTGTGATTTAGAAGCATTTGTTCATGGTTCAATGTGTATGGCATACTCAGGAAGATGTTTAATATCAAACTACATGACAGGAAGAGACTCAAATAGAGGAGCTTGTTCACAAGCATGTAGATATAAGTATTATTTAATGGAAGAAAAGAGACCTGGAGAGTATTTCCAAGTTATAGAAGATGATAAAGGTACATACATAATGAACTCTAAGGATTTATGTATGATAGAATATATACCAGAGCTTGTTAAGAGTGGTATATACTCATTTAAAATAGAAGGAAGAATGAAGAGCCCATACTATGTTGCTGCAATTGTTAAAGCTTACAGAGAAGCTTTAGATAAGTATTGGGATGATCCAGAAGGATATGAATTTGATCAAAAATTAATGGATAATCTTTTAAAGGTTAGTCATAGAAGATATCACACAGGATTTTACTTTGGAAAATCAGGAGAGCAAGTTTATGAATCATCATCTTATATAAGAGATTATGATATCGTAGGAGTTGTTAGAGATTATAACGAAGAAACTAAGGTAGCAACTATAGAACAAAGAAACAGATTATTCGAAGGGGATACAGTAGAGGTATTAACTCCAGTAGGAGATTACTATGAAATCCAAATGAATGATATGAAGGATGAAAAAGACGAAAAAATAGATGTTGCTAACAAAGCTCAAATGATATTCAAGGTTAAAATAGATAAGCCTGTAAAGGTAAATGATATGTTAATTAAGTGCAAGGAGGCAAACAGCTAATGAAGAGACCAATTTTTATAGGAATAACAGGAGGCACTGGCTCAGGTAAAAGTACAATAGCTAAGGAGATATATAGACAATTTGGTGAAGATTGTATAGCAATGATAGAGCAAGATTCATATTATAAGGATCAAAGCCATTTATCAATGGAGGATAGAGTTAAAACTAACTACGATCATCCAAATGCTTTTGATAACAATCTTTTAGTTTCACATTTAGAATCACTTTTAAATGGACATTCTATACAAAAACCTAGTTATGACTTCTCTATACATAATAGAATTGAAGATACAACTAAGGTTGAGCCAAAAGAAATTGTTATTGTAGAAGGAATATTAATACTAGAAGATCCAAGAATAAGAGAACTTCTAGATATAAAGATTTACGTTGATACAGATGCTGATGTTAGAATCATAAGAAGAATGGTCAGAGACATAAATGAAAGAGGAAGAACTATGGAGTCTGTTATAAATCAGTACTTAAATGTAGTAAAGCCTATGCATAATCAATTTACAGAACCTACAAAGAAATTTGCTGATATAATAATACCAGAAGGTGGACATAATAAAGTTGCTATAGATATTATTGTTGCAAAAATAAAAGAGGTTTTAGGAAAATACGAATAATATCTTAAAAAGGTATATTACGATTTTACTTAAATAAGAGATAGAAGTAATTATTTCTTATTGAATAAAACACCCCTAACTTGGCTAGAATTTAGCCAGGAGGGGTGTTTTTATGTTTAACAGAAAAAGAAAAATTGAAATTAAAAATAGATTAATAAGCTTAGTTTCTTTATTGTTATTAGCTTTACTATTACTTGACATGAGGATTTATTATGTGCAGAAAAAGTATAGTACAAAAGAAACAGGAAATTTCAAAGGAAATCACAAACAATATGAAAATATTTCTGACCTTAATTATTCACTTTTAGATAGAGAGGGAGAAAGCATATTTCAATATGAGACTAAATACAAAGTTGTTATAGATTCTATGGCTTTTAGATTAAATAATTTAAATCAAAACTTAGAGAATATAATGGCCTTTAATTATATTATGCAATCTGAAGATAAGGATTTTTCTTTTGATAATGTAGTAAAAAGTGGAGGGAAATTATATTATGATGTTTCACAGGAAAGTTTTGATAAGATAAATAGTTTGAAAAATATAAAAGGAATTTATACTTATAAGGCACAGGAAAAGAAAAAAGATGATAATTGGAAAATAGAGAATATGGTAACTTCTACTAAGGGTTTTGCTTTAGTAGAGAATAAGGATAAAAAAGTAGAGACAAAAGAGGTTGATAAATCAGAAAAATCTCTAGAAATGGTAATAAATAAGGAGTTAGAAAATAATAAAGATCCTAAAATTATTTTTGAAAGGGATCATGAAGGATTATATGGAGAAGGACAATATGACATTCCAGAGGATAATCTAAATGTTAAGTTAACTTTGGACAATAAATTTCAAAAAATAGTTAGAGATGTTTTAGCTAAGGAAGATTATAAAACTTTTAAAAATGCAGGAGCAGTACTTATTGATAGTGATAGCGGTGAAGTATTAGCCTTAGCTCAAAAGGATGAATCAGCTCCAAACGTTGTTTTAGGTTCAGGTAGCATTAATGGTTATGAGGCAGGGTCAATATTTAAAATTTTAACTTTAGAGGCTGCTATGGAAGAAAAGGAGATTAGCCTTTCTGATAAATTAAGATGTGATGGATTAGTATGTAAAAAGGAAAAAATACATGGAACAATAAGTATTAAAGAAGCTTTTGAGGTTTCATGTAATGATGTTTTTTCTAAATTAGGAGCTCAAATAGGAACTAGGGGATTATTAGATTTTGCAAAGGAACAAGGAGTTTTTCTTTAGCTTTAGGATTAGATGAAAAACAGGAATGGAGACTAAGGGAGATGTCCCTGAAAATGTTAGTATAACAAATCTTTCTATAGGCCAATCTATGCAAACTAGTTTAATTCAAATGGCAGGTATAATATCTACTGTTGTTAATGAAGGGGAATACGTAGAGCCATATATATTAAAAGATTTGAAAATCAAAAAGGAGAGGTGAAAAAAAGAATTTAAGGAGTTAAGAAAAAATGTAATCTCTAAGAAGACAGCTGAGGACTTAAAAAGTGTAATGAACTCAACGGTTTTAGAAGGAACTGCAAATATAACTAAAATTGAAGGAATTGAGATAGGAGCTAAAACTGGAACTGCTGAAGCTCTAGGTGGAGAATTACATGGATGGTTTTTAGGATATTTTAAACATGGAGAAAAGTACTATACTTTAGGAGTTATGGTGCCAAATATAAAAAATGTTTATGAAGATAGAAAACCAGGAGGTGGAAATACTGCAGGTCCTATTTTCAGAGATATAGTTTTAGAACTTACAAAAAACAAATAGATTTAGCAATATTTTAACTATCAACTCATATTATAGTAATAAGCATTAATAGGGGGAACGACATGTTCATGTTACAATACTTATTAGAATTAGTTGGTAGTAAAATATTTTTAACTGGCTATGTAACAGGAAATTCTACTTTTCCAAAGCCTTTAAAATGAGAAGGAAGAAAAAATCTATTTAGAAAGATTAAAAGATGGAGATGTTGAGGCAAAAAGAGTACTAGTTGAGCGGAATTTAAGACTAGTAGCACATATAGTTAAGAAGTATTCTTCAAATTATCAAAACTCAAAAGAAATGGATGATTTAATATCTATAGGAACAATAGGTTTAATAAAGGCTATAGATTCTTTTGACACTAACAAGGGAATACGACTTGCAACATATGCAGCTAAGTGTATAGACAATGAAATACTTATGTTTTTTAGGAATACTAAGAAGACAAAGGGAGAAATATTCCTTCAAGATCCTATAGGAGTAGATAAGGAAGGTAATGAAATTTGTCTCATAGATATTTTAAGTAGTGACTCTGATTCGGTATTAGAGGCTGTTGAAAATTCATTACAGGTTAAGGAGCTTTATAAAAAGATGTCTGATGTCTTAAGTCCTAGGGAGAAAGAAATAATTCAAATGAGATACGGTCTTTTAGATGGTGATATAAAAACACAGAGGGAAATAGCGGGAATTCTTGGTATATCAAGATCATATGTATCTAGAATAGAAAAAAAGGCATTAAAAAAATTAAAATAAGGAATTTAAATGTTAAATGATACTTAATAAATTGTATAAAAAAAATAAGTTTTATAAAATTATGGAAATTGATATATCATATGGTTTATAATATTTATTATACGATAAAAAAGGTGGATTCTTCTATAAATAATTTGTTCATTTCTTTATGAAGTGAACAAATTATTTATTAAGAATTAAGTTTAGGAGGAGATTTATGCAAAGTTTAGCAGAACTTTTAGAGTTAACAGTTAAAGAAGGAGCATCTGATTTGCATTTAACAGTAGGTATTTCTCCTATAATAAAAGTTAATGGAAAATTAGTAAGGTTAGAACATGAAATATTACGCCCTGAAGATACTGAAGCGTATGCTAGAGAGATATTACAGGATGCATATGAAAAGTATGATGCTATTGGAGAATACGATACATCATATTCAATACATGGTAAAGGTAGATTTAGAGTTAATATATATAAACAAAGAAATAGTACAGCTTTAGCTATAAGAGTTATATCTTTAGATATGCCAACTTTAGATAGTTTAGGATATCCTGAGACTTTAAAGGATATATGTAATCTTAAAAGAGGACTTGTATTAGTTACAGGACCTACTGGAAGTGGTAAAAGTACAACTTTAGCAGCTTTAATCAATGAAATAAATAGTAATAGAGAATCTCATATAATAACAATAGAAGATCCTATAGAGTTTCTTCATAAACATAATAAATCTATTGTAAACCAAAGAGAGATAGGCAAGGACACTCTAAGTTATGAAAGAGCCTTAAAAGCAGCTCTTAGAGAGGATCCTGATGTTATTTTGATTGGAGAAATGAGAGATTTAGAGACTATTTCAACAGCTATAACAGCGGCAGAGACTGGACACTTAGTATTTTCAACTCTTCATACTATAGGAGCTGCTAAGACTATAGATAGAATAGTAGATGTTTTTCCACCACATCAGCAGGAGCAAATAAAAATACAGTTAGCTTCTGTTTTACAAATAATTATATCACAACAATTAGTGGAAACCGTTGATGGAGATAGAAATGCTGCATTAGAAATAATGGTTGCTACACCAGCTATAAAAAATTTAATAAGAGAGGAAAACTCATCAAATAGAATCTTCTATCCAAAACTGGAAGTAAAATATGGAATGAGAACGATGGACATGGAACTTGCTAATCTGTATAGAGAAGGTATAATAACACAAGAAACGGCAATGAATTCTGCTATAGATAGGGAGATTTTAAGTCGATTATTGATGTATTAAATATAGAGGTAATTTGAATTTTTAAGAGAATATATATATTATCACAATTTTTAGATAGGGAGGTACACATAGAAAAAATGTCTAAAAACATAGTGGGTCTAGATATTGGAAACAGAAATATTTGTGCGGCGATATCAGGTGAAAATGAAAATGGAGAATTCGAAGTATTAGATTTTGTAGTAAAAGATTTGCAAGGTGTATCTAAAGGTAAAATAATAGATGAAGAGTCTGTTGTAAAAATTATTAAAGAATGTCTAAAAGAACTAGAAGAAAAAAGTGGACATAATATTCGAGGTGTTTACTTATCATTAAAAAATAATGATTGCAGAATGGTGGAAAATAAGGGATATTCTTATACTGACAATGATGATTCATTAGTTTTAAAGAAAATATAGAAGAAGCTTATATAGAAGGAAGAACATTAAAGCTTTCAGAGGAAGAATGTGTAGCAGATAGTACAATAAATTCATTCTATACTGAAGAATTTGGCTTTGTTCAGAATCCAATTGGAATTAAAGCTGAAAGAATAGAAATAGATGAAGATTTAATTATTGCTCCTAAATCTAAAATTAGTACTTTAAATAAAATTATTTTAGAAGCTGGATATGAGGTCTTAGGAACAGTTTCATTGGGATTTGGATTTAAAAATGTTTTTTTAAGTAAAAAAACAGAAACTTCAAATGTTGTAATTATAGATGTAGGGGCAGAGGAAACACAAATATATAGTTACAAAGGTAATACCCTAAAGGATATGGATTATATACCATTAGGAGGAAGAAATATAAGCAAAGATTTAGCTATATGTTTATCTATATCAGAAGAGGAAGCAGAAAGATTAAAATTGCAATATTCTTCAAAATATTATAGTATTAGAAAGGATTATAATAATATTTCCTTTGAGGAACACATATTAGATACCTATTTAATTCATGATATTATAGATGCAAGATTAAGTGAAATAGTAGAATTAGTTAATAGTAAATTGATGGAAAGGGATATTCTAAATACCACAGATATGATAATATTAACTGGTGACGGTATTAGTTATTATGAACATATTAAGGAAAGAATAGAGTATACAACTGATAAGGATGTAAGAATTTTCACTAAAAAGCAATTTTTATTTGACAATTCTTCAATAATTAATTCAATTAGTATTGTTAAAGAGGTATATGATAGGTTAAAATTTAATATGTGATGAAGAATTACTTTCAGGAAGAAAAGTAACAGTGGTAAAGAAAATAAAAGTGAAAATAAAAGTGTAAAGAAGAGAGGGCTTTCCAAAATAATGGCGTTCTAGAGGAGCTTTTTTAAAAGGAGGAATTAGTTTGTTAGATTTTGATGTAGATATACAATCATTTACTAATATTAAGGTAATTGGATGTGGAGGCGGAGGCGGAAACGCTGTTAATAGAATGATTCAAGAAGGATTAAGAGATGTTGAATTTATTGCTATAAATACAGATAAACAAGCCTTAACACTATCTCATGCCCAAAATAAAATTCAAATAGGTGATAAACTTACAAAAGGACTAGGCGCAGGAGCAAATCCTGAAATAGGAAAAAAAGCTGCTGAGGAAAGTAGAGATGAAATAACAGAGGCTATATCAGGAGCTGATATGGTATTTATAACTGCTGGTATGGGCGGTGGTACTGGTACAGGAGCTGCACCAGTAGTAGCTGAAATAGCTAAATCAATGGGAATACTAACAGTAGGTATAGTTACTAAGCCATTCCCATTTGAAGGTAGAAGAAGAATGACTCATGCTGAAATGGGTATAGCAAATTTAAAAGAAAAAGTTGATACATTAGTTACAATACCTAATGAAAGACTTTTATCAATGGTAGATAAGAAAACAACTTTATTAGAATCATTTAAGAAAGCTGATGATGTTTTAAGACAGGGTGTACAAGGTATATCAGATCTTATAACTAATCCAGGATTAATAAACTTAGACTTTGCAGACGTTAGAGCTGTTATGTTAGATAAAGGCTTAGCTCATATGGGTGTTGGATATGGTAAAGGAGAAACAAGAGCACAAGATGCAGCAAGAGAAGCAATATCATCTCCATTATTAGAAACATCAATAGTTGGTGCTACTGGAGTCTTATTAAATGTAACAGGAGATTCTGAATTAGGATTATTAGAAATAAATGAAGCGGCAGAAATAGTTCAAGAAGCTGCAGATCCAGATGCTAACATAATATTTGGTACTGTTATTGATGAAACATTAAAAGATGAAATAAGAATAACAGTTATAGCTACTGGATTTGAAAAAGAGCGTCAAAGAATGGGAATGGGATCTCAAGGAGCAACAAATAGAGAGACTCAAACTCAAAGAGAAGTTATAGTTGAAAAAGTTGAAGAAAAAGTAGCGGAGCAAGAAGTTGCTGCATCTTCACAAGCACAACAAGAAGATAGATATAATGATGATTTAGAAATACCTATGTTTTTAAGAAGAGGTAGAAGATAGTATTTTTAAATAGAAAAGCACTTATGGTAATTAATTACTATAAGTGCTTTTATTTTTACTTTAATTAGAAAAAATTTTATATATTTATAATAGAGTTTATGTAGAAATAAAAAGTTTTTCTAGTTATTTTTCAATATTTTGGGATGTAAACTCAGGAAATGGAAAAAAATATTGAATTTTATTATTTAGAGTTTAATAAATTATGAACTTATGTTTAATGAATACATTTTCATTACAAGAATAGACATGAAAAAACTAATTATAATATTAAGAATTTTTATTTGGTAGAAAATGTAGATAATGAGGAAAAGAAAGATAGAAAATATGCATATGAAATATATAATGACAAAATTTTAGAATAAGAAGCTTTATAATTATAAATAGGGAGTGAGTTGATTTATGACTGTATATATTGATCATTGTCATATTAGAAAATTTTTTAATTAACTTTTTTCTACTTTATTTAACTTTACAGACCTTAAAAGATACAATAATTTACAAGAGAATAGTACTAGCAGCTTTCTTAGGAGCAATATATACTTTATTTGTTTTTATTCCAAGGTTAAATATACTCACATCATTGCCTTTAAAACTACTTTTTTCTTTGGGAATGATTACTATAATATCAGAAAGAAGAGAGTTAAAGACAATAATGAAAAGATATATAACTTTTTTAGTGATAACTTTTGCCTTTTGTGGTACTTGTTTTATGTTTGCTTTAGTTGAAAATCAGTATAATATTTCAGAATCCTTTATAATAAATGATTATTCAACTAAATCTATAATATTCTCACTAATTATAAGTTACATACTTGTTAGTGGAGTTATGAATTATTTTAAAAATAGAGCTATTATAAATAACTTTATATATGATTTAGATGTATGTATTGATTCAGAAGTTGTTAATATTAAAGCTTTTTTAGATACAGGGAATGGACTTGTAGAGCCTGCAACTTCATTGCCTGTAATAATAGCAGAAAGAGAAAAGTTTAGAGGGGTAAACATTAAGGAAAAAGATCAATTTAGAATACCGTATAAAGTAGTTGATGGGAATTCAGGATATATGAAAGGGATTAAGATTGACAATATAAAGCTTTGTAATGTTAATGGAGAAACAATGACAAGGGATGCAATCTTATGTTTTTGTGATAATAAATTAAGTAAAGAGGGAGAATATGAAGCTTTATTGTCTAGAGGAATTATATAGGGGTGATTAGGTTATGTTAAATATAAGACTTTTGCTTAATAAGTTATTTACTAAATTAGATATTATGGTAGAACCAATTTATTATGTTGGGGGGAATGATGTTCTTCCAGCACCTCTTAGTAAAGAAGAGGAAGAGGAGTTAGTTAACAAATTAGGGGAGAATGATGAAGCTATTAGAAGTATTCTTATTGAGAGAAATTTAAGACTAGTTGTATATATAGCTAGAAAATTTGAGAATACTGGTGTAGGCGTTGAGGATTTAATTTCTGTAGGAACAATTGGACTTATAAAGGCAGTAAATACATTTAATCCAGAAAAAAAGATAAAGCTTGCAACCTATGCATCAAGATGTATAGAAAATGAAATTCTTATGTATTTAAGGAGAAATAGCAAGGTTAAAGCGGAGATATCATTTTATGAACCCTTAAATATAGATTGGGATGGAAATGAACTTTTACTTTCAGATATACTTGGAACAGATGATGATATTGTTTACAATCTGATAGAAGATGAAGTTGACAAGGAATTATTATTTACTGCAATGAAGAATCTTTCAAATAGAGAAAAAGAAATTGTTGAATTAAGATTTGGACTATGTGGATATAAAGAAAAAACTCAAAAGGAAGTAGCTGATATGCTAGGAATATCTCAATCTTATATTTCAAGGTTAGAGAAGAAAATTATAAAAAGATTAAAGAAAGAAATTAACAAAATGATTTAAGAGTATAAAATTAACCTCTACAGGTAATAATTAAAATGCGGAAGGGAATTACTTCGAAGGGGTTGATTTCAAATTATGATGATAAATAAAGTAGAAATATGTGGAGTCAATACAGCTAAATTACCAGTTTTAAAAGAAAAAGAAATGAAAGAATTATTGCTACAAATGCAAAATGGAGATACAAGTGCTAGAGAGAAATTTATTAAGGGGAATCTGAGATTAGTGCTTAGTGTAATCCAAAGGTTTAATAATAGAGGCGAAAATGTAGATGATTTATTTCAAGTTGGTTGTATAGGACTTATGAAATCTATAGATAACTTTGATTTATCACAAAATGTTAAATTTTCAACTTATGCTGTGCCAATGATAATAGGAGAAATAAGAAGATATTTAAGGGATAATAACACTATAAGAGTAAGTAGGTCTTTAAGAGATATAGCTTATAAGGCTTTACTTGTAAGAGATAAGCTAGTAAATGAAAATAATAAGGAACCTACTGTATCTCAAATAGCAAAAGAGCTTAAAATTCCAAGGGAAGATGTTGTTTTTGCCCTAGATGCAATTCAAGATCCAGTTTCTTTATTTGAGCCTATTTATCATGATGGTGGAGATGCAATATATGTAATGGATCAAATTAGTGACTCAAAAGATACGGATGAGAATTGGCTTGAAAACATTTCCATAAAGAAGCTATGAAAAAGCTAAGCGATCGTGAAAAATTAATTTAAATTTAAGATTTTTTAATGGAAGAACTCAAATGGAAGTTGCTGATGAGATTGGTATTTCACAAGCTCAAGTTTCAAGATTAGAAAAAACAGCGCTAAAACATATGCGTAAACATGTATGACAAAAAAAATCTGGTGTTATTATAATGCCAGTTTTATAAATTTGTGATTTAAATTTCTTATTAGACATATATTATATAGAGGTAAATTAAAATACAATAAATATAATATATAAGGTAACGGGGGGATTAGTTTGGAAATTGAAGTTACATTCACTTAAATGCAATGAGAAATATGGAAGTTATAGAGAC